>Ga0207701_10003027_pt1 | contig 17350 bp, 18 predicted proteins | sample KBSSwiSSwithPhiX_FD_184294 | JGI IMG/M metagenome (GOLD analysis project Ga0207701, IMG submission 184294) | Switchgrass rhizosphere bulk soil microbial communities from Kellogg Biological Station, Michigan, USA, with PhiX - S5 (SPAdes) (version 2) | ecosystem: Environmental > Terrestrial >... | reverse complement strand
CAAGATGGCTGTGCTACCGCGGGCTCGCAGGAGCTCACTGGTTCGTCTGCGAACGGTCGGCATTAATCAACTCAGAGATCGTTTTTTTGGTCGTAGCGTCCGCGCCAGGACTCTGGGGAGCGCAGGCTGCCAGCCTGCCCTCGTCGGCAGCTTGCCGACGAGATCCGTGTTCGGCAAGCTGCCGAACACCGCAGGCAAGCTGCCTGCGCTCCCCGGAAAAGATGAACGGGCAAGATGCCCGTTGGCTCCACAGCCAAGATGGCTGTGCTACTCGGCGTCTTCGAGTATGCCTACTCTCTTGTTGCGTAACAGAACGCGATGCGTTCACATCCGTTAATTGAAACGAGCCCCTCTGGACGAATTCACGCCGATTGAGCTGCGTCAATTGCGCGCCCTCAAAACTCCTGCCGGCGTGCAACGTTTTCTCGACAGTCTTCCTTATCATCTGGCTGACACCGCATGGTCGCCGCGAAAAGTTTTGCAAAAAAGAACGGCGCATTGTCTTGAGGGAGCGATCTTCGGCGCCGCGGCGTTACGTGTTCTGGGATTTCCGCCGCTGCTCTGGGACCTCGAAGCAGTGAACGATACGGATCATGTCCTCGCAATTTTCAAAGTGCGCGGTTGCTGGGGCGCGGTGGCAAAATCCAATTTCAGTGGCTGCCGTTATCGCGAGCCGGTTTATCGCACCTTACGCGAACTGGCGATGAGCTATTTCAATATCTACTTCAATCTTCGCGGCGAACGCACCCTGCGTCGTTACTCACAACCGGTCGATCTCTCGCGCTTCGATGACCGTCATTGGATGACTTCCGAGCGCAGCATTTGGTTTATCGCAGAATATCTTTGCACCATTCCGCACACGCCATTGCTAACGCCCGCGCAAGCTCGTCAGCTAACGAGACTTGATCAACGCAGCCGCACTGCCGAGATGATCGGGCACCGCAAGAAACCGTAGCACAGCCATCTTGGCTGTGGGGCCAACGGGCACCTTGCCCGTTGTGAACGGCGCGGTTAGCGTGTTTGATGTCGCGGTTCTGTGCCATTCTGTTTTGGATAATGATCGGCGCGTCGGTCACTCAAGCGGAATGGCCAATTCCAACCGCAGACGGCACCACCTGGCGGTACGCCTTCGCCCGCGAGGGCGAGACCGAGCCGGGAACATTGACACGCCAGGTATTTGCCCCCAAAAATCCGGAGGAACAAAATATTTTGCGGATCGAAACTGCAATCAACGGCATTGCCCATTCGACAGAGTTTTTGAAAAATGAGAGCAACGCCATTCTGGCAACCGCTTATCGCGTCCAAGGCGGAAAGACCGAAGCGTTCGATCCAGCAATTACAATCCTGCCCGGGCAACTGAGCTTCGGCGCCGAATGGAATTATCGCGGCCCTATCGCCGGACTCGATCTCAATTTGCCGCTCAAGATTGTTGGTGACGGCGACATCGAAGTGCCGGCGGGGAAATTCCGCGCCCTGCATTTTCGCGGGGAAAAAAATGAGGGCTTGCTGACTGTGGCCGACTTTTGGTTTGTCCGCGGAGTCGGCTCGATCAAGGAAACGGTCACGCAACGCTCGCCCAGCGGAGATCTTCTCAGCCGGAACACGATCGAGCTCCTCAACCTTCCCGCGCGACAGCAGACCCAACCGATCGCGGAAAAGAAGAAACTGGAAGCTTCCGTTTCCACCAGCAGCGACGGCGATCCACTCGACGTCATTTCCGACGACGCGCTGCAAATCGTGGCGCGCTGGCGTGGTCATGGCCTGCGAAAAAATGCCAGGGTCCGCGCCGCTTGGATTGCGCAAGATACTGGGATCGCGCCGGTTGACTTCAAAGTGGACGAAGCAACCGCCGTTGCACCCATAGCCGACGCATTTGGCAAATTCACACTCTCGCGGCCGCCCGACGGTTGGGCGACGGGAAAATATCGGATCGAGTTTTATGTCGATGACAAACTTACCGAGACAGTGGAGCTAACCATAACTCCTGCTCCACCGCGATCGCGCTCTGCGCTAGATTTTATGAATCCAGACCGGACGCTGCCTGCATCCAACTTCTAAAGCCTTTCTATGAAGAAGCATATTTTTACCGTCGGCCTGCTTTTCGCTCTCGCTGGATGCGACATCGGTGGCATTCGCGGCAACGGCCAAGTGGTTAGCGAACAACGGAATGTCGATTCCTTTGTCAATGTCGAGACTGGCGGCGCTTTCCGGGTCGAATGGAACAGCGGCGCGCCTTCTGCCTCGATCACAGTCGACGAAAACCTGATGCAGTACGTCGAGATGGAGGTTAGAGACAAAGTCCTGCATGTCCGGACCACGCGCTCGGTCAGGCCGACGCATTCGATCCGATTAGCGCTGACCAGTAATGCGCTGGAAGGCGCGAGCTTCAGTGGCGCATCGCGATTAGATGCGCATAAGCTTAGCGGGCCGAAATTCTATCTCGAGACAACTGGGGCATCGAACGTGACCCTTGATGGTGCGGTGGATGAATTGGTCGCCAACATGACCGGAGCGAGCGATCTGCGTGCGGAAGCGCTGCAGACAAAGATCGCCGAGCTTTCAGTGACTGGCGCCGGCAATGCGCGGATATCGGTGAGTGACACGCTCAAAGTTTCCATCACGGGCGCTGGCAAAGTGGAATACATCGGAAATCCACCGCACATCGAACGCGAGATTACCGGTGCGGGTTCAATCCGGCCCCGGGGAGGTGGTCTGTCTTCCGGTCCGACCGTACTCGGTCGCAGCCACGATTCGCGTCCGTAAGGAGCGAAGTGGGCGGCCGTGTCGTCATCCCGAGCGGAAGTCGAGGGATCCCGAAGAAGTTGCCTTTAAGCTTCCGCGACGGGATCGCTCGACTTTCGCTCGGGATGACGGGCTGGTGTCTCAACGGCCTTTCTTCTGTTCGTCACGGCGATTGAGGAAGTAAGTTCGGCAGCGGATGGAGAACTTTATCTGCGTACAATGCGGGGCGCAGTTTAGCCAAACCGCGGAGCCGCCGCCACGATGTCCGATCTGCCAGGATGAACGGCAATTCGTTCGCCATGACGGGCAGCAGTGGACGACGCTGCAGAAGCTGGCGCTGCATCATCGCAACCGTATCGAAGAAGAGGCACCACGCCTTCTCGGCATCGGAACGGAACCGGAATTCGCCATTGCTCAGCGCGCTCTGCTGGTGCAGTCGCCCGCAGGAAATTTGTTGTGGGATTGCATTTCATTGCTCGAGGACAACACGATCGCGGAAGTCAGGGGGCGCGGAGGTATTCGGGCGATCGCGATCTCGCATCCGCACTTTTATTCCTCAATGGTCGAATGGGCGGAGCATTTCGACGCGGAGATATATTTACACGCCGCGGATCGCCAGTGGGTCATGCGCGCCAGTCCACGCATTCAGTTTTGGGAAGGCACAACCTTTCCGCTTTGGGATGATTTGACGTTGATCAACTGCGGCGGACATTTCGAGGGCGGGACTGTTCTCCATTGGCCGGCGGGTGCGCACGGCAAAGGGGCGTTGCTCACGAGCGACATTCTTACGGTGGTGCAAGATCGGCGCTACCTCAGCTTCATGCGCAGTTATCCAAATCTGATTCCGCTCGCCGCCGCCGCGATCGATCGCATTCTTGAAACGCTTGAGGAGTTTTCATTCGACCAAATCTACGGCGGTTGGTGGAAGGCGAACATGCTAGCGCACGCCAAAACCGCCGTCGCGCGATCGGCGGAACGCTACCTGCGGGCAATCGGTCACTCCACGGAGCGATTAAGCTGAAACGTTGCTTAGCAGTTCGTGAACCAGCCGCGGCAAGGCAACGCCGGCTGGTTCGCGGAATAACTTGGTCGCAAATTGCGACAACGATGTTTCTTCAGGATTCACTTCTATCAATTGACCAGTGCGGCCTCGCGCTCGCAGCGCCCAATCAGTGATGTAACCAAAAAGCGCAGTCGTTCCGGCGACAATGACCAAATCGCAATCGTCGGCGGTCACAAAATTTTCCACAGTCCCGATTTTGGCTGCATCCAATTGTTCACCGAACCAGACCACCCCCGGTCGCATGAACGCGCCGCACTCGGGACACTTCGGCAGACTGCCGTCGTCATGCTGGTCATCCTCCTGTCTTCTGAAATCGCACCGCGAGCAGTGCGTGATGAAAATGTCGCCGTGGATCTGCACCATCTTTTCTGGCGTTAATCCCGCTCGCCGGTGAAGGTCATCCACGTTCTGGGTCACGAGCAGAAATTCGCGAGCCCGTTCCGCTAAATTGGCGATCGCCCGGTGGGCAGGATTCGGCTGCGCCGTACGAATGCGCTGACGTCGCTCGCGATACCAATCCCAAACCAAATTCGGATCGTGTGCGAACGCCTCCGGCGTTGCCAGTTTCGTCGGATCAAGATTTCGCCAGTAACCATCCTTGCCCCGAAAAGTCGGGATTCCGCTTTCCGCGGAAACGCCCGCGCCGGTGATTACGAGAACACGACCGTTAAACATGTCCTGAGGTGTTGTAGCGGTGCTTGGCACAAACACCTTTATGCGGCAAGCGATGCGCTTGCACTACAAAATCTGTCCTCTGATCGCTGACCTCTGACCGCTAATCCTACTCCCACCCGATCTGCCGCCCCTTGTTTTGTTCCTCCAGCCAGCTTTGCAATGGCTTGAAGTATTCGGCCATCGCACGGGTGGAAATATCTTCCCCGGTCGCTTCCTTTAAGACTCTTCGCCAGTCCTCGGTGCTACCCTTTTTCAGAATGTTATTCAGCCACGTCCCGACTTCTTTGTTGCCGGCATAGTTACAGGATTGCGGCGGCTGATGCAGGATCTTGCGGGCAATATAGTCGTGTAGTTGAAACTTAAACACGGTAGCGAAAGCGTAGTTATAATAGTAAGCGGGGTTATCGTTGATGTGCGTCTTGGTTGCGGCGTCGCACCATTCTTCGCTACGCGGTGAGGGCGGTTCAACTCCCTGCATATCGCTCACGTATTTCCACCAGCGCGCGTTCCACTGATCGGCCGGCAGATTGTGCGCGTAAATATCGGCTTCCCAGTGCGGCATCGTCCCGCATGCGAAGTAAATGAACGGGATGGCGCGGGCTAGCGCGTCATCAAGCAGAAATGCAGTCATATTGGGCTTGAAATCCTTGGGCAAAATTCCTTGCGCTTGCAGGTACGGCACCTGACTTGAAGCCAGCGAAATCAACTCGCCAATACCTTCATGAAATCCAGGGGCAGCGCCTGTCCGTAGCAAATAGGGAACTTCCGGCCGGCTGTAGGCTTTAAAGTAGTAGCCGTGACCAAGCTCGTGATGTGCAGTGAAAAACCAGCGTGCATTTGGTTCGATGCTTTGGAGTGAGCGGATGTCGTTCTCCAAATCGATGTGCCAGCACGAAGCGTGAGTGTTTTTCTTCCGTTTCGAGTCCGGTGGCAATGGGTACAAGTCCGATTTCTTCCAAAAGCTTTCAGGTAACGGAGAAAATCCCAGCCCGGTATAGAATTGCTCGGCCGTCTTAATAATCCATTCCGCCTGACGGCCCTCGAAGTATTTGTCGATGTTAGCCGCTTCAACCAAACCGGGCCATTCCTGGGCCCAACGATTGTTGAGCCAGTGCGCCGGAATTTTCTTCGGGACCGGCTGATGATATTTCTCGGCCAGCTTGTATTTTGCCCAGGTATGCAGTTGCAGATAAAGAGGCCGAAGCGTGGCCATCCAGTCGTCCAGCATTTTCAACATTTCGTCCGTTGTCATTCCGTAGCTGGCGACTTCTAACGAGAAATAGTCCGGGTACTTCATTTCCCTGGCCACACCGTTCCGGAGATCGCGCAGGACCACGAGATTCGGTTTGAGCGCGGGTCCGGATTCCTTGGAAGCTTCCCAAATTGCCCTGCGCTCTTCCAGGTCCGTACTCTTTTCCAGTTTGTTGTCGATTTCGTTGGCCGTGATCTTTTGGCCATTAAGTTTGAATTCAAAACTATTCAGAATTGAGGCCTGCTTGGTTTCGGCCTCCACGCGTTTTGCGACCAGGTCCGGATTTGTCATCGGCCCTTCCGCCGCATTCAGGAGCAGTTGTTTCAACTGCCGAACGCTCAGCGGCGTTAATTCCTTCTCGTGCGTGAGCAGGTCGCGCGCTTCGGTGATGATGGCCGGGTTGCCATTGAAGGCAGCGTAAGCCTTGCCCGTTGCTTCGACGACGGCGTCGTGCTCGGGTGTTACGTCCGTCACCGCAAGCCACTGTGCTTCACTATTGACGCGAAAAAGCGCCTGATACCCGGCGTTCGTCAGTTTAAGGAAACGATCGGCGCGTTCCTGAATCGGAGACGCGGCGCAGAGACCGCGGAGGAGGAATACGAATGCAAGTAGAAACAGGAAGGGAAAAGAAGAACGGCGATGCATTGGGGGAGCGTAACGTGCATTTTTTCTTAGCCCAGCGAAAATGCGTCCGATAGCGCGGGAAGCGATAACGCGGACGATGCCAAAAATTTTGCGAGGACGCCTTTGACCAATACTGACCGACAAAGCCTGACGGGCGTTGCCTACTCGATCCACCATTTAACGTGCAAGCAGGATAGTCGTGATTAGGGCAACGAACCCGTTGAAACATTGCTTTGTAATTTCCCGGGGATTGTGCCGTCCGCTACGTCAGCACTGAGGACGGCTAAGCATCCGCTGAATAAAGATTCAGCGAATCCAGTCTAAAGGGGGTCAAAGAGAAAATAACATGAAAACCAGGAAATTGATTACAGCAGGAATCATCAGCGCTGGCCTCACCTTTGGAGTGGTGGCGCAGGCGGCGCATGAAGAAACGCAGGTCGAGATGAAGGATGTGCCCGAAGCGGCCCAAACCACCATCAAGGACAAGGCAGGTAGCGATCAAATCCTTCGAATCGAAAAAGAGACTCGCAAGGGCAAGGAATGCTACGAAGCAGTCGTGAACAAGGATGGCAAGGAAACGGGCATCCTTGTTGATAGCAGCGGAAAATACCTCGGCACTCATGATGCGAAAGCCGAGCACAAGGAAAAAGGCGAGAAAGACGAACACTAAATAGCGTGGCGGTTCTGGAGTGTTGATGCGCTCCAGAACCAAAACGGCCCTGCCGAAGCTCTGCCGCAACCGCAGGCGCGACCAGCGAAACCTACTCCAAAAAAACGCGAAAACTTCAGAGTTACAGGCACAAGCCACTATCACGTTTTTTCGGCATGTTTGCCTGACCATCCGTGCCCAACGAGCGTTCTGGCATGAAATGGATCACGCGCGAAAAAATTAAAGTCGATCGCGTGGCTTGTCCGTGGTTGATCCGGAATTTTGTCGACTCTGAGGCGGAGTTTGTATTTCTCCCGCGTGAGACCGAGTGGGAAAAAATCGATAACGGGACCGTATTCGATGTTCCGAACTGTGAGCTGGGACATCACGGCGAGGATGTCTCCTTCAATTCCATCCTTAAGAAATACAATCTGACTGAACCAGCGCTCGTGCTTCTTGGGGAAATCGTCCGCGCGGCTGATTCGCGCCCCACCACTCCGCACCCCGCGGGCGAAGGTTTACGCTGGATCGCAGGCGGGTTCGGGACTCTTGGACTATCAGACCACGAAATTCTCGAGCGTGAGTTTGTTGTTTACGACGCGCTTTACGCGGAATGCAAACGCAGGATGGAATTAAGACTTTCGCTGAAGTGAAATGCCTCTGTAAATAGCAAAGAAAATGATTGTGTTTAGTCGAATTGCCGTGGCGCTTTGCTTTCTCGCGGTTGCGCTTGGCGCATTCGGCGCGCACTGGCTCAAACCCATAATCGATCGCAACGGAATGCTCGATGTTTGGAACAAGGCCGTTTTTTATCATTTCACTCACGCCATCGTGCTCGTATTCCTCGCCTTTTTCGGCGCAACTAACCGCGGCGCCTACTGGCTATTCTGTGCTGGCGTTCTCCTATTTAGCGGAAGTTTGTACATCATGGCACTAACGAACATCCGTTGGCTCGGAGCGATCACACCGCTGGGCGGACTTTGCTTCCTCGCCGGCTGGGCCTGGCTATTTTTCGCACCACGGCCTAGCGGATGACGGACAACTACTTCGCCCCGAAAGAAGAATAGAGCCTCGTGGACTGCCGGCCTCGGCGCGACCCTCTGATAAACTTCCGGGATCGGCCAAAATGGGGCAGGTGTTACCCTCGCGCTTGTTCCGCTGCCTGTTTATCGGTAAAATCCGATGCCGATGATTCAGGCCTTCATTAGCTCTCAACGCGCTGCCGCCACCGCCGTCGCGTTTATCCTCACCTACTTCGTCGCACTCACTCTCGGTCGCTTTTTCAAACGGCGCGCGCAGGTGCCGCTTGGATTGTTCTTCCAAACCTTCTGTCTCACCCTCGCGTTCTATGCCGCCATCACCGTTTATGGCGTCCAGGCCGATTGGCGCAAGCACGTTGGCGCCGCGCTGGTCTTGCTTAGTCCGGCTTTCATCATCGCTTTCGCGAACCATTTTCTCTGGGACTTCTACTTCGAAAAGAAGCGGCAAACACCCATCCCGCACATTCTGCGCGAGATCTTTGCCCTGCTGGTTTTCCTCATCACTCTTCTGCTTGTCCTCAGCTATGGCTATCACGCTGAAGCCCAGCTCAAGGGCCTTCTCGCGGGTTCGGGCATCGTCGCTATTATTGTCGGTTTTGCCGGACAAAACCTTTTCGGAGGAATTATTGCCGGCATTCAATTGCAAATTAGCCGGCCTTTTCGGGTGGGCGACTGGTTACAGGTTGGCGAACGCTTCGCCGAAGTCATGGAGATCAACTGGCGCTCCACCCGCCTGCGCACCAATGACGGTATTTACCTCGACATTCCAAACAACGAAATCGTCCGGGAAACCATCGTCAACCTGCATTACCCGACTCAGGTGCACGCGATGCGGATTCGCGTTGGCATTGACTACAAGACCCCACCCAATCGCGTTAAGGATGCGCTCATGCGAGCAACCAGAAACGCAGAGCTCGTTCTTCGAGATCCGCCGCCGAAAATCTTTCTCGTCGATTTCGCCGATCACGCCGTCATCTATGAGATCAAATTCTACATGGGCAATCATGCCGCGATCAACGAGGTGAACGACGCCATTCGCACAAATGTTTGGTACGAATTGAAACGTCAACAAATCAGCATTCCTTACCCGATTCGGACGCTGCACGTGGAACGCCGGCCCCGGGATCGTGGGGGCGAAGATCAGGAGCAAGCGCGTGAGATCTTACGCGGCGAGCCTCTTTTTCAGTGCCTCGCGGACGATCAACTCGATGCTCTACTACAAAATTCGCGACTCAATCATTTCGGCCGAGGGGAACGCGTCATCGTGGAAGGCGCCGAGGGCGATTCGATGTTTGTGCTCTTGCGTGGCAACGCCAACGTCTCAGTAGCCAAAAACGGTGCAGCGATTGGTGTTGGCACGCTGCATTCTGGCGATTGCTTCGGCGAAATGTCGCTCCTGACCGGCGAACGCCGCACCGCCACCGTCCGTGCCACGGCCGACTGCTACGTTCTGGAAATCAGCAAATCAGTCATGGGCGAAGTCATTCGCCAATCGCCCGAATGTCTCAATCAACTGAGTGATCTACTGGCAAAACGAAAGATGGAGACCGAGGGCATCATCAAAGATGTTCATCTCGCCCAAAATGAGGCGGCCAAGCAACGTGAATATAGCGCGACTTTCCTTCAACGTTTGCGCACATTTTTCGAGGTATAACTGACCTGATTCTCTCATGCTCGAAAACACTAGAGGCTCGGGGAAGGCGGAATGTAGAGATGGACATTGGAGAATCGAATTCGCTTCCATCCCAGCGAATGATAACTGCATAGAGCGTGGAGCTGTGGTAGCACAGCCAGCTTGGCGGCGGGGTTATGGAGCCGCACACGCGATGCACATCTTCGCTGGCACAAACTAAGCTTGGATCAAGCGTCCATGGGCCGAGAACCGTACCGCATCATTGTCGTCGAAGACCACGCCAGCACCGCGGAGGCGCTCCGAAAATTCCTCACCACCATCGGTTACAAGGTTTACATTGCGCCTGATATCGCCTCCGCCCGCGGTCTCGCAAAAGCGATCGAATTCGACGTGCTGCTGAGTGACCTTCGCCTGCCCGACGGTACTGGATGGGATCTAATGGAGGAACTAAGCGCAACGAAGCCAATTCGGGCCATCGCCATCAGCGGACATAACACCGACGTTGATATCGAACGGAGCCGAAAGGTGGGATTTCTCGACCACATTGCCAAGCCATTGATCGCCGAAGAGCTCACTGCCGCAATCGAACGCGCGGTCACCAAGCCACGGCCGACTGGAGCTCGACATTAGGACTTAACTTGTAGGCCCGACTCACGCCTAAAGTGCTTTCGGGCGGCGTGTTCCAGCTCCGGGTAGCCGGCCCCGCTTTTCCGATTCCCAAAGCGCCATTTCGAGGGTGACACGAACCGCTGCTCGGCACGAAAATTGAACGCTAAAAGTCAACCAATCTGGAATCTCTAAACACTTAATAATCATATATTAATATTGGATGCGACTCATCTGCGCGAGATGGGAAAGGGCTTTCTTGGGCGATTATTTTATTGTAGAACAACCATAAATGTAATATCCATGAGAAATGCCCATTGCAGGTCGAACGGCTCGAGCACTGTCCGTCGTGACCGCGCTCGGTCTCGCTGCGACTACTTCCGCCCAAGCCCATCTCGTCGAGGATTTCGGTGTTCGCAGAGGCGCGCCGGCCCACATTTCTCTTTCGACCGGTTTTAATGGATTCGTAGGCGCCGGAATTAAAAAGATTCAGGTCGATGGCGTGCAAATGGACGCCTTCTGTATCGATCCGTTCACCATGGCTCTTCGCTCCTCCCCCGGCTATAAATTTGTCCCACTGACTAAGGCGCCAGAAGCCCCATTTACGTTGAGTGCGAGCGAGGCGACCGAAATCAGCGATCTGTGGGCAATGTTCTACAACCCCGGGATGAAGGAAAACAAGGCGGCCGGACTGCAACTCGCCATCTGGGAAATCGTAGGCGGCGACGACTTTTCCGTTATTGGAAAGGACTACGGCGCGAGCCTCATGTTGGCCGCTTTACGGAGCTATTCCGGACCAGGCGCGGGGTTAATTGCTCTCACGGGCCCGGGGCAGGATTATGTCGTTCTAAGACCTCCCGGCCAGGGGGATGAAAGTACTCCCACCCCGCGTCCACATTCCACTCCCACCCCCACTCCCCATTCTACTGCTACTCCCACCCTCACCCCCAGTGCCCATTCCAATCCCACTCCCACCTCCACTCCCAGCTCCACTCCCACTTCCACACCATGCCCGACTCGCCCCCCAGGCTCGACCCCTCCTCCAGGCCCCACCCCTCCCCCACACAATGTTCCAGATGGCGGTTCGACATTCTCTCTGTTCGCTTTCGCGATCATGGCCCTCCTGGCGATTAACAAGATTGGATATTTGGTTCCAGCGTTCACAAGGGTGCAGACGAGGCGATAAAAATTTGCGTTTGTTTGTTTGTCCTCCGAGGACGCGAGCGGGATAGGAGAGTGCCTATCCCGCTCGTTTAGGTTTCAGGCGCTTGCCTGAGACCGCACAAGGCCGGGCCTTCCTTCCTCTGGGTAAGTTGCTCGCCGTCCGACGATCCGATTGGCGGAAAAAGGGTTACTTCGCGGCAGTCGCCGATCTGGCCAGGGTAGACTCAAAAGCTCAGCAAGGCGTATCCGTTGTTCTGATAATGGATCAGAACCAGCAACGCGTCCGCCGCCACCGTGACCTCGGGCAGGAGGGTTTTCGGATGTATCTTCTCAGCTGCCAGATACTGGCCGCAGACAAAAAACTCCACCCCTCGTCTCTTCATCTCCGCGATTGCTTTTAGATTCGGATTACTCGTGCCGAACTTCGCGTTGTAGTGAGCCTCGTCCAAAATTCCATCAACTGCCGGGCCGTGAAATACGACGGCAAACCTGGCGTTCGTCACCGGGACCTTCAAAGCCGCGAGCGCGTTTAACTCGGAGCCGGCCATATTTAACGCCGGCAATAACTCGGTCGGCTTGTCAGCCGGGCGGGTAGCATCAAAAATCGCGCGATAGTTGCTGGTTTTGGTCGGTGCCAGAGCCGCGTTTGGAATTTCCACGTAACCGTCAGCCCCAGACACCGCCGGCGCTTTGGGCGGTGGCCATTGCGCCGCCGCCAGCGTAATCGTCGAAATCAGAATGATGAATGTCTTCATAATCGGTTAATTCCTAACGGCATTAAAACATCTCATAAACTAGCCAGATACGATTACGAGTATGAGCAAGAGCACGAGCAGGGGTCGATAGGAATTCGCGAGTTGCTACCGGGCTAATCCTGCCTAATGTCCCCCGCTTTCACCGGCTATGACACTTCCTCTTGCCTTCGATATCCTTCAGTCCGGCGTGCGTTTATCGCTCATTTGCGCGGTAGTCGGGCTCGGCTGCGCCTTCGTCCTCATCGCCGTCATTCTGCGGTCCTCCCCCGGAAACGAACGGATGCGGCAGATCTCCGGCGCGGTGCAGGAAGGGGCCAAGGCTTACCTGAACCGGCAGGTAATGACGATCAGTGTGATCGCCGTGATCATTTTCCTTTTGCTTTTTTTCTTTAAGGACCATGCGACCGCATTTGGTTTCTTACTCGGGGCGTTTTGCTCGCTGGCGGCGGGCTACATCGGGATGCGCATCGCAGTGCTGGCCAATGCGCGTGTGACCCAGGCAGCGGCCAGCCAGACCAGGACCGCAGCGCTTCGGGTGGCATTTAATGGCGGCGCCGTTACCGGCTTGCTCGTAGTCGGTCTGGCGTTACTGGCAGTGGGAACCTTTTATCATTTCACGCGCAACATGATCGGGAACGATCTGGCGGTACGCAGCCTGGTCGGGCTGGCGCTGGGCGCGAGCTTGATTAGCGTGTTCGCGCGGTTGGGAGGCGGCATTTACACCAAAGCGGCCGACGTCGGTGCCGATCTTGTCGGAAAAATCGAAAGCGGGCTGGAGGAAGATGATCCGCGGAATCCCGCTACCATCGCGGATAACGTGGGCGATAACGTGGGCGATTGCGCAGGAATGGCGGCCGACGTTTTCGAAACCTACGCCGTCAGTTTGATCGGCGCGATTTTAGTAGGCGTGCTGACAGTCTCGAACGCGCCCGCAGCAATCGTTTATCCATTCGTTCTCGGCGGAATCTCGGTGTTGGGCGCGATCTGTGGCATCCTCTTCGTAAACTTCGGCGGCGGTAAACCGGCCGGCGTGTTGATGGGAGCAGTCGGCATGAGCGCCCTGGTCTCGGCGATATTGTTCTGGCCGGCCACACATCAGCTTTTCCCCAGCGGGGTGGAAATCGCCGGAAAGATGCGTTCCCCGACCGATCTCTATTTCGCCTCGCTCATCGGGCTTCTAATGACCGGCATTGTGGTCGTCATTACGAATTACTACACCTCGATGCATTATCGCCCCGTGCAAAAAATTGCGCGCGCGTCCGAAACCGGACACGCCACCAACATCATTGCCGGGCTCGCCCTCGGCCAGCACGCCACGGCGTTGCCGGTTGGTTTCATCGGGATCGCGATTTTACTGAGCTATAACTTCGCCGGCCTCTACGGGATTGCGGTGGCGGTGATGGCGATGTTGTCAATGGCGGGAATTATTATTTCACTCGACGCCTTTGGCCCGATCACCGACAACGCCGGCGGTATCGCGGTCATGAGCAATCTGCCAAAAGAAGTGAGGCAGGTGACCGACGAACTGGATGCCGTCGGCAACACCATGAAAGCGGTGACGAAAGGTTACGCGATTGCGTCGGCCGGTTTGGCAGCGCTGGTTCTTTTCGGCTCATACGTTGAAGAACTCAAGGCCCACATCACGAGCAATGGTCAGGCGTTTGATTTCCAATTCTCGTTAACCGAGCCGAAAGTCATCATCGGGTTGTTCATTGGCGGACTGCTTCCATTTATCTTCACCGCCTTCAGCATGGATGCCGTCGGTAAGGCGGCTGGCGCGGTTGTTCGAGAAGTGCGGCGACAAATTCAAGCGAAGCCAGGCATCTTGACCGGAGCAGATACGCCGGACTATGGGACCTGCGTGGACATTGTGACGAAAGCAGCGTTACGCGAGATGATCGTTCCGGCGCTGTTGCCGCTGGTGTTCGTCATCCTGGTAGCGGTGATTCCACAACTTGGCCCGGTCGTTCTGGGCGGAGTTTTGGTGGGAACAATTGTGACCGGTTTGTTCGTGGCCATCGCCATGACCAGCAGCGGTGGCGCCTGGGATAACGCCAAAAAATATATCGAGGAAGGACATTACGGCGGCAAAGGCTCGCCCGCGCACGCCGCGGCGGTCACCGGCGACACCGTAGGCGATCCCTACAAGGACACGGCCGGTCCGGCGATCAATCCCATGATCAAAGTGGTGAACATTGTCGCTATCTTGATCATTCCAATTTTCTTTTAGTCGCGGACCTTTTTTCTGCAGAGGCAGGCGTGTCGCCTGCATGGGCAGGTCTGGCAGCCGACACGGCTGCCACTACAAGACGCGTTCTGATTTGTAGGCAGGCATTCCTGCCTGCTGGCTGGCAGGCGGGAGGGCTTGCCCTACAGTACGATTTCCGTCCACATATCGCGATCCACGATTTTCTTTGCATCCCCGACAGAGCAGTTAAGCTGACCAACAATGGCAGACGAATCCCGTGATTTCGAAATCGTTTCGACGACACACGCGCCGGCGTTGCAAAAAATGCTGGCCAAGCCGGACGCGGGCGCGAACCCATTCAAGATCGTGATCGATCCGAAAGTGCGGATGGATCTGCGGCGGGCATTGATCGATCTGATAGATTATCACGACGAAGCGCTGGCGGAACATTTCGCCGAAGGCAAACTGGCCCTCGATTCTTACAAGGAATACATCGAGCTGTTTGCCCGCAGTTTGAAAGAAACAATGGAAAGCCGGGAAGGCGTTTCCTATTTGCTGCGGTCAGTCGGGTTCGATGTCCGGCCGGATGAAATCAATCTCGATCCGGAATTGCGCTGGAAGAAGGGCAAGCCGGGCGCGTTTGGGTCGAGCTTGCTATGATCGCCTTCCAAGCGTCTGGCACAGCGAAGCGGGTACAGCGGTTGGTACTGGAAGACAGATTTTAAAAGGGCGATCGCTCGCTCGGCGTCCGGTGGGTGGTCACGATTTCCGCCGATGAAGCACGCACCGATTTCGGTGGCGGAACGGCGTTTGCCTTCGAGACGCAGGACTGGTGGCGCAGCGGCCGCGCCCAGAACTTGATCGGGCTGATATTCGAGCGGAACAGCGTCACCGTTTCGCCAGACGCCCCACAGCTCAAGAGCTTCAGTATCGCCACGCCGAAACCGGAAGAGATAGAGCTGCGCTTGGTGGCCGAAAAAATCGATCGTGATCGATTCGGGTGAGCCACTGCTTTCCCAGCCTACGCCCGGCATGCAGATATCTGGCCGATGGACGAGGACGAAACGATTCCACGGCGACGGTTTCCAAAAAAAATGAAACACCTCGCCAGTACCCAACCGCGGATTAAATGGGAACCGCCAATGTTGGGCGCGCGATATTTTCGCTTTGCGCCAGCGTTAATCTGCGAGCGGCGTAAGTGAGGCTAAGCACAGGAACAATCCAGCCATAGGAATAATTTGGATTTCCGCGCCAGTATTCCGCGCAACTCCAGATCGCCCAGATCCATGCCGCCGCTAACAATGCCCAATAACCGCGATGCGGTTTAGAAATCACCGCTAAGAGTGAACCATGAATTGCACCGTGCAAAAACTCTTGGTCGCTCATTGTTTGCGTGTCACAATCAATGCGATCTTCGATGAGTAAGGTGCGCGCCTCCAAGACCAGAGTAATTTTTTGGGGCGTTCGCGGTTCAATTCCAACGCCTGGACCGGGCACGGTCCGCTACGGCGGCAACACTAGTTGTGTTGAAGTGCGCGCCGACGGCGAAATCATCGTCCTCGACGCCGGCTCCGGAATTCGACTTCTCGGCCAGTCACTGCAGCGTGAGTTCGGTTCCGATCCGATCCGGCTGGCGATCCTTATTTCGCACACCCACTGGGATCACATCCAGGGACTCCCCTTTTTCCTGCCGGCTTACAGCGGGAAAAATCAGCTCAAGGTTTTCGGTTATGATGGGACTCGGACGCGCCTGGGTGAAATCCTCGCCGGGCAGATGGAGACACCGTTTTTTCCGGTCACCATGGCCGAGCTGCCTGGTAAAATTGAAATCGAGGAGCTCAAGGATATGGATTTTCGGATCGGACGGCTTCGGATCCGCTCGAAATTCTTAAATCATCCAGGGGTTTGCGCTGGTTATCGCATTTACACGCCGGCTGGCTCGGTTGTTTACATGCCGGACAACGAACCGTTCGAACAACTCGACGTGCAATTGCGAAATCGCGGCACTGAAAATACCGCGCGCCAATTCAAATCATCTGCGGAAGAGCGCGCGGATCTGATCGAATTTCTGCGCGAAGCCGACCTGCTGATTGTCGATGCGCAGTATACCGATGAGGAATATCAGCGGCACGTCGGCTGGGGACACGGCTCGGTCAGCAGCGTGGTCTCACTCGCGGCCGATGCGGACGTAAAGAGGCTCTTGTTGTTCCATCACGATCCCAATCACGATGACGAAATGGTGGACAAGATCGTCGACAAGGCGCGGATGCAAATTGCGCAGGTGGGAAAATCGATCGCAGTAGAGGCTGCGCGTGAGGGCAGCGAAGTGATTTTGGGCTAGAAATCGACCCGAACTCGCGAGCCGGCCGCGATTCGTACGTTGAAGCGTGCGCTTCTAGAAATCCCAAAACCCAAATCCCAAGGAAACGTCAAACGCCAAAGCTCAAAGACAAACGACCAACCTCAGATTGCGCGGATGGTTCATCAAAGGTCTTGAGCGGCGAACCGTCGGTGGCTCGACGGAGTCTCGCCCTACCAAAAGCGTCCTCGCGAAAATTTCACGGGTAGGGCGACGCTGTGCGGAGCCGCAAGCAAACACATTACGCTTCGCCACAGGCGCCGGTTAAATTTGGCTATTGAGGCTTGGGATTTGTTTGGAACCTGGGTATTGGGATTTGGAATTTGCCTGCGCTCGATCATTTCAGCGCGAGAAAAACGCGATCTGTGGCAACGGACGGATTTTCTCGTATGACTAGAAGGGGGAAAGCTGGCTTGCTTGAAAGAGATGGACTTTAAGGGTTACTTTGCGTTTCGATTGCCTCGTGGTGTAATGGTAGCACCAGAGATTCTGGATCTCTTTGTCTAGGTTCGAATCCTAGCGAGGCAGCCAGTCACAATCAGCAGGCTTGTCGCGGGATTTCTCCGAAGTAGGATGGGGCTGGCGCGGTGCGGAAAAATG
>Ga0207701_10003026_pt1 | contig 17351 bp, 12 predicted proteins | sample KBSSwiSSwithPhiX_FD_184294 | JGI IMG/M metagenome (GOLD analysis project Ga0207701, IMG submission 184294) | Switchgrass rhizosphere bulk soil microbial communities from Kellogg Biological Station, Michigan, USA, with PhiX - S5 (SPAdes) (version 2) | ecosystem: Environmental > Terrestrial >... | reverse complement strand
TGAGGAGATAGAGGCAAGGCGCAAAAGGCAAAAAAAAGCCCCCCGATCGGAGGGCTCCTATTTAAAGGTAGTTTTTCTGGACCATTGGCCACTAACATCGGTTTGACGGGATATTGACAAATTTGCCTGGTCTTTTTTCCACAGGAATATCAGAACTAAAAACGGGTGTAAAAAAAACACAGGGAATAAGGTTCGGTTTTTTGAATTAGGATGTCTGTAAAGCAGAACTTACCCTTGTAATCACAGCAACGGATCATTTGAGGAAACTTAAGCCTTCGTAGGAAATGAATCTGGGGGAATTGGATAAAAACGGTGAAGAAAAAGGAAAGGGGAGTAGGAATACTCCCCTTATTAACCCCTAAACCCTAAACCGTAGAAAAAAAATCATGCGAACTATGGTTCAATAAAGTAGAATATTTTAAAATCATATCTCGTCACACTTCGTCCCTTTCTGCCTGCTTTTAAAATCCATAAACTATGCCAAAAGTACCATTTTCTGATAATATAGGTGTAAGCACGTATCAGGTTTAAAGGAACTTTAAAGTTTCATTAGACTTTCATTAATTTCTTCATCCTTTCATTTAGACGCTACATGATCAGCAATACATTCACTATTATTCGGTAATTTTGCACACTTTTTTATTAGAGAATTTCCTACTTCTTATTTAATATGGCAGCGAGGTACAGAGAATATTCGAAGCTGAATTTACCGACGATCGAACAGGAAATACTGGCGAAATGGAATGATATTCAGGCATTTGAGAAAAGCATCCACCTGCGGGAAGGTGCTCCTTCGTTCGTATTTTATGAAGGTCCGCCTAGTGCTAATGGCCTGCCTGGCATCCATCACGTTATTTCACGTTCACTCAAAGACCTGGTATGCCGGTATAAGACCATGCGCGGGTTTAAAGTAAAAAGAAAAGGTGGGTGGGACACTCATGGACTGCCTGTTGAACTCGGTGTAGAAAAAGAATTGGGGATAACTAAGGAAGATATAGGGAAAAAAATTTCTGTAGAAGAATATAATCAAAGATGCCGGGAAGCTGTACTCAGGTACAAGGATAGATGGGACGATCTGACGCGGAAAATGGGCTATTGGGTTGATCTGGAGTACCCTTATGTTACATTCGAAAATAGTTATATCGAAACCCTTTGGTGGATACTTAAAGAATTATATAAAAAGGGGCTATTATACGAAAGCGTCAGTATCCAGCCTTACTCACCGGCCGCAGGCACGGGACTGAGCTCTCATGAACTCAATCAACCCGGAACCTATAAAACTGTAAAGGATACATCGATTGTGGCCATGTTCAAGGCTGTGAAAAACAAAAAAGCTGATTTCCTATACAAACAATTGGCCAACAAAAGCGAAGAGATTTTTTATTTGGCCTGGACCACTACTCCCTGGACGCTTCCATCGAATCTTGGACTCGCGGTTGGTCCGAATATCGAATATTCCCTTATTAAAACTTTCAATCCATATACTCACTTACCGGTTAACGTGGTACTCGCAAAAGACCTTATTCCGGTTTATTTTAAAGGTGAAGGCGAGAATATTGATTTTTCTGAATATAAAGAAGGAGACAAAAATATTCCCTGGAAGATATTGTCAACTTTCAAAGGAGTTCAGCTTGAAGAACTTCGGTATGAGCAATTACTGCCGTTTGAAGCTAACACTTCGGAGAAATCTGGAGGTAATCCATTCAGGATCCTGCTGGGAGAATTTGTAACCACTGAAGATGGAACAGGAATAGTTCATACGGCCCCGGCATTCGGTGCTGATGATTATCGTGTCGGGAAAAAATATGACATAGGAATTCTTACTCTGGTTGACAGGCAGGGAAAATTTGTAGAAGGGGTTGGTGAATTCAGCAACAGATATGTAAAAGATTATAAAGATGAGAAGGATTATGTAGATGTAAATGTGGATATCAGTGTTAAACTGAAGAAAGAGAACAGGGCATTTAAAATAGAAAAATACGAGCATAACTATCCTCATTGCTGGAGAACAGACAAACCGGTATTATATTACCCGCTCGATGCCTGGTTCATCAGGACCACTGCGGTAAAAGAAAAAATGGTCGCGCTTAATGAAACGATTAACTGGAAACCAAAATCCACCGGGGAAGGTAGATTTGGTAACTGGCTTGAGAATATGGTGGACTGGAACCTCAGCCGTTCGCGATTCTGGGGTACACCATTACCAATATGGAGAACAGATGATGGCAGTGAAGAAAAATGTATCGGTTCTATAAAAGAATTAAATGAAGAAATAAAGAAGGCAGGCGAAATTCTGGGCGGTGACACGAATAAAGGATACCTGCATGAAGGCATTCTTGATTTGCACAAACCTTATGTTGATGAAATAGTTCTCGTAAGTGAAAGTGGTGAGCCGATGAAGCGCGTAAGCGACCTTATTGATGTTTGGTTCGACAGCGGTTCAATGCCATATGCCCAGTGGGGACTTGATTATACTAAAATGGAGGCCGGTGATGAAAAGCCCTTTAATTCCCCATTCGATTCAAACTACCCCGCTGACTTTATATGTGAAGGTGTTGACCAGACACGCGGATGGTTCTATACCCTTCATGCCATATCGACTTTGCTTTTCGGATCAGTTGCTTTTAAAACCTGTGTTTCCAACGGACTTGTTCTGGATAAGAAAGGAAATAAAATGAGTAAACGCCTGGGCAATGTTATCGATCCATTTAAAACCATAGAGGAATTTGGTGCAGATGCCACCAGGTGGTATCTCATCACCAATGCATCGCCCTGGGAAAGCATGAAATTCGACCTTGAAGGAATCAGGGAAGTTCAGCGTAAGTTCTTTGGGACATTATATAATACGTACCAGTTCTTTGCTTTGTACGCGAATGTTGATGGTTTTGCATTCCGGGAGAAATACATTCCATTGAATAAACGCCCTGAGATCGATAGGTGGATACTTTCTTCATTGAATACACTCATAAAAACTGTTACGGAATATATGGACGACTATGAGCCCACCCAGGCCGGTCGTGCGATAGAAGATTTTGTAGACGAGCAGCTAAGCAATTGGTATGTGCGCCTGTGCAGGAGAAGATTCTGGAAAGGTGAATATGAACACGATAAGATATGTGCATACCAGACTCTATATGAATGTCTTGAAATAGTTACCAGGCTGATGGCTCCGATCGCACCCTTCTTCAGCGACAGCGTTTTCCAAAACCTGAATGCGGTTTCAGAAAAATATAAGCTTGAATCAGTACATCATATTTTGTTTCCGGAATTCAATGAAAATGCAATAGATAAATCTCTTGAGGAAAGGATGCAACTTGCTCAGGATATTTCGTCTCTTGTATTATCCCTGAGGAAAAAAGTTAATATCAAAGTAAGGCAACCGTTACAAAGAATACTTATTCCTGTAACCAGCCAGGAAATGAAAAAGCAGGTGGGGTTGGTAGAAGAATTGATTAAAACTGAAGTAAACGTTAAAGAGATCGAATACCTGGATAACAACGACAACAGCTTTATTAAAAAGAAGATCAAGCCTAATTACGTGGCGCTGGGAAAGAAGCTTGGCCCAAAAATGAAAGCAGTGGCTTCAGCTATTGGGGAATTGTTACAGGAAGATATTGCCAGGCTTGAAAAAGAAGGTTCTATTTCATTGTTAATTGATAACGAACCTGTAATATTACAGGTACAGGAGGTAGAGATTTCCAGCGAGGATATTCCAGGCTGGATGGTCGCCAATAAAGACGCCCTTACTGTGGCGCTTGATGTAAATGTTACCCCTATTTTGGTGAGTGAAGGCAATGCGAGAGAACTGGTGAACAGGGTGCAGAAGATACGGAAGGACAGTGGTTTAGAGTTGACAGACAGAATTGTGGTAAAACTATCGGAGCATGGAGAACTCAAGGACTCTATCGCCCGATTTAATAACTATATTTGCGCCGAAATTTTAGCAGATCAACTTGAAATGGTTTCAGAACTCGCTGAAGGCACCGAAGTTGAAGTGAATGATATTCCGGTGAAAGTATTTGTTTCAAAAAAAGCCTGATAGTATGGCAACCAAAAAGAAAGCAGCTAAGCCTGCTAAAAAGAACACCCCTATAAAGAAGGCAGCCCCTGCTAAAAAACCGGCTGCCAAATCCTCAACTCATTCAAAATCAAAGGTTGCAACTAAAAAGGCAGCTAAACCTATATCCAAAAGGCCTACCGAAAAATTGCCAGCAAAAAAAACAGGTAAAGCAGCCCCTAAGCATGTTACTCATACAGCAGCCGTTAAAACGGCTCATGCCAAACCGGCGCATCCCAAAGCACCCATTAAAAAAATAGAAGTTAAACATCCAGTGATGCCGAAAAAAGAGGAAAAGAAACCGGAAGCGAAGAAAGTCGAAGCTAAGAAACCGGAACTTATCAGTATTCCACCTCCTAAAAAACCAGCTCCGCCAGCCAGGCCAATAAAAGTTGTGATACCGGAGATGAAGACAAAAACAGTGAGAAAGTATGAACCTGAATTCACAAAATCAGTGCTCGACCAACCAGATGTCCCAATCCAGGGACCTACCATGAGGTACAGCGATGCTGAATTGCAGGAATTCCGCGAGCTCATCCAGAAAAAACTTGACCAGGCAAAAAAAGAACTCACTTATCTCCAGGGTCTTATTACCCGTAAAGATGAAATGGGTGGTGATGAGAATGAGAACCGGTATATGACCATGGAAGACGGAAGCATGAGCATGGAAAGGGAACAGCTTGCACAGATGGCCAGCCGCCAGATTAACTATATCGATCATCTCGAGAAAGCTATTATGCGAATTGAGAACAGAACTTATGGAATCTGCCGTGTTACCGGAAAACTTATCGATAAGGCCCGTTTACGTGCAGTGCCACATGCTACACTGAGTATCGAAGCGAAGCAGATGATGAATAAATAAGGTGAAAAGTGAAAAGTGAAACGTGAAAAGTTGAATATTTCACTCTTGACGTTTCACGGTTTCCCGAATTCTTTCGGCAATTCCTTTCCAAGCATTTGTTTGTAAACAAACCTGCAAGTCTCTGTGAGGTTATGCCTTGCCTTCGTATTTCCTATACCATGCCTTTGATCAGGATAAATCATAAGCTCAAAACTTTTATTCAGATCCTGCAGTTCATCTATTAGTTGAATACTGTTCTGCATATGCACATTATCGTCAGTAGAGCCATGCACAATTCTTAAAACACCTTTATACTTATTTACATATGAAAAAACTGAAGTCTTTTTGTAGCCGTCTGGATTTTCTTCCGGTTTTTTCATGAACCGCTCTGTATAATGTGTATCATATAATTTCCAGTCAGTAACAGAATAATTGGCAATGCCATGAGTGAACACATCAGCCCCATAAGTAAGCGCCATACAGGTTACGTATCCTCCAAAACTTCCTCCTGTGATCCCAATCTTCGAATCATCCACCCATTGCTGGCCTTTCAACCATTTAGCACAGCTCATGTAATCTTCGATCTCCCAGATGCCAAGTTGTTTGAAAATATAATTCATTCCTTTTTTCCCAAAATGCCCGGAACTACGGTTATCCATTACTACCTGGATAATTCCTTCCTGTGCCCACCATTGTGTTAAACCGCCAACCGGCTTCCACCGATCATATACAGTGCCTGCATCTGGTCCCCCATAAATAGTTATCCATACAGGATACTTTTTAGTTGAATCAAAATTCAGCGGATAAGTGATTGTCATTGGCAGATCAAATAACCCATCGGAAGATTTTACTGTCATAAGTTTTGTGTCTGGTATGGCATACTCACCAGTTGTTGCAGTTTTGGTATTTGCTATTTCCCTTACCACTTTTCCTTTGTTATCGATCAAAATCATCACAGGGGGAGTAGAAAGATTAGAGGTCACTGCGATAAAATATTTTCCCTTTGGCGAAACACTCACATTATCATATGTATAATCGCCCTGAGATAATCTCATGATCTTCTTGCCATCAAATGAAGATTTATAAACATCGAAACGGGATGAATTTGTTTGCCGTGCGGTGAAAAGAATAATTTTATTTTTTTCATCCACATGTAATATTTCTGTTCCCCAGAAATTTCCTGATGTAATTTTCCCAAGCTCTTTGCCATTATTATCGTGCAGGTAAAGATTTTCCCATCCGTCTTTATCCGATTTCAGAATAAATCCGTTGCCGGGGGAAAGAAATTTTATTCTTGCAACATCGTAGAGGCTGATCCATGTTGGCTGTATTTCCCGGTAAACTATTTTTTTGGATCCATCTTTTTTGCTGACCTGGTAAATATCCAGTGAATCCTGTCCGCGGTTCATCCACTGCACAAATAATTCGTTGGCGGGTGTCCATTCCGGTGTACCGAAATACTGGTCCTTATGCTCATCAAAATCGGCCCACACTGTTTTGGGATCAATGATAGAAGAAATTCCGATTTTAACTTCTGGATTTTTGTCTCCAGCTTTCGGATAACGTTCCGTTTCGAGATATCCATGTTGTCCATCCGCAAAATAAATCGGGAATTGAGGCACTGATCTTTCATCAAAACGCATAAATGCTATGCTTTTACTGTCGGGCGACCACCAGAAAGCCTTGTAGTGTGAAGGTCTTCCAAGTATCTCTTCATAATAGATCCACGATGCATAGCCATTAAGTATTCCTTCTTTGCCATCGATTGTTATAGCCTTTTCTTTTTTTGTAGAAAGCTCAATTACGTACAAATTATTTTCCCTGGTATAAGCAGCATATTTTTGGTTGGGTGACATTGTAACATTTTGCGCTTTACCAACATCAGGAATTTCGATATCGGTGTATTCAGGATGTATATAAGGGGATGTTTTGCCGGAAATAATATCAACAGATACTGCCGATTCTTTTCCAGCAACATCTTTGCGGACTTCGATGTAATGATCATCATCCACCCATCCGCTCACTTCCGGAAGAGGTTTGAATATTGAGGGGTACTGACCTTTAAAGATCTGGTCGAACGTGAAAGTTTTTTTCTGAGCAATAGAAATAAGCGGCAGCAAAAATAGCAGCGCTATGAATGAGGTTTTGTTCATGTGATAAAATCTACTTTACTTCCTGCATCTCCACCAACCTTCTGTACGTTCCATTAACCGCTAATAATTCTTCATGATTACCGCGTTCAACAATGCGGCCTTTTTGAAGAACTATAATTTCATCGGCATGGCGGATGGTACTCAGACGGTGTGCGATAACAATACTGGTTCTGTTCTGCATCATTTTATTAATAGCATCCTGTACCAGTCGTTCACTTTCTGTATCGAGCGATGAAGTTGCTTCATCGAGGATAAGTATCGGCGGGTTTTTCAAAATGGCTCTTGCAATAGTAACACGTTGCCTTTCGCCGCCCGAAAGTTTCGTGCCGCGGTCGCCGATATTGGCATCGTATCCTTCTTCTTTGTTAATGATAAATTCGTGGGCATTGGCAATCCGCGCCGCCTGTTCTACTTCGCTTTGTTGTGCCTTCGGATTGCTGAGCTTGATATTTCCGCTGATACTGTCGTTAAAAAGTATAGGTTCCTGTGTAACGATACCCATATTATTTCTTAACGATTCCAGCGAATACTGATCGATATTGATACCATCAATCAAAAGTTCGCCTGATGTTACATCGTGAAAGCGGGGGATAAGATCTGCGAGTGTAGATTTTCCTGCTCCGGATGAACCGACAAGCGCTATTGTCTTTCCTTTTTTTATTTTAAGGTTGATGTTGTCGAGTATCACCACATCATCATATGAAAAGGAAACATTCCGGAATTCAATACTGTCATTGAATTTATCGAGCTCCGCAGGATTGGGGATTTCATCCACCATATTAGGAGCCATAATGATTTCTTCTATACGTTTTATGGCAGAGCTGCCGCGTTGTGCATTATAAAATGCAGTTGAAAGCGACTTTGCCGGATTGATGATCTGCGTAAAAAATACAATGTAGGTAATGAAAGTGTCGGGTTCAATACTGCCACCTCTCAACACCAGTATTCCACCGAAGTACAATACGCAGCAAAGTACGAGCACGCCTAGGAATTCCGACAACGGGGAAGCCAGGTCCTTCCTGAAAATCATTTTATTTCTCAGGTGAGTCAGCGTTTCGTTGCTGGTAAAGAATTTAGATCGTAACAACTTTTCGGCATTAAAAGCTTTTATTACTCTCAATCCACCGAGTGTTTCGTCGAGTATAGACATCATCGTTCCCATTTCTTCCTGCGACTGTGTGGATTGTTTCCGGAGTGACCTGCTTACTCTGCCAATGATGAACCCCGTAAGCGGTAGCAGGATAAGCAGAAAAAGTGAAAGCTGTGGGCTCAAAAATATTAATACCGATAAGATGATGAGGATGGTAAGCGGTTCTTTTATCAATCCTTCAAGTGTACTGATGATGCTCCATTCAATTTCATTCGCATCGTTGCTCATGCGGCTCGTAATATCTCCTTTTCGTTGTTCCGTGAAATACCCGATTGGCAGCACAAGAATCTTGGAATACAGGTCTGTCCGTAACCTTTGCATGATGCGGTTACGCATTGGCCCAAGTACACGGTAGGCAAGATATATGAAGAGATTTTTAAAGAAAATCGAAATGATAATGATAATGCAGATGGCGCCCAGCGCATACAATTCATTGTGTTCCCGGATCAGCGTACTGAGGTAATATTTAAAATAATTGAGTATTCCGTTTGCTGAAAAACGAAATGTTGGCACGGTATCCATCAGTTTCTCCTTATAAAATAAGAGCTGAAGGAAAGGACCGAGCATGGCCAGAGAAAAAAGTGAGAATACAATTGAAAGAAGATTGAACAATACATACAGGGCTATGCCGCCTTTCTGGTCTTTCAGGTATTTAAGAATCGTAGAGAAACGCTTCATTTCGGTGGCAAAGATAGGAGTTCCGTATCTTCGCTTGATGCAGGAAGGAAAAAGACAGAAGCAGATTGCAGGGCTACTTTTTGAAGAAATAAGCCACATTTTTCAGAGGCTGGGATTGAATATGACAGACGGCGGTATGGTATCTTTAAGTTCTGTTAAAGTTACCCCCGACCTGTTGGAGGCAAGGGTTTATCTCAGTCTTTTCCAGGTAAAGGATCAGGCGGCAGTTTTGAAAAAAATACAGGAAAGATCCTGGGAGATCAAAAAAGAGCTTACCGCGAAAGTTGGAAAGCAACTGCGCAGGATGCCGGTTCTTCAATTCTACCATGATGATACGCTTGAACAGGTATTCAAGATGGAAGAGCTTTTTAAAAAAATAAATGAAAATAAAGGCAACGAATGAATCTCCTCTTTGCCTGGCGGTATTTTAAAGCAAAAAAATCCACAAATGCGATCAACGTCATCGCCTGGGTGAGCATGATCGCTATTGTTCTTATCACTGCAGCCTTCATCATTTTACTGAGTGTTTTTAATGGATTTGAAGGATTGGTTAAATCGTTATACTCTTCTTTTTATGCCGATCTCAGGATAGCGCCTAAGAAAGAAAAAATAATGCAGGTAACGCCATTACAGTTTTCAAAGATGAAGGTGATTTATAATATTGATGCGGTATCGGGAATCGTTGAGGAGAAAGCGCTGCTGCAAAATGGGGAAATTCAAACAATCGTATACCTGAAAGGGGTTGATGAAAATTATTCAAAGGTCACTTCTGTAGCTGATAAAATGATCCGCGGCCAGTTTAATCTTGGTGACAGCAATAAGGCATTTCTTGTACTTGGCAGCGGAATAGAGAATGCACTTGGTGTTATGTCAGACCGTAACCTGTACCCGCTTACCGCCTATCTCTTTAAAAGAGGGGTGAATGTAAATGTGGTCGATCCTTACCAGGCTTTCTCAGCGGAAAATGTTTCAACCTCCGGAACTTTTTTCATTCAGCAGGACATAGACAATAAATACGCGCTCACCAATACGGCATTCATGAAGAAAATGCTTTCGATGGACAAAGAAGAGTATGGAAGCCTTGAGATCTCATTACGTAATCCCGGAGAAGCCGCGGATACAAAAAGAGAGCTTAAAAAAATATTTGGCGACAACTATGTAATAGAAACAAGATATGAGCAGAATAAAAGCCTATACAGTGTAATGAATCTTGAGAAGTGGGCGATCTATGGCATATTGACCATGATGCTGATCGTTGCTGCATTCACCATGATTGGAGCACTCACCATGCTTGTACTCGAAAAGCAAAAAGACATACAGATATTAAAGGCGTTGGGCGCCAATAATCAGCGTGTCCGCAAAATATTTCTTACTGAAGGTATTTTGCTGGCTGGCATGGGTGCATTTGCCGGTTTACTGCTTGCTATATTAATTTGCTGGGCACAGGTAAAATATAAACTGATCGCCATTGAGGGAGGAACATTTCTCATTGATTATTATCCGGTTGAACTAAGGGCTTCGGATTTTTTACTTGTGCTGGTAACCGTAATGCTCATTGCGTTCCTCGCATCGTGGTTCCCGGCCCGTAAAGCTGCCCATCAGGCAGTGGAACTTAAAACCTAAAAACAAAAAATCTCACTTCTCACCACTCACTATCCACCACTGACCACTTTAACGTACCTTAAACTATAAAATAATAATATTCCCATGAAGAAAATCTGGATCAGCGTCGTCGTTATCATTTCAGTTTTATTTGCTGCTTGCTACGAGATCAATGAAGACATCACCATTACTGAAAAAGGCAGCGGCACCTATTCAACCAGGATTGATATGAGTGCACTGTTACAAATGATGCAATCGATGGCCAGTGAAGAAGAAATTCAGAAAAGCGGGTTGGACAGAGCTATTGATACTGTTATCAACCTGAAATCAATTCTCGATACTGCTAAAAATGTTACTCCCGATCAGCGCAGACTTTTTGAGAACGGTACGATGAAGATGAAAGTCGACATGAAGGAAAATATATTCAATGCCGATGTGAATTTTCCATTTAAAAGTCTAAGTGACCTGCAAGCTTTAATGTCAGGCACAGGCACGGGAGGAATGACGGAAATTTTCAAACAGGTATTTGCAAATAAAGATAGTACTCAGGGAGCAACAAATGTTGAAGATCAGGGAGGGCTCGACCAGATGAACAATGTTTTTGATGTTACCATTACAAAAAATACTATTGCGCGCAAACTTAACCGGTCTAAGTTTGATTCATTGATGGCCAAACCCGAAATAGCTCAGGCAAAACAAATGGTAGGAGGTGGATTCGAAATTTTATATACCACAACTATCCACCTGCCTCGTCCGGTGAAGAAATCAGATAACGAAATGATCAAATTATCTGAAGATAAAAAAACAGTTACTATCAAATACGATCTGATGAAGATGTTTGATACACCGGAAAAATTTTCATACTCGATTCAGTATTGAAAAGTTAAACGTTAAAAAGTTTGAATCTCACTTTTCACTTTTAACTTATCACCTAATATCATGCAGACAGACTTCCTTGTAATTGGTTCAGGCATTGCAGGCATTACTTATGCGGTTAAAATTGCGAAGGAGTTTCCAGATAAAAAAGTGCTGATCATTACCAAAGCACAGGCCGATGAAACAAATACAAAGTATGCACAGGGCGGTATTGCCGGTGTAATGGATTTTGAGAATGATAGTTTTGAGAAGCATATCGAGGACACAATTATTGCCGGCGACGGATTATGCAACCCAAAAGTTGTTGAAATAGTAGTGAAAGAAGGGGTAGATAGGATCAGGGAGATCATCAGGTGGGGCGCAAGGTTCGACAAAGAAAGTGATGGCGACTTTAAACTTGGAAAGGAAGGTGGTCATAGTGAGTTCAGAATACTGCATCATAAGGATGTTACCGGAAAGGAAATGGAACGGGCCCTGCTCGATGAGATAAAAGAATACCCCAACATTACATTAATAAAACACTGGTTCGTTCTCGATCTTATTACGCAGCATCATCTGGGAATGCTGGTAACTAAGGCTACTCCCGATATTGATTGCTATGGTGTTTATGTATTGAACAGGGAGACTAACCAGATTGAAACTATTCTTGCAAAGGTCACCCTGCTTGCCACTGGTGGAAATGGACAGGTATATCGTTCTACTACCAATCCTTCGATCGCCACCGGTGATGGTGTAGCTATGGTTTATCGTGCAAAGGGAAGGATTGAGAATATGGAATTCATCCAATTTCACCCTACGGCACTGTACGAACCAGGCATTGGCGGACAATCATTCCTGATCACCGAAGCTGTTCGTGGCGATGGGGGAATTCTTAGAAATAAGAATGGTGAAGCGTTCATGGAAAAATATGATCAGAGAAAAGATCTGGCTCCGCGCGACATAGTTGCCAGGGCGATAGATAATGAAATGAAGATTACTGGTACCGAACATGTGTTTCTTGATGTAAGGCACATACCGGTGGATAAATTTGTCGAGCATTTTCCGAATATTTATGAGAAGTGTAAATCGATAGGTATTGATGTATCGGCACAATTGATTCCTGTTGCGCCTGCTGCTCATTACAGTTGTGGTGGCATTAAAACTGATGAGTGGGGCAGAACCTCGATAAGAAATTTATATGCTTGCGGTGAATGTGCATATACAGGACTGCACGGTGCAAACAGACTTGCCAGCAATTCACTACTCGAAGCGATGGTGTTTGCCCATAGGTGTGCTGCTGATGCAGCTCTAAAGATCAATGCACTTACTTTCCTTGAAAACATTCCTAACTGGAACAGTTCAGGCACGTCGCAGCCAAAAGAAATGATCCTTATTACACAGAGTTTGAAAGAACTGCAATTGCTGATGAGTGACTATGTAGGTATTGTAAGGACCAACGTGCGTTTGGAACGTGCCATGAAACGACTGGATCTTTTGTGGGAAGAAACTGAAGAATTGTACCAGGCCACCACACTTTCGCCTCAATTGTGTGAACTGAGAAATATGATCACAGTCGGATATCTTATTGTTAAATGCGCCCAGCTGAGAAAGGAAAGCCGCGGTCTTCATTATAACACTGATTATCCGAACCGCAGCGATATGATGCTGAACATTGTTTTGTAAAACAGATACTATGAAAGCCATGATCCTCGCAGCTGGTTTGGGAACCCGTTTCAAACCCTGGACTGATAAACATCCCAAGGCACTTGCCGTTATTAATGGGAAAAGTCTTCTTCAGCGGAATATAGAGTATCTGCAAAAGGCAGACATCTTTGATGTGGTAGTAAATGTCCATCATTTTGCAGATCAGATCGAAGATGCAGTTCATTTAAATAAGGGATGGGGCAGCAATATTATCATCAGTGACGAAAGAGATGTTGTGCTTGAAACAGGCGGGGGACTTGTTAAAGCTGCAGCGAACCTGGTGGATGATACATTTGTGCTGATGAATGTGGACATTCTTACCCGTTTGGATTTGAAAGAAATGATCAATAGTCACCGAAAGCTGATGCCTTTGGCTACGCTTGCGACTACTGGGAGAAAAACTTCGAGATATTTTTTATTTGATCACCTTGATAATCTTTGTGGATGGGTCAGTGTAAAAACTGGTGAGGAGAAAATTATAAGGACTACTGCCGACCGACATCAAAAAGCGTTCAGTGGTATACATGTTATCGAACCGCGTTTATTTTCACTGATTAAACAGGAAGGAAAATTTTCTATGGTAGATGTTTATTTATCACTTGCTGCGGATGAGATAATCAAAAGCTATGATCATTCCGGTACTCCATTTATTGATGTAGGCAAGCCTGAAGCGGTGGCAGAGGCTGAAAAATTGTTCAAATAGGGAACAGGCACCCATGAACCTGGTTAAAAATATTTTATTAAAACTAAAAATATTAGTAATTTGTTACTAATTAAATTAGTTTTGTATGGAAAAGATATATTCCACAATGCCTGGGTACCGTCTGAATGATTATTTACTGGTTATAACGCCCAATGAGGAGTTGAGGAAACGCATTATAGCGGTAAGGAAAAATTTCAACGAAAAGTTTGCACCGTCTATGCCCTTAATAGGCAAGCCTCACCTTGCGCTTGTTCACTTTGTAACATGGAATATGATGGAGGATAAACTGGTCAACCGTTTTCATCATATTGCCATGGGCATGACTCCCTTTAAAATTGAACTGAAAGACTTTGCAAGTTTTCCGACGCATACGATATACATAAATGTTGCCACAAAAATCCCGGTACAAAATCTTATCAGGGATCTGAAAACTGCGCAAAAATTAATGAAAGCTGATCCGGAGCACGATCCTCATTTCATAGCAGAACCCTTCATACCTGTAGCCAGAAAATTGTTACCGTGGCAATATGAAAAAGGTTGGCTGGAGTATTCTCATACGCATTTCACTGCAAAGATCATTGCAGATGGAATGTTATTGTTAAAACGACCACTTGGTGAGAAGGTATATCAGGTTGTACAAAGATTTGAATTTATGAACCTGCCCGTTACAACAAAACAGGGTGAACTATTTTTTTAATATTATAAGAAGGAGATCATGGAGGAGAATGAACAGGAGATGAACTCCTACCTGAAAGGAAGGGGTGCGCAGATCAACACGTCAAATAAATTTTTGAAAACCGTAAGGGTAAGAGAAGATGTAGAAAGTATTGATGACTGGTCGGACCCGAATTCACCAACGCAATACCTTATAGAAAATGCCAAAGGGCTTGTAAATAAAGTTGAGAGCCCGGATGTTGGGATGTTTTACAGTATGAATCCCTATCAGGGGTGTGAACATGGGTGCATCTATTGTTATGCCAGGAATTCTTTTGAATACTTCGGATACAGCGCGGGGTTAGACTTTGAAAGAAAGATTATTGTAAAAAAGAATGCTCCGGAACTGCTCAGAAAATTTTTGATGAATCCCAAATGGGAATGTGTACCGATAGGATTGAGTGGTAACACAGATTGCTATCAGCCGGCAGAGCAAAAGTTCAGGATCACAAGGCAGTTGCTTAAAATATGTCTTGAATTCAACCAGCCTGTAGGGATGATCACCAAGAATGCAGGTATGCTGAGAGATATGGACATCCTGAAAAAGATGGCTGAAAAAAATCTTGTATCGATTCTCGTTTCAGTTACTTCACTGAATGAAGACCTGAGAAGAGTAATGGAACCTAGAACTACAACTGGAAAACAAAGACTTAAGCTGATCAAAGAATTAAGCGACCAGGGAGTAAGAATGGGAGTGATGTTAGGTCCCATGATACCTGGACTTAATGATCACGAAATGCATGACATCATCAAGCTGGCAAGTGAAGCAGGAGCAACTTTTTCTGCCTATACATTTATCCGGTTGAATGGTTCAATAAAAATTTTGTTTCATGACTGGCTGTATAAAAATTTCCCGGACCGGGCAGATAAGGTCTGGCATTTTATAGAAGGCAGTCATGATGGAAAAGTAAACGACAGCCGTTGGGGAGTAAGGATGCGTGGCGAAGGTAATATTGCGGAAATGGTAGCCATGCAGTACCGTAAATACACAATAAAATACGGATTGAATCATGAAAGGATGGACCTGGACATTACAAGGTTCGTGAGACCTGGGACACAGGGAAGATTATTCTGACGAAAGAAGATCGAACAGGTAAAATAAGGGGGATTCTTCAAGTACTACCCTGGTACTTTTTTCTTTTCCTATTTTCCATTTAACCAGCCTGATAAATCCGTCGGCTATTTCGATTCCAGTTAGGTCGCCATCGGGATAACAACAGCAACCGGAGTTGAAATAAGTGGGTTTGGCCATTGTTTTCAGTATTTGCTTTCCCTCATATTCCAATTTTCTTTTTTCCATTTCTGATGTTATGGACTGAATGAGTTCGGTATTGTTTTCAGCTTTTGCAAATTCCAGTTGTTTAACAAGCCTGTCCATATGATCAAGTGATGCGAACACCGGTTTATGGGTATGACCAGAAATGAAAAGAAGGTTATTTTGGGTTACGCTCCATTCATACATGAGGATATTGTGCTTATCGACCAGCTCAAAGGAATCTGAGATTCTGTCTACCTGGATCTCTAATAAACGTTGGATGGGTGTCCAGATAGCGGCAACAAACCATTTACTGAATGCATTTCCGTCGCTTCGTTGGTCACCCTGGTGACCATGGGCAAGGAAAATGGAAAAGGTTTTTTCTTTATATGTCGTAACGAGCAGTAAGCCCTGGTTAACCGCCAGTTTAGATCCAAAAATGGGTTTGAGAAAAAGAGTGCGCTGGATCTCATAATTCCATTCCAGGTCATGATTCCCGTAAATGCGATGGTACCTTCCGGAAGCGAGGAACCTGGCTTCTTCAAGCAGCGTAACCCGGTTCTTTTCTATGACTTTTGAGGGTGTTGCTTCCCATAATTCTTCACAATCCCCAAGGTTTATAAAGGTAAATCCCTGCTCATAATAGTGCTGGAGTGTTTTCATAAAGTTGGATTCAGTGTTTCTGAAATCGTCGGCGAGGTCTTTTGCTCCTTTATGCTGGTCCGACAGTATGATGAACTTGCCTGAATTCAATTCAAAATGAACAGCCGGGGGATGACCCGATTTTCCTTCCCGGAGGCATTTTAGAAGACCGGATAATGACTCAAAAACCTGCTTTTTTCGCGGTGAAGATGAGAGTTTTATAGCCAGCCAGCCTATGGGTTTTTTCAGTAGTTTTTGGAGGATTTTCCGCATGAGAGGTATTTAAATTCTGGTATATTTGTCACGGATAATGAAAAACCTCATAAATAGTCAATCCATATTTTGATATTATTAAAGAAAAGGGTATAAAAGTATTGTATGTAATACTTATTTATGCCCTTTTTTTATTGATTATGAGGTTTTGAACAAGAATCAGATTTACTTGACGTTAGCAGTTACAAAAAAGAGGATGTGACTGAGGAGGCGAAGCTATGTCCGAAATTATCATAACAAAAACCCATATGAGTTCAATATCCCGGTTAATTATGTTTTTGATTGCAGGTAGTGTGCTTTTTTCCTGTAAAACGAATCAAAAGCTCACTGAAAAATCCATCTATTTTAAGAATATTTCGGACAGCATGCTGCAGAAAGCATTGGTGGATTATGAACCTATAATGCAGAAAGGCGACATTCTATCAATAGTTGTGATCACACCCAACGAAAACAGCACGAAGTTGTTCAATCGTCCTAATACAAGCGGTTCTTCCTCAGGAAGCGAAGGCTCATCAGGAGGATCTTCAGGGGGTGGATACCTTATAGATGAAAAGGGAAACATCAGTATTCCATATCTCGGGCATATAAAAGCGGCAGGATTAACTAGAATGCAGCTTACTGATACATTAACTAAACAATTAAGAAGTTATATAGATTCAGCGACGGTAACAGTAAGGCTTACCAATTACAGGATAACGATACTCGGTGAAGTGTTGAGACCAGG
>Ga0207701_10003024_pt1 | contig 17363 bp, 14 predicted proteins | sample KBSSwiSSwithPhiX_FD_184294 | JGI IMG/M metagenome (GOLD analysis project Ga0207701, IMG submission 184294) | Switchgrass rhizosphere bulk soil microbial communities from Kellogg Biological Station, Michigan, USA, with PhiX - S5 (SPAdes) (version 2) | ecosystem: Environmental > Terrestrial >... | reverse complement strand
CTTTTGTCGAGCGCGCAGGAGTTATCCACGACCGGACTCGACTCCCTCCCGGAGGTCGATTTTTCCGCGCTGAGTCAGCCTGACCGTAATCCTCTTGGTGCGCAGGCACTGGCCATTCGTTCACAGGACTGGAAACACGGCGAAACGGAGCACTTCATTTATCATTTCATTCACAGCTACGTCGCAACTCCCATCTCCGTAGAGGCTGAATTCCATTTTCGTGTCGTTGCGCAGCAGCTCGGGCTCGAAACAATGCCGGGCACGTCGGGCAAATCGCATATTTACATTTTTGAGAACGCCCAGGACTGGAAGTCGTTCCAAGCTCAGGCACGCCTGGAGCCGTGGACCGGCGGCATTCACTCGCGCGGCAGCCTGTTCGTCGTCCGCGATCCTGCCTATCGGTTCGCCAATAATTCGCTCGGACACGAGATAGCGCATTTGGTTTTGTTCCGCGCTTACGGGCGGCCGCTGCCGCTCTGGCTGGAGGAAGGCTTCGCTGAGTACGTCTCGCGGGTGACGCGTGCCAGCTATCAGCGCGCCCGCAATTACAATGCCCGGCCGTATTCGGACTCGATTAGCGCCCAGCAACTCATGCCTCTGTCGCAGTTGACCATGTTGGTCGAGTATCCGCAGCGTGAGCAAATCGACATCTTTTACAATGAGTCCGAACGCTTAGTGCGGTTTCTCGTTTCCACTGATCCAGCCGCCTTCCGCGGCTTCCTGGATGCGATCGCGCAGGGTGAATCGTTCGACACCGCGCTGTCGCGCAACTACGCTGGGCGATTCGCTGATGTTGCCACACTGGACAAGGAATTCGTCCCGTACGCATCGAAAGATGCGGTTACTACGGGCCTCGTGCCGTAGACTCGACTTTGCATGGATTATCAGTGCGGCCGGTGCCGTCGGCGCGCTGATTTGCGCCGATCCGCTCTGTGCTCAAACGCCGTCGCCGGCGTGGCCATTTGCAAGCCGAATCCCGGGGAATCTCGCAACTCCAGTGGCGTCGCCGGCGCGTTCGACACCGCCTCCTTATGATGTCCCCCTGTGCCAGGAACGGTGGGAACAACTTGCCGACCACACCATCAGTCCTGCTGGCGAAAAAGCGCTGGCCTTGCGGCCACAGCAATGGCGCCATGGCGAGACGGAAAATTTCATTATCCACTACCGCAGCTTGAGCGATGCCCTGCAAATTGCGCGGGAAATCGAGTTTGATCTCTGGTATGTCGCGCAAACGTTAGGCGCAGCGCCGGAACAATACTCGCGCAAATCGCACGTTTACGTTTTCCAGGACGAAAAGGAGTGGCAGCGGTTTCTTGCGGAAACGAAGACGCCGCTCTGGGTGCATAGTTTCGCGGTGGGGGACGAGCTTTTTCTCGACGTGCGCGTGCAGGGAGGTTTCGATTCCCACACTCTGGCGCATGAGACAACCCACGCGATTATTGCCCGTTTTTATGGAAACCGACGCTGGCCCCTCTGGCTGAACGAAGGTTTCGCTGAGTACATGGGTGACGCGAGTGTGGCCGCGCGGCATTGGCGCTCGCCGCTGTCGAATCAGCGCAAACTCAAATTCGCGGAGATGACCGTGGCGGAATTAACCGCGACCACGCAGTATCCCGAAGAACCACTCGAGGTGGCGCGTCTTTACGCCACGGGTGCCAAATTCGTTCGTTATCTTTTCAACAAATATCCGAGAGAATTTTTTCCAAAATTTGTCGATCGCGTCCTCGGCGGTGAGGCGCCGGCGGCTGCATTGATCGAAATTTACGGCAATGAATTTTCCGACATGGCAGAATTCGAGAGACGGTTCAGTCGTTTCATTCGTTGATGAAGACAAAAGCAGCTCGCAAGACCGCCCAAATCTACGCGGTTGTCGGCTCCGACGAGAGCGCGGTGAAAGCGGCTGCGAGTGAACTTGCAGTTGAGCTTGCCCCGGCCGATGCCGGCGATTTCGGCGTCGAGACCATCGACGGTTGTGCTGATAATGCAGACCAGGCAGCGGCGCGCATTCGTTCCACAATTGAGGCGCTGCAAACACTGCCGTTTTTCGGCGGTGGCAAACTTGTTTGGTTGAAAAGCGCCAATTTTTTGGGGGACACGAAATTGGGTGGGGCGATCGCGGTTACCGAGGCGCTCGAGGAATTAGCTGCGGTGTTGGAAGGCGATCTCGGAGGCGGCGAGGTGAAGTTTCTGCTCAGCGCCATCGAGGTTGATAAGCGGCGATCCTTCTATAAGACGCTGGCAAAACACGCCGAGATCCAGGTGTTCGACAAACTCGACACTAACCGCAGTGGCTGGGAAGAGGCCGCCACCGATCTGGTTCAATCGTTGAGCAAAAAGCGTGGGTTGCGTTTTGAAGACGAGGCGCGCGATCTGTTCGTTCTTCTCACCGGCGGCGAGACCCGCACGGTCGAGAACGAGCTTGAGAAGCTGGATCTTTTCCTCGGCGCGAAGGGGCGCGTGATCACATTAGACGACGTCCGCACCATGGTTCCGCTCTCCCGGAGCGGTGTCATCTTCGAGCTGGGCAACGCACTTGCCGGCCGCCGCCTGGAGCGCGCGCTTGCGCTCGTTAGGCGGTTACTCGACCAGGGAGAATCAGCCATTGGCATATTGCTCGTCGCGATCATTCCGACGGTCCGAAATTTACTCCTGGCCAAGGATCTGATGCGGCGACACAGCCTGCCGCGACCAAGCGCACCTTTTTCGTTTATCTCGAGCTTGAATCGTCTTCCCGCGGCTGCGACGGAGCATTTGCCGCGCAAGAAAGATGGCTCCATCAATGCGTTCACCCTTGGCCTCGCGGCGATGCAGGCACATCGCTTTGAGGAAGAACAATTGATTGCTGGCCTCGAAGCTTGTCTGACGGCAAACCTGCAGCTCGTCACGTCACAGCTCGATCACGAACTGATCCTGAACCAAATCGTGGTGAAGCTGCTCGCGCGCACCTGAAACAAATCGTCTGCGCTGTCCGGCTGTAGCCGCTTCGCTATGCAAAGGCTTCTGCTGAGGCCAAATCGACACCACGCCGCGTCAGAAGACGCGGCCTACAACAGCTTCGCTGTGCGAAGCGTGGGGATTGTTTGCGCCAACAGCTGCGATGTCCTGCGTCGCGTCGCCCACAGGGCGACGGCTACAGCGGTTACAGCGTACCGTCCACCTGCTTGCGCGCAGTCGGCCCAACCCAGGGAATGTCCCAGCGCACCCCGCTGAATGCTTTCATGATCGCGACGATGAGGATGACGAGAAAGATGATGTTAACCGCTGCCCATGTCAGCCAGAGGAGGACGGCAAAAACCCAACCAATCGCCGGAATGCCCGCCAAAATGCTGTAGACGATCCGCCATGCGATCCCAAAGAGGAGCCAGACTGCGCCAAAGATGATTGATTGCATGGCGTAGAAACGGACGAATCCGTCGCGCTTTTCCAGAAGGTAGAAAATGATGCCGCCAATGAGCGGGAAGCAGGCCAGCGCGGCCGCGACATTCGACGGCAGGTCGGTGGTAGCAGGACGCGCCGTACCCTCGGGGCCAGGAACCGGCGGAGGAGGCGAGGCAGCGGGATCGACTGGATCAGGCATATTATTTATTAACACAAATCCGGCGGCGATGCACAAGCCTCGTCTGCCCGCGGATTTCGCTTCGGCAAACTGGGAGCGGAGTGATACGATGCACGGCCAAAACTCCGTATGAAAAAATCGTTAGGCGCTTTTACCCTGATCGAATTGCTGGTCGTCATCGCGATCATCGCCATTCTCGTCGGAATCGCGCTGCCGGTCTTTAGCACCGTGCAGGAAAAAGGGCGGATCACCCAGGACATGAACAACCTTCGCCAGATCGGGATCGCGACGCAGCTCTACCTGAATGATAACGACAGCATTCTTTTTCCAACAGGCAGTGTCTGGATGTCGAAGTTGACGCCGAAGTATCTGCCCGCTTGGAAGATTTATCAGTCACCATTCGACAAGCGAATTGCCTCCGAACTCGGCGATTCGACCACGCCCGTCAGTTATGGGATCAATGGCAACGGTGTCGTCGGCATTTCAACCGACAAGATCGCGCGACCTTCCGCTTTCATTCTATTCGCTCCAGCTCAAGTTAGAGGAACGAAGGTCGCTTTTACTGGCAACGCCGGTGGGACCGTCACTGTCCTCAAGGATACAAGTTTCCCGGGCGGCTCGCCGGTGGCTGGGGGGCCGCAGAATAAACGGACCCGCATCAACGCACTCTTCGGCGATCTGCACGCCGACAGTATGACTTGGACAACTTTCAAGACAGATACCAGCGCTAACTCGGGAGATGACGCCAACTATCGCTGGAAAGCGTCGGGACCGTGAGGACGGTGGAGGTTCGCGCCGGCCAGCACTTCTACGATGTGCTGATTGGCGACGGGCTGCTCGAAGACGTTGGCTTGTTCGTTAGGCGAAAGTTGCACGGCCAGCGTTGTGCGCTCCTGGCGGACGAACAAGTCGCGCCGCTCTTCGCAGACGTCGTGCTCGAAAGCTTGCGCGGCTCGAGTTTCCACGCCGAACTGATTGCTATCCCGGCGGGGGAGCAAACGAAGTCGATGGCGCAGGCTGCGACCCTTTGCGAAAAGCTGAGCACGCTCAGTCTGGATCGCACCTCGTTTTTGCTGTCGTTAGGCGGCGGCGTGATCGGCGATTTGGCAGGTTTTGTCGCTTCGATTTACCTCCGCGGTATCCCGTATGTTTCTATTCCGACCACCTTACTGGCGCAGATCGACAGCTGCATAGGTGGGAAAACCGGGGTGAACTCCAGTGCGGGTAAAAATTCGATCGGTGCCTTCCATCATCCCGCCCTCGTCATCGCAGACACTGACACTCTGCGGTCGTTACCGGACAGGATCTGGCACGAAGGATTTGCCGAGGCTATCAAGCATGGAATCATTCGCGACGCCGAGCTCTTCGATTCGCTTGCGACAGTTGAGCGTGATCATCCAGAGGCGTTCATCGAAAGGAATATCGCTATCAAAGCGGCGATTGTGGCAGAGGACGAACGGGAACGCACCGACGTGCGATCGCTCTTGAATTTTGGTCACACGGTTGGGCACGCAATCGAATACGCCGCCGGTTACGGGAACATGTTGCATGGCGAAGCGATCAGTCTCGGGATTGTTGCGGCTGCACAGATTTCGGTGCAGCTGGCCGGCTTGTCGTTGGGTGAAGCAAAACGAATCCGGGCGGCTTTGGAGGCGCATCAACTTCCGGTTGCATTGCCGCCCGATTTTCCACGAGAAAAAATTCTCGCGGCGCTGCCACGGGACAAGAAATTCGAAAACGGTCGAGTCCGTTTCGTCGTCGCCCACGCCATCGGCCGCGCCAGCGTCGCGGACAATGTCACGATGGAAGATTTACGGAAGGCGGTGGAAGAATTGTGATTCTGAGGGGAGCGCGAGCATTCTGCTCGCTCATTCCGGCATTCTGCCGAAATGCAAGGACGCGCCGGTTTGGAAACCGGCTATTGCGAGCAAAATGCTCGCGCTCCCCATCGCTTCCCTGCGCGGGCGTTCGGTACTGACAGCCGGTGCCCACCGAGTCGGACAGCAAGATGACAAACTATTTTGCCTTCTCAAAGTAGGCGATCACACCATCGGCTACGCTGTCGGCGTACTCGCGGTAAATGCTCGGCTTCTTTTTTCCAGCGACTAACCGTTCGCCCTCATAATCGCCGGCTTTCACGCGGACGAACACTGGCCGGCTGTTCATGACATAGGGCTCGAGATAAACGGTCGGGCAGCGGTAAAGTCGGGTCGCCATCAGGTTGCGCGTATAAACGTATCCGCTTGCCCCGGCGTGCGTGGCGTTGCTGGTCTTGTATTCATACGGTGGGAGACGCGTTTTCTTCGCCATGGCGTGAGCAATCGTCTCGGCGAGCGCGAGTTCTTCCGGAAAAGCGCCGCTTAACAATTTCTGCAACATCTCAAAACGCTGATCATCCAGCTCCAGCTCCGCCGGCAGGTAGGACCCGTTCACAAGCAGATGGAGATGATTCTTGGCCACCAGTGTCGGATGATTTGGATCTCCCCAAGGCTCCGCGTTGAAGTGAAGGCAAAGCACGAGATCCGGTTGCAGCCGGTAATTCACCAGACTAGCCCGACGCCGGATTTCGCTGTTTCGATAGAACAGCTCCTCTCGTTGCCAGGCAATGGTGTGTTCTTTTTCGGGATCGGACGGGCCGTCGAAGTTCTCCCGCGGTTCCGTGATTCCATCTCGTTGCAGCAATTGCCGGGCGATCTCTTCGAAATCCGACGGGCGATAGGGCGTGATCGGTTCTGTCGTCTCGCGCAGCATTGACACTTTTGCGCCTAACGATTCAAGCCGCGACTTCAGCAGTTGTGCGACGTGCAGCGTCATATCGCCTTCCTGCACCGGGGCGACGTCGCCGATCTTGAACCAGCGCTCTTCCATTTGGGCCCATGTCCCGCCGAGGTGCCCTGGATCCAGCGCGATATGGAAACCGGCCAGCGGACCTACCCCTTTGGTCGTCGGCGGTAACGCGGCCGGGGCGGTCCACGAATGGGTCACGGGCAGGCGATCCGCCTCGCTCTTGGCGAAGTTCAAGACGAACTGATTTTCCGTTCCGGTTTCGGTCAATATTTTCGCCGCCTCCGAGTCGATCTGGATCAGGTTCGGGTTGTACCCCTGCGGGCAGTAAACATCGTTGAGAAGGCACACGAATTCGTCGTGGGTGATCGTGGCCTGATACTTCTGCAACTCGCTCCAATCGGGCTTGCGACCGAGCGCGCTCAAGTTCTGCGCGAATTGGTTAGGCGATTCCTCTTCGACCGCGTAGGCGTGTGAAATGCCTAAGAGAAAGGCGATGGCAAATCCGCAGGTGAAGAGAGAACGAAACATCAGTTTGGATTTTTCAGTTTAAATACGATGATCCGCGCGTGCTCACGATTCTTTTCCTCGGCGACATTGTGGGCGAGCCAGGACGAAGCGCGGTCATCGCCCGGCTGCCGGAGCTGAAAGAGAAGTATGCGATCGATTTCATTATCGTGAACGGTGAGAACGCCGCCGCCGGACGAGGCATTACGCCGAAAATCACGATCGATCTATTGCGGGCCGGCGTTTCCGTGATCACCACCGGAGACCACATCTGGGACCGCAAAGAGATCGTGCCGTTCATCGAAACCGAACCCCGTTTGCTGCGGCCGCTGAACTATCCGCCGGGTGCGCCGGGCGCGGGCACTGTCGTGCTCGAAACCGCGAAAGGAAAAGTTGGCGTGATCAACGTCCAAGCCCGCACGTTCATGCAGCCAATTCTGGAAAATCCTTTCCCGAGTCTTGATGCAGCAGTGAATGAAATGCGCGCCGAAACGTCGATTATCGTGGTCGATGCGCATGGCGAGACGACGAGCGAAAAGATTGCGATCGGACGTTACCTGGATGGTCGCGTTTCCGCAGTCCTTGGCACTCACACCCATGTCCAAACCGCCGATGAACAGATTTTTGAGCAAGGGACAGCTTTCATCTGCGATGCCGGAATGTGCGGCCCGGTCCGTTCGATTCTCGGCCGGGACATCGACACTATCGTTGGACGGTTCATATCCAACATGCCGGCGCCATTTCCGATTGCGCGTGGCGAAACGCGGCTGCGCGGCGTGCTGGTCGAGGTGGACGAGGCAACCGGCCGCGCGCTGGGTATCAGGCGATTCGACGAACCGGGTGCATCAGAGGAATCACCCCCGGCCTAGTCGCAATTGGTACTCCAGCTTCCACTTGCAGGAAAAAGCTGTTACGGCCAAAGTGCCCCCCTGTCCGTATATTTAGAAACGCCACGCTATGAAAATTTTCTATCGCCATCTAACCGCGCTTTCCCTTGCGCTGCTCTTGCCTGCAATTGCCTTGGGGGATGCGAAATCCGACGCTTATGAGTTTGCCAAGCAGGGGATTGAGGCGGCGAAAAAGAAGGAATGGGATAAAGCGATCGGGTTTTTTCAAAAGGCGGTTAAGGCCGACCCCAAGGAGGCCGATAATTTCAACAACCTCGGGTTGGCCTACAAAGGCGCTGGCAAGATGGATGAAGCGGTTAAGGCTTTTAGCGAGGGGATCGAAGCCGAACCCAACAATTCCGCTGCTTACGTCAACCGCGGGGTGATCTACACCACCCAGCAGAAGAACGACAAGGCGATTGAAGATCTCGACAAGGCGATCAAGCTCAAGCCTGACAGCACCGCGGCCTTCCGCTTCCGCGCCTTCGCTCACCTGCAAATGAAGAATTACAACAAGGCGGTGGAGGACTACGACGTCGTCGTAAAAGAGAAGCCGGATGATGACGCCGTCCTCGACCGGCGTGCCTTCGCCTACTGGAACATGAAGGAATACGACAAGTCGATTGCCGACTACACGACCATCATCAAAACCAAGCCTCAGGCGAAAGAAGGTTATCTGAATCGGAGCTACGTCTACGAGTTGAAAGGCGATTTCGACAACGGCATCGCGGATTGCGACAAGGTGTTGAGCTTGGATCCGAACAACGAGGACGCGAAGACTCGGAAAGTGCGTCTCGAGTATAAGAGGCACGCGGCCAACACGACGCCCACGCCGACTCCGACGCCGCGGCCACGCCGGACGTTGCCGCCAGACAATACGCCGACGCCGCGGAAGGGTTAAGCCTTTAGGCCCAAGTTGTCGCCGGGATCGATAATCCCGGGGGTAAGAGTCTCCGCTACGACACCGCCTTACCGGGACCAACGATCCCGGCCACACATCAACCATCCAAGCTACATCGACGCCTTCTCTACATCGGACGGATCGTCGAGCATGATCCATTCGACGACGGAGAGTGGCAGACTGCCGTTTCCAATCAGCTCGTCGTGGAATTGGCCGAGCCGGAAACTCGTTCCCATCTTATCGCGATAACGGCCTAACAACTGCATGATCTGCCATTTCCCGATGATGTAGCTGATCTTCTGGGTCGGACTGGAGGCTGCGCCCGCTGCTTCCCCTTCCGCCGCCTCACGATCCAGTCCACCGGCCTCCATAAAGTATTTGACCGCTTCTTCAAAAGTCCATTTTCCCGTGTGCAGATTTACGTCCACTCCAATGCGGGCAGATCGGTAGCGCGCCAATCGCAAGATTTGACCCTGTGAAGCCGAGTCGATCGGGTAGAGGCCATTTCGCATCAGCATCTCCTCACCATAGAGTGCCCATCCTTCCACGAACACGCTGTCACCATGTTGCCGCCGAATCTCGTTGGTCAGATGATTCGCAATCGAAAGTTGGAGAAAATGCCCGGGGATTCCTTCGTGACCCAGGATCGGCCGCGGATCTTCGATTGCGGCGCGGATATAGAAGTTCTTCGACTTGGGGTCATAAGTCGGGATGAAATAGAATCCGGTCGGATCTTTGTCGTAAACGCCTGGAGGATTCATGAAACCGCCCGGGCTCGTCGGTTTAAACGCTTCCGGGAGTTGGCGGATCTCGAATTTTCCGAGGTAATCCGGAAGCGTGATGAGTTTGCGCTCTTTCAAGAACTGGATCATGCCGGCTTCACGGCTTTCGTACGCTTTCAAGAACGATGCTTGATCGGGCGGGATGTCTTTACTTCGCGAGGGGTCAGGATCAGCGAGCGAAGGATCGGGCAGCCATGCTTCTAGCGCGCGGTAATGGGCTAGCTCGACGCGCCCGATCATATCCACTTCCGCCGCGTCGAGTGGCAGAAGAAGCACACGCTTGAGGTACTCGTTGTAGTTCTTTTCCCCCATCGGTGCGAAGGCGACCATCTGCGGAAGATTTTTCTCAAGATGGGTTGCGAAATCGTGAATCGCGTTCAACGCCGCGTCGCGCTCTTTGGTCAGGTCATCGCGCTCGTTAGGCGAAAGATCTTTCGCCAGGGTCATCAAGGAATCATTGAAAAGGGGATCGATCGCGCGCGCCGAAGCGATTGCGAGTTGCGCGAAGAGCTTGACCGGTTTTTGCAAATTCTTCTCGCCTTGCGCAAGCATCGCAGGCATCGCGTGTAATCGGGCGGTGGCGGAGCGAACGCGGTTTTGCGGCGTGTCGTACTCCTTTTTCAACAGGGAAAAAATTGCGTTGCTGCATTCGCTCACGTAGGTCTGCGGATCACGGCTGGTCGAATGCCAAACCCGTGCGTCAAAAGCGAAGTTTTCGAGCTGCGAGCGGAAGAGCATCCAGTCGATTCGCTCGTTTTTCGGCCACGCCGCAGTTTGCATCGCATTCACCTGCGCGAGCAGCTCTTGGATATGCTGTGCGCGCTGCGCGATCTTCGCCGCGGAATAATCGGTCAGACGATCATCCCACGTGTGCAGGCCAGCCTCACTGCTTCGGACTGGAAATTCCTGGTTTCGCCAGGCATAGAACGCGTCCGCCAGCTTGTGAAGGTTTGCGGCCTCACTCGTGCTGACCGACGCCAGGTTCGGTTTTTCTTGGGTGATGAGCGCCTTGTTTGAAACATCTGGTGTGGAAGCTGGTCTGACCTGGGCTTGCGCTGCTCCGATGCCGATGAGGAGCATGGTGAGAATGATTGAATTAATTTTCTTCACGGTGCGAAGCCTAGTGGTCGGCGCTGTGATCGAAAAGCGGAAAGGAGATTGGGTGAGTCAATGGCCGCCTTGTGCCGGCACCGCCTTATCGATCTCTGACACTAGTTCCGCGGTATTCTTGAACCCGCCCAGATAAATCCGCCACCGCTTCAGTTGCGGAGTCAGGTCCCCGCCGCCTTTCTGAATGCGGGTAGCAGCGCCGATGATGTCCTTGATGTCAGAGTAAGAGCGCTCGCTGATTTGATCGGAGCCGGAATTGACTTCCGAAATCTGTCCCACGACTAGATCGGAATGTAGAGCGAATGCCGGAGCCAGCGCCGGTCCAGGTGCAGGATGAAATTCAGCGATGTATCGTGTTGCGTCGCTCGCGAGGATTTCGTCGCCAAGGTAGTCGATCAGGCTCGCGTCACGATCCGCGCGGGCTGCCATGATTTCGTGGCATTCTTTGCGGAGTTCTTCATTAGAAATGTACATGAAACCAAAGTACTTCCAGAATGGCGCTTCTTTACCCAAGGCACGAAACTCTGCCTCCCGGCTTTGCTGAACCTCCTGCTCATGCTTAATGCGACTTTCTTCATATTGTGCTTGCTGGCTCGAACATTCACTTAGCCAAAAGAACATTTGCAGCCATCCTGCCACGCCGCCGAGACCTAGAGTTAGTGCGATCGTTGTCTTGGCGGTCGTTGAAGGAGAGGCGTTAACAGCCACGAAACAGCCCGCGAGCAACAGCCAGCCTGATAGAGCGGCGAATTGCTCATACTTCGTTTCGCTCTCGGCCATTGAATAGTATCCTGACACTCCGAATAGGATCAGAAGTCCAACCCCGATGAAAAAGCACATCCACCGGCCTCCGGGAACCCATGAAAAGTTTCCGAAAGCAATGAGAGCAGCAGTTACTGCCGCAGCCAGAAACAGGTATGGGACAAGCAGAAGCAGCCCGCCCACCGGACCTTCCGGTCCCCAATACGCGTGTCGGATCGACAAGAGTAAGCCGAGACATAATCCAACCAGGACCACCGCAGCGTTAAGCAGCAGCCTCTTTGCTGAGAAGATTCCTTTGGCCACGATTTAATCCTCAAGTATGAGGAATTGAGGCGAAGAAGCGATCATTATCATCCATGCAGACCATTGTCATCGGCCACAAGAATCCTGACATGGATTCGATTTGTTCCGCGCTGGCTTACGCCCATCTCAAGCGCGTGATCGGGACGCCAAATGTCATCGCGGCCCGGGCCGGAAGTACGAACGAACGGATCGATTTCGTCCTCCACAAATTCGGGGTGGAGCCGCCAGTTTTCATTAGCGATCTCTCTGATCGGGTAAGCGATGTGATGGAACGCGATGTGATTTGCGTTTCGGCCGAGTCGACCCTTTACGACGCGATTCATCTGCTCGAAAAACGGAGGCTGCGCGGGCTGCCGGTGGTCGATGGAGAACGGCGCTTTCTCGGTTTGCTCTCCGGTTTCAAAATCAGCCATCATCTTTTTCCGCCGCGGGAGGAGGCGGACGCGGCACGGTTGGTTACTGCGCCGCTCTCCAGCATCGTGGCCACTTTCGGCGGCAAGGTGGTGACGGGCGAACTACCTGATGAGACCAAACAATATGTGCTTGTGATTGGGGCGATGCGGGCGGAGACCTTTGCCGCTCGTCTGCAACAGCAGCGCCCCGAAGAGCTCGTAATCTTCGTGGGCGACCGTGATGACATTCAAATGTTGGCGATTAAGGCGAAGGTCTGCGCGATTGTCGTGACCGGCGACCTGCCGATAACGCCAGAGATTAGAGACGCGGCTCGCGCCAGCAGTGTTATTCTCGTTAGGTCGCCGCACGACACAGCGATTAGCGTGAATCTGGCGCGGGGCGCGGTTCGGGTCGGTCGCATGCTGGAACCGGAACATTTGACTTTTACTCCGGACACTCTGCTCGAACATGTGCGGGAGAAGGCTGCGCGCTCGCCCGCCTTTGTTTTTCCGATTCTCGATGACACCGGAGTGCTCGTCGGGATCCTGGCCAAGAGTAATCTCTTCAAGAGGGCCGACCGCCAGTTGATCCTGGTCGACCACAATGAACTTTCGCAGGCCGTGAAAGGCGCCGACAAAGTCCGGATCGTGGAGATTCTGGATCATCATCGGATCGGGGGCGTTGCGACTGATTCGCCAATACTTTTCTGGAACAATCCCGTCGGCTCAACGAGCACGATTGTCGCGCTCTGTTATCAGCAGGCCGGCGTGCCAATTCCGCGCGCGCTGGCTGGGCTCCTCATGGCCGGCTTGCTCTCTGACACGCTCAATCTCCACTCTCCGACCGCGACTGCGACCGACCGTTTCGTCCTGGAGCAGTTGGCAAAAATCGCGGAGATCGATCCGGCACGGTTTGCAGATGAGATTTTCTCGGTTGGTTCGCCCTTGTTGACGCTGACTCCGGAGCAAGTCATCACAGCAGACTGCAAAGACTACACGGAAGACGGAATCCGCTTTACCGTTTCGCAGATCGAGGAACTGAGCTTCTCACACTTCGCAGAAAAACGGGATTCGCTCCTCGCCGCATTGGACCAGCACGTCCGTCAAGCCGGGCTGTCTTTCGGCGCGCTCCTCGTCACCGACATTAACTCCCAGAATTCACTTCTGCTCTGTTGCGGGGCCCATGAGATTTTGCGTCGGATCGATTTTCCGGTGCATGGGCCAAACATTTGGGAGCTTGCCGGCGTGGTCTCGCGAAAGAAGCAGCTAGTGCCTTACCTGCTGCAAGCCTTGCGGGTCTGACGCAGGATTGATCTTGTGAGGCTAAGCCCAAAGAAACACAAAAAGCCAGGCCAGCGGCCTAGCGCGAACTTCGATTCAGCGATCAAGGATTCTCGCGCACGAGTTGCTCGGCAGTGGTGAATTTCGGTTCGATATCGACCGGGATTCGAGTCATCTTGTCGATCGCGCGCTGCACTTCTGGCCGGACGGCTCCGAGTCTCGTTCCAAGTTCCTTTGCCTTCTCATAACTACCTTCGGCCTGGAGCGTCATTATCTCTCGAGTAAGTCCTTCCACCCCTTGCCTGATTTTCCCAGAATCAACCGAGAAGGTGCCATCCTTGTTAGCAACGAATCCGCCCTGGTCGAGCAGGTAATTGAATTGGACTGCCATGCCGAGACCGTGAGCGTCGTTCGTTCCGAAACGCAGGGTGCGAAAGGCAGAGGCGAGATAGGTCGTGTAGAGCGTTCGCTCCATGGATTTATCAATTACTCCTTTGTCGATCAGGTATTGCAGGGCGAAGAGTCCCGAAATATCCGCCTTGGCCTCTTCTAACGCGCTAAAAGTCTCTTTGAGCTCTTCACGAACGGTCGAGTGACGTCCGTTTGTTGTCACATCGTGTGGACCAAGGCCGTGCATAAGCTCATGCATGACGACATGGGTGAAGAAAGCGTCGAACGAAACGTTTTTCTGGTCAGCCGGCGCAAGGACTTGTTTGGAGATCGGCACTAGCGTCTTGGCGAACTTGGCATCCTGCACGTTCTTGAGCATGACTCGTTTCGAGCCCTTCTCGCGTGTCACTCTTTCGTCGTTAGGCAAATTGAACGCAGCCGTTTGCACGCCGTGACTGGCGTCCCCTGAGCAAAAGATTTCGTTTACCACCACAATCGGGGATAAAGCGCCGATTTTTGGATTGCGATACTTGGGATCGATTGGGAGATGATTCTCGATATCCTGTAATTGCTCTGAAAATTTTTGCAGCTTTGCGCTTTCAGCTTCGTCGAGAACAGTGATGTAAGACTCAAACGATGCTTTGTAGTTGAACCACTTGTCCTCGTAGACCTCATAAGGTCCGATGGTCGGTTCGATCGCTCCGGTTAGTTCCATCCAGGCCACATCGCTCGGGTAGTAATCATTACTCAGAAAGGCGTCAGCCCGGGTGCTAAGAAATTTCTTCAGGGTTGGTTCGCTCGCCAGCTCAGCCGCCTCGCGGAGAAGCGCGGCAGCGCGAGTTAACTCGCCTTCGTATTCGATGTTGTAAGGCACGAGGGTAAATTTCTGATCAGTCCCGCGATGGACCACCGTGAAGAAGCCTTTGGCGCTTTCCTGTTCTGGGGCGGGCAGCGATTTGATCCAGGCCTCGATCTCGGCCTTGCTCGAGTCAGCTGGATAAAAGCCGGCGCTTTCCGGTTTCGCCGGTGCCCCCGCGATGAATGGCGCATCCTGATCGAGCGATGACCAGGGACCTTTGTTGAGCAGGAAATAATGCAGCCGCGCATAACCTTCCGCGCTTTGATCGCCCGCCAGCTCGAGCAACATCGAAGTATTCTGTGACCAACGCTGGCGCAGAAAGATGCCGTCAATGATTTGCGACGCTTCGACGAGTTTTGCCAGCAGCTTGCGATCGCCAGGCGAGAGCTTTGTGAGATCGGTTTTGAGTTCGGTCGGCGCAAACCGGGCCGTCATCTGCGCGAGCTTCACCTGGTCGGGCATTTTCATTTCTTCGGCGGCGGCAGCCATGGAAACGGTTACGAGAAAAAGGGCGAGTATGAACGGCGTTTTTTTCATGGATCAGAGACGTTTTCTATCGACGCAAAGCGCGCCTCGCGCGAGCGAAAATTCCGGGGAGCGCGGGCGCCTCGCCCGCTGGCGATGGCGCCCTCGCGATCGCGAACTTTTGTTGGCTCAAAATATAGAATCCACCCTGGGGCCAAGCGCGTCTCGACGAACTATCGACGGCTACCGAACCTTTCGCCGTTCGGAGGGCGCCGAATGGTGCGGGCGAGGCGCCCGCCCTCCCCGGAATTTGGGCGACGGCTAAATCACCCCGCTCGGCGGAGCTGACGTCGCTCGGCCGCCGGCGCGCACCGGGGTGATCTTGACCACATTGTCCGGATCGTAATCAATCAGCTTCAGCCAATCTTCCGTGACATCCGTCGCGGGCAGAATCTCATTTTCCAAATACTCGGCGTTGAACGCGACTTGCAGATCGGCTTCGCTGATCCCTTCATCTTTGCCACTGGCGATCGAACGCTTGATCGCCATTCCCTTGGCGCGCTCGACCACGGAAGCGACGATCGCTCCGCTGATCACATCGCTCCGGAAAAGGGCTTCCTTACGACCACTGCGCAGGGTCACCTGAAGGAGACGGTTCGCTTCGCTCCGAGTAAATTGCGTCTCGAGCAGTCGATCGATCAACGCCTCAATCGCGGCCGGTTTCGACTCCGCGACTTTCAACACCTCCGCGTCGTAAGGGAGATCGTCAGTTAAATAAATCCGATATATTTCGCGCGCACCTGCCTTGTCGGGACGGTTCACTTTGATTTTGCGATCGATCCGGCCCGGGCGGAGGATGGCGGGGTCGATCAAATCCGCCCGATTCGAAGCGAGGATGATGACGACTTCGTTGAGCGAGTCGATCCCATCCATCTCGGTGCAAAACATCGGCACCAGCGTGGAGAGAATGTTCGAGTAACGCGAAGCGCGGCGAGTGCCGAGAATACTTTCCGCTTCGTCGATGAAGAGGAACGGCATGTAACCTTCGCGCCGTTTCTCGCGCGCCGTGGCAAAAATTTCACGCACCATCCGCTCCGATTCGCCGACCCACATGTTGAGAATCTCGGGGCCTTTGATGTGCATGAAATATTCATGCATGTCGGCGCCCGACTTGTTGCGAAGCTGTTTCGTCAGGTTGTAGGCGGTCGCTTTGCCAATCAGCGTCTTGCCGCAACCGGGCGGACCGTAAAGGAGAAAGCCTTTCGGGGTGGCATGCTGAAACTTGTCGAACATTTCCTGGTATAAAAGGGGAAGCTCAATCGCGTCGCGAATCGCCTCGAGCGCTTCTTTCTGGCCGCCGACTTTCTCCCAGGGCAATTCGGGGACGTTGTCGAGGTAATGGTCGCGCGATTGCGGGCTGGGGAGCACCTCAAGCGCGACGCGATAATTCGCATCGACCCGCACGTCGTCACCCGCCTTTAGCAAAGTTTTTTCGAGTTGAGCCGAGCGTTGCAGGACTAACGATTGCGTGCCGTGTTCTGCTCCGACCCGCAGGCGATCCGCGCCGAGCACTTCGGCCACTTTGGTCACCGGGCCGTTGGTTTCGAAACCGAGATCGCCGACGATGACATAGGCTTCGTTGACGAGGACGCGCGTCCCTTTTTGCAATTTGCTGAGGCTGATTCGTGGATCGACGTTGCAATAATAGTCGGCCCCGCCGACCACGATTTGCGCCGTATCGCGCGCTGGGCTGCCCAGGAAAGTGCCGATCCGATTTGCGGGCGAGGTGACCTTTTTGATCACCTGCTCGAGCTTCTCGATCATCTCGCGGGCGTCGCCGACCATTTCCTCCTGGGCGGCAATCTCGCCCCGGAGGGCGAGGAGCCGTTCGCGGGCGAAATTATCCATTGGGAAGGAGGCAACGGCGCGATCGAAAGCCTCGAGCAGGCTGATCTGCTCCTCGTCGTCGCGAGGCGCGCCGTATGGCATCGAATAATCTTTCCGTTCGTCGCTCATTTCCCTGTTTTCCCTCGTGCTGGCCTTTTCAAATGATACGCATGCAGGTTTCAGGCCGCAATTGGGCGATCAACCTGGCGTCCTCCCTCTCATCGGTGGTTGAGACAGCGCCTGGCCTGATTGCATTCACAATTTTTCTTTACCGAATTGTTACGCCTGCTCCTTGAGGAGCGCGTCCGCCCCCGGGTGGGAAAAATCCGATTGCGCGGAGGAGGGGGGCGTCCTACGGTTGGTTCCCCTTTTTCGAGGAGCCTTAGCTCAATTGGTTAGAGCGCCGCCCTGTCACGGCGGAGGTTGCGGGTTCGAGCCCCGTAGGCTCCGCTCCTTGAAGCCGGTGCAATTACGTCTTTCGAGACAGATTCGCGACA
>Ga0207701_10003019_pt1 | contig 17375 bp, 15 predicted proteins | sample KBSSwiSSwithPhiX_FD_184294 | JGI IMG/M metagenome (GOLD analysis project Ga0207701, IMG submission 184294) | Switchgrass rhizosphere bulk soil microbial communities from Kellogg Biological Station, Michigan, USA, with PhiX - S5 (SPAdes) (version 2) | ecosystem: Environmental > Terrestrial >... | reverse complement strand
GCCGTACTTTCGGACGCGGGTTCGACTCCCGCCGCCTCCACCAACTTTCCTCAGGAAATCCGCGAAATCACCCCTGATTTCCCGCCGCCTCTACTATTTCTCCACGGCCGCTATCGGGTCGTGGTCCGTCCAACAGCCGAATCGCCGCATCGAGTGCCGCTGGACTGAGATGCATGTAGCGCTGCGTCGTCATCAAATCCTGATGCCCCGCGAGTTCCTGAATCGCCTTCGCAGGTGCCCCGCGCATCGCCAGATGCGAACAGAACTGAGCCCGCCGCCTTGGCCGCCGTTGTCGGATTGGACAATAGCGTCGCCACGCAGTCTGCCCGCGGAAATTGGTCGGTCCAGAAGCTGTGACGGAATGCGACGGACGCCCAATATTGCGATTTGCTTAGGGAAACGTCACGCGCGTGAGCACTAAAACTCCGCCTGCAGACGAACCGCTAAGCTGCGTGGCGGTCCAACCGCGGTGCCCGAGAACAGACCCGCGAAGTTGATAAGTTCAGAAGGTTTGTCAGGTTGAGAACGTCAGCCTGCATGCGAAGGCGCGGACTACCCGGCTTATTGATAACGAGATAGCTCGCCGCAGCATCGATGGACGCAGAGGGCCGAACCCGGCCCGCCTCGAGCTCCACTCGATCGACGATGCGGCGCTCGTACTGAGCGACGACCGTGTCGAGATCACCCACGAACTCCACTGGAAGGCCGCTCCCGTACGATGCGGCCACTGCCAACCACGCGCGTGGAGACATTTGATGGTTCAACCGTCCGCACTCGAGGAGCGTGGTTCGTGCTGCTGTTCGCGTGTGCCTGCGCGTCGCCGTCAGTCTTACGGCTTCGACGTGATTACGCGACTGCTCGACGGGCATCTGTCCCTCGAAAAATGACAGAAAGTAGGTTCGACGCTACGCTGTGATGCGGTGAACGCTCCATCGGCCGCTCTCGCCGCCGAGTACTCGGCCAAAGCCGACGCGTACATCGAACACTGGCTGCCGGTGATCGGACCGATGGCGCTCCCGCTGCTCGACCATTTGCCACTTGCGTCGGCTCAACACATCCTCGACATTGGCACAGGAACCGGCGCGCTGCTGCCGCACCTCGCCGCGCGCGCACCCGCGGCGCGGATCGTCGGCATCGATCCCGCCCTTGGCATGCTGCAAGCCGCATGGCGGCAGGGCCATCGGGGGCTCATTGGCATGGATGCGCAGTGGCTCGCCTTGAAATCGGATCTCTTCGATGTTGGCACCCTGGTGTTCATGCTGTTTCACGTCCCGGATCCACTTGCCGCGCTGCGTGAAGTGCGGCGCGTGATGCGAAGCGGAGGTGTCGTGGGCATCGTCACGTGGGGCCAAGACGAGGGCATGCCGGGGCTGAAAATCTGGAAAGAAGAACTCGACAGGATGGGCGCGGCACCTGATCCGCGAGATCCAATCGTGATGCAACAGCAGCGCATGGACACCGCGGATAAGCTCGCGGCTCTGCTCCTGCCGGCGGGCCTCCTCATCGATCGAACGTGGTCACAAGTGTTTGAGTCGCACTGGACGATCGATGAGATTGTCGCGACACAACGCGGATGCGGGCTCACAGCACGTCGCATCGGAAGTCTCTCCGCACCGGATGCGGCGGAGTGCGAAGCACGCGTACGTCGTCGGCTTACCGAACTCGGATCCGGCGGCGCCCTGATCCACCGACCAGAAATTCTATTCGCTACCGCGATCTCTGCTTGGCCGTGAAGTCGGCGAATCAATCTGCATCCGTCCTGCGGTCTATCGCGAGAATCCAATACCGACGGATGCGATCGTTTTCGACGCATCGCCGCCATTGAAGGTTTTCGTTGTCTCGCCTAGCCGCTGAAACTCGACGCCACCGTGCACGTTCACCGATTTGCCACGGGTGCTGCGAATGATCGGCACCGTAACTACGCCCGCAACGCTCACGAAACCGAAACGATGATCATTGCCGGCCAGTTCGTAGTAGTTCCCAAGGCTCAGGCCTACTTTGACTGGAACCGCTACGCTGATTCGTCGAATCGCGTGCCCGGGTGTCGCGCCGACCTCGAGGTACTTTCCAGCTTTGAATCCGCCATCCAACTGGCCAATTCCAGGTTCCGTGTCCAGCTCGAACGCTGCGAGTGCGTACGGCATCAGCGCAAGTCCAACGACGGGGCGTTCAACAACGGCGGCAACGGACAGTTCCTTCACGGTCGTGAACATCTCGTTTGGGCTTCGATACAATGTAAACGTCGTGTTCAGCGTGGCGGCGTTGTTGAATCCTAAAGAGAGTGTGGTGTAGACGTCCGACTCATACCACCGTTTGCCGCTCGGGCCATCGGAGCCTGTCCAGCCGCTGTGAAGGCTGTTCCACGTGCCGACCGACGCACGCGCGAGGGTCAGCCCGCTGTCTCCACTGTGCAGCCGCACTCCGACTTCGGCGGACGGCCACGTGATAAGTCCTGTGTCATCCTGCCTAACGCCTCGAAACAGATAGGCGTTGTGAAAATCGAGATTGAAAGGAACGGATACGAGATCGTCCGACACTTGCGTCTGTTGGGCGCGTGCCGGCGTCGAGATGAGCATCAACGCAGCCGCGAAAATGGTCAGACGGACAGGTTGCACGCGAAGAATTGAAGCCATGAGTCCATTCCTCCTGAAGCCATTCGTGCCGGTGAATTGGACGATCACTGCGCTACGCCAACAAAGCCGTGCGTGCGACCCGCGGCGTCAACGAAGTGGCCGACGACGTCCCCGCGATCATTGATGCCAAAGATCCGTGTGACCGACGCGCCCGGCACGTCGACCCGTGTGAAGCTCCGGCCGTCGTACTGGAACCCGTGAATGACTCCTGCCGCATCCGTGTAGATACCAACGACCACGCGAGACGGGTTCACATCCCAAGCCGCCGTTGAAAGCGCACCCGGGACTTCCAGCCTCGAGAATGACGAACCCTCCATGACATACGCTTTGCCGCGACCGTCCATGTCCGTAAACAGCCCGACGATGTACTCACCATCAGGCGTCGCGCCGTTGTGCATCGACATGGCCATGTCAATGGCGGCGAACCCACGACGGAACTGCATCCCATGCATCGACCCCATCGTGTCGTTGTCGTGATAGCAGCCGAGGATCGTGCCGTCCGCGAGAATCCGCTGGGGAATCGTGTTGAGATGTCCAGGGTAGTCGACCGCGAGAAGACCGCCCCTGCGGGTAAGCAGAAAGCCATGTTGCGGGATGCCGCCCGTGTCTCCTGGGCGCTGATAAGTACCGACGATGTCGCCGGCGTCATTGATCCCTCGCGCGAATGACGCTTGGGCGCCGGGAAAGTCGATGGTCCGGAACTGTGACCCGCTGCGCAGGAAGCCATGCTGCCGTCCGGCGGCGTCGAGGAAGGTACCAACGATGTCGCCCTGGTGATTGATTCCCTGGGCGTTGGTGGTCGTCGCCCCGGGGACATCGAAGACGGTAAACACGAGGCCGGCGCCTTTGACTGTGGCGACAAGCGTGCTGGCGAGCAAAACCGTCAGCGCAATCCGTACAACTACCCTCATATCCCCTCCTTCTCGATGTTTCCCGGACTCCGGAAGTATCCGGAGATAGTTGCCGCGAGTCTTTAAGAACCGATTAGAGTTCGCTTGGTTTTCAGTCCAGGCGTGTTCAGCCCACAGATTGAGAGTCGTTTTTAGACGCATTTCTTCCGGCTGAACCTGCCGATTCCTCACCCTGTCGCGCTGGAATGCGCCTGGGAGGGCGCGCACTATAGATCGCGGAAACCGCGCAGGAATTACCTCACCGGTCTCGGAGATCGCGGCGCACGGAGGTGTGATCGGAGGAGGGGAGAAGCGAGCCCTTACCGTCGCAATCGGACTTGGAAGAGGTCAGTGTGGAAATCCGCCTTCGTGTAGACGTAGGTTGCCGGATCCGACGCGATCGACACGCCTCCGACCGGAAGCGCGTGAACGTCAGGCCGCTTTGCCAGGACGCCGTACTCGAAGATGGCGTGAACCCCCTCCTCGGGCAGTTCGGGAAGTGACGACGGCTCCGCGAGCGGGACCACCAGCGTCCTGGCCGGGGCCCCCGTGGCGAGATTGAGCTGGACGCCGACACTGAAGAATCGTCCGTCGGCCGACCAGCCGACCCGGCAATAGGGGATGCACACACGACGAGCTGCGCCGCCACGTACGGGGACCGCGAACGTCGACACCGGCTCCGTCGCGTTGCCTGATCCTTGCGAGTAGACGATCACCCAACGGCCGTCCGGGGAGACTTGACCCTTTTCGTGCACGGGCGGTCCTTCGAGCTCGACATGCCGCGCGCCGTCTTTGCTGGCGCGGATCACGTGGTTGCCTGACGGCTGAATCGACCGATAGACGAGCTCATCGCCGGCAGCGAACGACACCTGATCCGCGGCCGACGCGATCCGCGTCGGCGGACGACGTCGATCGAGCGGTGCGATCCAGATCTGTGACGCGCCCTCCTCGCGCGCTGTGAAAGCGATCTCCGACTCGTCTGGCGAGATGTCGTACTGGATGAGGGGAACACCTTGGATCAGGGTCTGCACCGCGCCCGTCGCCAAGGTGAGCGAGCGCAGCTCGAACGAGTCGCTCTCGGCAGACGGCCGCAAGAGGAAGAACACACGCGTGCCGTCCCGCGACAAGCGCGCAGACTGGGCAAATCCCTCCGCGACGACCGCGCGGTCGCCGGCCGCATCGTGAATCCAGATGGAGCTCCTCCGGATCCCTAGTGCCGTAATGAGCGATCGACCGTCGGGCGACACGGCCAGACCCTCTTCTTCGGTAGGTCCGGTGGTAACTTGCTCGGGCGTACCGTCGGGGAACCGTTGGCGCCAGAGATGGGATCGTCCACCGACGGCCGCGGCGAAGTACATCCACTGCCCGTCCGGCGACCACCCAGCGGAGGTGCACGTGCCTCGCGGGCCGACCTCGCGGCCCAGGGATCTGCCATCAGCGGGAACCAGACGGCAGGGAAGACCAAAAGCGTGCGTCTGGTCCATCTCGACCGCGAGAATCCACTGCCGGTCCGGCGAGGCATAGGCGAAATGGGCCATTCCCAATTCATGTGGCGGAAAGTAGACGTCGCGAAGGTCCGAGCGCTGCTCGGTCGCAGACACGATGCCCATGTGCAGCGCGCCGCGAACCTCGGCGAACAGTACCCGGTCCTTCGAGAGATACGTGAGCCCGGACGCATTCGCAAGGAGCCGCGTGGGCTCGCCTCCGAGCACCGGCACCGTGAATGTGTCCCACCCGCGGCCGGTTGCTCGCGTGTACGCGACCCGCGTACCGTCAGGAGTGAAGACCGGACCGTACATCCCCCCGCCGCTGGACGTCAGCGGCACGGACTCGCCGATGGGCAAAGGCCTCACGTAGATACGGCCCCTTCCGAAGAAGAAGTCTTCTCCCACCTTGAAAGTGACCATGCGGCCATCGGGGGAGAGGGTGGGGGTGACGGCCGACTCCGTCAGGTTAGTGAGCTGGACGTAGTCCGAGCTCGATGCGATCGGGCCGGATCGGTTCGTGCTGCGAACCAGTACCAGTCCTGCAACTGTGACAAGTGTAGCCAGCATGGCCGCCGCGATTGCGGCGACGCGCCATCGGTTCCAGCCACGCAGGATCAGGTCGATCGGCGCGCGCGCGTCCGCGATGTTCTGGACCCGCTTAGCGAGGTCTCGCTGCAGACAGTCACGCAGCAATTTCCGGATTCGCGGCGGCGTCGAAGATGGCAGCCTGCCCCAGTCCGGCTCCCGCTCGAGAATAGCGGTCAACGTCTCGGTGAGCGTCTCCCCGCTGAAGACCGGCTCTCCGGTGAACATCTCGTACAGGACGCAACCGAACGCCCACACGTCGGTGCGTGCGTCCACGGAAAACCCACGCGCCTGCTCGGGGCTCATGTACGGCGCGGTTCCCAGGATCGTGCCGATGCGCGTGCCGTCGACGCTGATCGTGGTTGGTTGCGACTGGTCCCCGAGCGAGACGTAGGTGCTGCCGGCCGCCTTCGCCAGTCCGAAGTCGAGGACCTTCACGACGCCATCCGGCGTGACTTTCACGTTGGCCGGCTTCAAATCGCGATGGATGATCCCTTTACGATGCGCGGCGTCGAGCGCATCGGCGATCTGCCGGGCAATCTTCAGCGCTTCACGCATCGCGATCGGACCGCGGTGCAGCCGCTCGGCGAGCGTTTCTCCGTCAACCAACTCCAGGACGAGCGCCGGGAACCCTGCGGCGTCTTCGACCCCGAAGATCGCGCCGATGTGCGGATGATTGAGCGCCGCGAGCATGCGCGCCTCGCTCTCGAAGCGCGCCAGGCGTCCCACATCCGCCGTGAACTCCGTCGGGAGTACCTTGAGCGCGACGTCACGTCCCAGGCGCGAATCATGCGCGCGATACACCTCACCCATCCCGCCGCGCCCGAGCAGCGATGTGACACGGTAGCCGCCAAGCTGCCGACCTGTGAGGTCCCGGCGCGTGTGGCTCGCGGGCGGTGCCGGGTCAGGAGCGCCGATGAAGCCAATGAAGCTGCCGGTCGAGACCGGCTGATTCAACAGCTTCTGTACTTCGTCCTCGAGCGCGACGTCGCCGTCGCAAGAATCCGCGAGGAATTGGCGGCGCTCGCCCTCCGGACGCATGCGGACCGCGTGATACAGCGCCTGGATGCGTTCCCACCGGTCCGGTGTCATGTCGTGTTCCATCAGCGTTTGCCAGGCGTCTGATGAAGACCAGCCTGACGAGAGTGGAGGGCGAACGGGGTTGCGCGGATTCTACACCCCCTCAGGTTGCCTTGGCCGTTACGCGTCCTCACCCCGAGACGCCTCTTGAGAGGCTTCGGATGCTGACCTATCCTCTGGACGAGCCTGATGACCCCCACGCCACCGAACGTTGCGAGAATTACGGAGCTACTTCTGGCCGTGAGCGAAGGTGGACGTACCGCGCTCGACCAGCTGATCCCCCTGCTCTACGGCGACCTTCGGCGCGTCGCAGCGGCGCAGATGCGTCGGGAAGCCGGAGGGCAATCTCTACAGCCCACTGCTGTTGTCCATGAGCTGTACGTCCGCCTCGTCGACCAGCGACGAGTTCAATGGCGCAATCGCGCACACTTCTTTGCTGCTGCGGCTACCCTGATGCACAGAATTCTGGTCGACCACGCGCGAGCGCGTCTGGCTGACAAGCGTGGCGGCGGACGCGAACGCGTCACCCTCGCCGGTGACGAAGCCGCAGAGAGTCCTCGAATTGACGTCCTCGCATTGCACGAGTCGCTGCGGCGGATGGCCGCGTTCAGCCCGCGTCAAGAGCGCATCGTCGAACTGCGGTACTTTGGCGGCCTGACCATCGAAGAAACCGCCGAGGTCATCGGCATCTCGGAGGCGACGGTCGTGCGCGAATGGACGGTTGCAAAAGCCTGGCTCCGAGCCGATCTTTCCGACGTGCCGCGTCGCGACACTCCGACAGCGTGAACAACCGATTCTCCGCCAAGGCAGCCATGCTGCCGTCCGGCGGCGTCAACTAGCCTGATACGCCCTCGTTCGAGGTTTCCTGGACGCCGGATTTACTGGAGGGTAGTTGCCGCGAATCTTTCAGAACCGATTAGAATTCGCTTGGTTTTCAGTCCAGACAGGCCAGCGTGATCACCACATTCGGGCCGTTTACGCTCGACGACGGTGCGCGGCAGCTATGCCGCGATGGCCACTCGATTCATCTGTCGCCGAAGGCCTTCGACCTGCTCACACTACTCGTTAAACGCTGCCCTGCGGCCGTTTCGAAATCCGACATTCTCGAGACGCTCTGGCGTGACACGTTCGTTTCGGAAGGAAATCTCGCCGTACTCGTCAAAGAGATCCGCGATGCGCTCGATGATGATGCACAGCGCCCCACGTTCATCCGAACTGTGCAGCGGTTTGGCTATGCGTTTTGCGGCGCCGTCACTGAATCGACCGGAGCGCGCACATCGGCGCCGGCTTCCACCGGCTGCTGGCTGACATGGCAGGGACAACGCGTCGTGTTGAACCGAGGGGAGAACGTTTTAGGGCGCGACCCTGCGGCGGATGTTCGCGTTGATGCGGTTGGCGTGTCACGACGCCACGCGCTGATCGTTGTCGACAACGACGCCGTAACGCTGCACGACCTCTCCAGCAAAAACGGGACGTACGCGAACAATGTCCGCGTTGACTCGCCTGTCGGGTTGGTAGACGGAGCGGAAATCCGTCTCGGCCCCGCCGTGCTCCGTTTCCATCACCTCGCGAATGTGACGTCCACGCAAACGCTCAGCATTTCGCATCCTAGGAACCGCCTATGATCACCGACTCCTCGCAACCGCTCACGGCGAATTCGAAACTTGGCCAGTTCGTGATTCATGGGCCGCTCGGCGCCGGCGGCATGGGAGAGGTGTACGAGGCGGAAGACACCCGCTTACACCGCCGCGTCGCGTTAAAGGTCATCCGCCGCGATGTGGCGTGCGACCCGGTGCGACGTGCACGTCTCGAACGCGAGGCGAGCGCCGTGGCCATGCTGAATCATCCAAACATCGTCACGGTTCACTCATTGGACGAACACGACGGTGTGCTGTTCATCACGATGGAGCTGATCGAAGGATCGACGCTTGCCGCCGCCCGTCCCGAAAGCGGTTTTCCTCTCGAACAACTCTTGCGAGTTTCGATGCAGCTGGCCGACGCGCTGTCGGCCGCACACGCCAACGGGATTGTTCACCGCGATCTGAAGCCCGCGAACATCATGCTCACCCGTGACGGCACAGTAAAAGTGCTCGATTTTGGGCTCTCACGGCTGGCGGTTCAACACGATCCCAGTGAAGCGACCGCTGACATCCTGACCCGTGACGATCACCTCGTCGGCACCGCGCCGTACATGTCGCCCGAACAGATCGAGGGCAAGGATGCCGACACCCGATCGGACATCTTTGCGCTTGGCGTCGTTATGTTCGAAATGGCGACCGGGAAGCGGCCTTTCACGGGTCCAACGCCGTTGGCCACTCTTACTTCGATCGTCAAAGACGACGCGCCGCTCGCGAGCGCGGTCAATTCGCACGTGCCCGAGGAATTGGCTCGCATCATCGACCGATGTCTGGTGAAGCAGCGCGAGCGACGCATGCAATCCGCCGTGGATCTGCGCAACCAACTTGAAGATCTCGGCACGCTCAAAGGGGCTTCTGTTCGTTTGATCCGGCCTCGGCTCGCGAGCCGCGCCGTAATTCTGACGGCGGTCGCTTCAATCGCTGCCGCAGGGCTACTGTGGGTGTCTTTGAGCAGCCGCTCAAGGTCTGCGGGAGGCGACCCCCGAGTTACACGCTTTGTAGTGGACCTTCCTAAAGACACCTCAATTGGCGCTGGTTATAACCGGTTTCTGGCGCTTTCTCCGGACGGCAATCAATTGGCGCTCACACCATTTCCGGGTCCCGTCTACATTAGACGTTTCGATCGCCTTGATCTACAACCGCTGGAATCAGCAGCCTCACCAGGGTTTCGCAGCGGACCGCTGTTCTCGCCGGATGGGTCGACGCTGTCCTTCATCGAGGGCAACGCGATTTTTTCGTCGCGCCGACCGTTCTACAAAGCCGCGCTCTCCGGCGGAGCCGCAGTCAAGCTCGCTGACTACGATGCCTTTCACGAGGGCGACTGGGGAGCGGATGGATGGATCTACTACACGGCGTCGTATCCAGGTGGCATCGTTCGGATTTCGGATCGCGGCGGCAAGATCGAGCCGGTGACGGAGCTCGATGTTCAGCATGGTGAGCGAAGCCACCGGTTCGCACACCTGCTGCCCGGCGCCAACGCACTCATCTACACGGTGGCGTTTGATGGAATCAGCAACTACGACGATGCCCGAATAGATGCGTGGGACTTGAAGACCCGGCACCGCAAAACGCTCATCACGGGAGCAACGTCGGCGACCTACGCATCCTCCGGTCATCTCGTCTACGCGCGGGCCGGAAAGCTATTCGCGGTAGCGTTCGATCCCTCGCGACTGGAGGTGACGGGTGCTCCGTTCCCTGTTGTCGATGGCGTCATCATGAGCGGAAACACTGGAGCGGCGCAGTTCTCGCTGTCACAGCGCGGCGATCTGGCGTACGCACCTGGCGGCGCCACGGACGGTCATCGCACGCTCGTCTGGGTGGATCGCTCGGGCAAGGCGGAGCCATTGCCTCTGCCGCCAGCCTCCTATCTCTATCCGCGGCTTTCGCCCGACGGGCGTTATCTCGCCGTTGAAATCGAAGGCCCGAATCACGACGTGTATGTCTATGACTTCGCTCGGTCCATCCTCACGAAGATCACTACGGACGGCCTCAGCCACGACCCAGTGTGGACGCCGGACGGCAAACGCCTCGTGTTTCGGTCGTGGCAAGCCGGTGGGATGACGATGTGGACGATGCCAGTGGACCGAAGCGCTCCTGCGACGCGGCTCGATCCCGGCGGGAGTCGGCAGAGTCCAGTTTCCGTTTCTCCGGACGGACGGTTCGTATCATTCGACCAAAAGGATGAACAGAATGGCGATGATGCCTGGGTTCTCCCCCTTGCAGGAGACGAACCGGCACAGCCGGTCGCACGGTCGCGATTTGATGAAGGGTCCGCAAAATTTTCTCCCGACGGTCGCTGGGTCGCGTACAGCTCCGCCGAGTCGGGCAGGCCGCAGGTATACATCCAGCCATTCCCGGGTCCTGGGCCAAAGGTGCAAATTTCGAGCGACGGTGGCACCGACCCGATGTGGCGGCCCGCCGGTGGTGAGCTCTATTATCGGAGCCGCGGCAGGATGATGGCTGTATCGGTTACGACATCGCGAACGCCGCAAGTGTCAGCGCCGCGTCAGCTCTGGGTGGAACAGAAATATACGGTTGGCTCCGGGTCATCCTGCGGCATGCCCGGAGTGACGTCGTCGAATTACGACGTCACCCCTGACGGTCAGCGATTCCTCATGGTGCGTGATGACGACTTGGGTGTCGTGTCGAGTCGTGTCGTCGTGGTGATGAACTGGGCAGAGGAACTCAAGGACCTGGCGCAACGAGCGGTCTCCACTCGCGCGGCGCACTGAACCTCGGCTCAGACGGAAACAGTTACGCACATAAACGTCGCTGGAATCTTCGTCGTTTCGCGGCTTGGAGCAGTGTTCTGTGCCTCGAACAGATTCTCGAGCTCCCTCTGTAGTTCTTCGGCCCGGCCATTCTTGCGTGCCGCGTCGAAGGCATTCATGGTCGGCGGGTAATAATCCCTGAACTCCGCCACGAAAGCCGCCGGCGTCCCTGGGAACTCGAACATGTAGGTGTCGCGAGCGAATGAGATTTTCTCCTTTGCGATGCCCGCCTTCCCGAACCGTTCCTCCACGTGGTTTTCGATTCCCCAGGTCATCGGGCTCACGAATCCTTCCGGAGGAGGCGGCGAATACGCCGAGCTGATCTTCAGGATCTGCGCGACCAGCGTCGGGTCATTCGGGATCCAGTTCCCCATGACGATGCGGCCACCCGGCTTGGTGACGCGCACCATTTCCTTCGCGACATCAAAGGGCTTCGGCGCGAACATCGCGCCAAAAATGCTGACGACAAGATCGAAGGTGCGGTCCGCCAGACCCTCGAGGTTGCTCGCATCGCCTTCCTCGAACCGGCAATTCGACAGCCCCTCGGCCGCCGCGCGCTGACGAGCCGCCTCCACGAGATTGGCGGCAATATCTACCCCGAGGACATCGGCACCCAGGCGTGCCTCTGGCAGAGCGGTCGTTCCATCACCGCAACCGAGGTCGAGCACCTTCATCCCCCGGCCTACGCCGACGCTATTGACGACTGCGTCACCGCTTCCGCGCATGCTGCTGGCAATACGCGTGAAGTCGCCCTTCTCCCACAATGCCTTGTTTGGATTGATCGTCTGCAACATGAGCGAATCTCCTTCTTATGAAAACTGCGTCGCACTCTCGCCCTCGGACAGGTACGAGCGTGTCCGACGAACGAGTCATTTCTAGACGGGATAAAGCCGTGGCCCGGACGGGCCATGCATCGTTTCCGTCATTCGAACCGCCACGACAACGCCGGAAGCAAACGTCAGCGCCGCGATCAGCCAAATGGCTGCCTGCAGGCCGAATCGATCGGCTGTAACGCCCGCCAGCAGCGCACCGATCGCATAACCGAGGTCGCGCCAGAGCCGGTACACGCCGACTGCCGACGCGCGCCATAACGGGCGCGCAACGTCGCCGATCGCCGCCAGCAGCGTCGGATAGACCATTGCGGTGCCGATACCGAGGAGCACCGCGCCCATCACGAAGACTACGAACTGGTCACCAGCTGTGGTGATCGCGATACCAGCCGCCTGGCACCACATTCCGCCGACGATGAATCCCTTCCGTCCGAGGCGGTCCGAAAGCGCGCCAGTGAACAGCTGCGCGATGCTCCACGTCGCTGGATAAATCGCAGCAAGCGTCGCGATATCCGTGACGTCTAGACCGGCGGCCGCAAAAAACAGCGGAAAGAGACCCCATGCCATCCCGTCGTTCAGGTTGTTCACCAGACCCGCCTGAGTGATGCTCGATAGGTCGCGATCGACTAGCGTTGTGCGCCAGAACACATCGCGCGGAGTCGATGGGCCCTCGCCCGTTCCCTCGCCTCGCAGCGCGGACTCGTGAGAGACATGATCCGTGGTATCGCGGACGAGAACGGCTGAAAGTCCAAGGCCAATCGCCACAAAGAAGACTCCAGGAACGAATGGCTCGGGACGCAGGGCATACTGTCCGGCGAGCCAGCCGCTGACCAGCGTGCTCAGCGCCACCGCCGCGTAGCCCGAACATTCGTTGAGTCCCATCGCGAGCCCACGACGCTTCGCGCCGACCAGATCGATCTTCATGATCACCGTCGTTGACCAGGTGAGACCCTGACTGATACCCAGCAGTGCGTTGGCGAACAGAATCCAGTTCCAGGTTGTCGCCCACATGAGCAGGAATGGCACCGGCGCGGCTACAAGCCAACCGCCAACGAGCACGTGCTTGCGGCCGAAGCGGTCCGACAGGCGTCCGGCAAAGTAGTTGGTGAACGCCTTCGATACGCCGAACACGACAATGAAAGAAAGGACGGCGGCGCGCGCAGCCAGCTGGAAATCAGCCTGCGCGATCGCCGGCAGGATGCTTCGCTCCATGCCGACCATCGCGCCGACAAAGGCGTTGACCACAACCAGCAGCGTGAACTGGCCGATGTTCTCTCGCAGACCGAGTCGGATGGCGGGCGCGGCCGCGAGCGCCCTGGCGTTGCTTGTCAAGCGGACGTCTCCACTCGCGACCGTCCGCGGTTGGCAGCGAGAATCTCCTCCATGGCGGCGGGCTTCGGGGGCACGTCGGCCAATGCGTTGACGAATGCGTCAGGATCCATCGTGAGCATTGGATTCCACCGTCGTTCGAACGCCAGCGTGCTCGTCGGCTTTCCGCTCAGTCCGGCGCCACAGACCGAACCGGAAAAGTGTCCGGGATAGATCTCGATGTCGTCGGGCAATGGCAGGAGCTTGTCGTGAATGCTGGCGTACAGCAGCGCGGCATTTTCCCGCGCGCGACCCGGAAGATCGGGACGGCCGACCGCGCCGACAAACAGCGTGTCGCCTGTCAGCAGAAACCATGGATCGGTGCCGCGCCTGAGGTCCGTTCCGAGCAGGCAGATGCTTTCGGGTGAATGTCCTGGCGTGTGCAGTACCCGCAGGCGCGTGTTCCCGAGCTCGACTTCCTGGTCGTCGCGAAGCGGCGTGAACGGAAACGCGACGTCGGCGGACTCGTGCAGACAGTAAACGGCACCAACCAACGCGGCCAGCTCACGTGCTCCCGACCGATGGTCCGCATGCACGTGCGTGTCGATGACGTGCGTGATCCGCATCCCTTTGTTTTCCGCGAACGTCGCGTAGGCCTGAACATCGTCAGTGCGCGCATCGACGACCGCACATTTGCCGAGCGTGCCGCACCCGAGCAGATACGAAGCACATCCCAGGTCGTAATAGTAGAAGGGGCGAAAAATCATGATGGGATCACCTCTGTTCTTTTGATCAGATGCGGCGCGCCAGAATCGACACGCTCTTGACGCCCCACTTGGCGGTCGCTTTCCGCGCGCGCTCAGAAATGAAGTGATATCCGGGGTTGTCTTCGACGCGAACAATGTCGAATCCAGCGTTCTCGATCACCGCGCGATAGCCGTCTTGTTGTGCCGCACCGCCGATACACGCTGCCCACAAATCCGCGTTGCAGACGACGTTCTCCGGGAGAGGCATCTCTGTAACGATGTCGGCAATCGCGAGTCGGCCACCACGCTTGAGCAGTCGCGCAGCTTCGGAAAACACTCGCATCTTGTCCGGAGCGAGATTGATAACGCCGTTCGAGATGACGCAGTCACACAAAGACCCATCAAGACCGGTGTCCTCGATATAGGCTTTCCGGTACGTCACGTTCGTCACCTCGTGCGTCTCCGCAAGGCGTTGCGCCTTCGAAAGCTGTGCGTCCGTCATATCGATGCCGATGACACGCCCGGTGGGACCGACCTTGATGGCGGCGATGAAGCCGTCCATCCCGGATCCACTTCCCAGGTCCACAACCGTTTCTCCGGCCTTCAGATCGGCGAGGTGAAAGAAATGGCCAACACCCGCAAACGAATCGATGGCATCGGCGGGGATGCGATCCAGGTCCGCGGGCGGATACCCGAGACGTCCCGCCATAGTTCGGCCCATCTCGAAGTGAAACTCGCCATGCGGATTCGCTGCGACGTCCGAGTACATGCTCTTCACTTTGGCTTCGAGTGCTGCGCGATCAACACCGGTGACGATCATCGAAATCCTCCTCGTGTGTGAAACAGCGGTTATGCGCGCGACGCTTCCGCAGCGCCGGACTCGATCGGGAATCCGGCCATGCGCCACTCTGGAAAACCTTCGAGCAGCCGGTGCGCACGGCGTCCGTTCGCACGCAGCAGTTCGACAGCTTTGTCTGCGTAGACGCAGTACGGGCCGCGGCAGTACGCGACGTAATCCTTGCTTTTGGGCAGTTCTTTCAGCCGTCGCTGCAACTCGTCCACGGGAACGGAGATGGCGCCCGCGATGTGCCCCGCCGCGTATTCGTTGGCCGGACGCGTGTCGAGGATGATGATGTCCCTTGAACGGGCGCGCTTCAGCAAATCGGCCATGGCGACGGCCTCGGCATCGGAGCGCTCGGCAAAATGCTCGCGAACGAGCCGCTGGAGCTCCGCGCTGCGTCGTTCGGCCACGTTTCGCAACGCGACGCAGAGTTCCACCACAGCGTGATCCGCAAGGCGGTAACGGACGAACAAGCCTTCTTTCCGGCTGTCAACAAGGCCTGCACGCCGCAGCGCCTGAAGGTGCTGCGACGCGTTCGCTAGGGATACGCCGGTTTCGTCCGCGAGCGATTCGACGGTTCTTTCACTCTGAGCCAGCAGTTCGAGGAATTCGATGCGGAGGGGACTCGCCAGCGCCTTCCCGAGCTGGGCGAAGTGGCCGTAGAGGCGTTCTTTGAAATGTCGATGCGTGGCGTCGGCCATATTCAAGTATTCAATAGATTACTTGAATACTTGTTGATGTCAAGCCCCCTTCTTTGACGTTCGGACTCAGGCAGACCGTCGTCGAAATGCCGAGAACTCCCACGCGAAAGTACGGCTCGTTTCGTCTCGGCGCCACGTCTGGAGCTCGCGGAAACACCTACCTGGTCGTGCTGAAGCTCCGAGTGAACCCCGGAGGCGTCGGCATATCGTGCGGTATGCGGGCACCACTCGATAGGAACGGCCGCAGCAACGAAGTCGCGCTGACTTTCCGGTGCTGAAGGTCTGTCTTTCACACGAATTCCGGCGTGTCGGACACGACTAGCTAATCTCCGCCCGTTGCGAGACTTCGTTCAGGTTCTCGTGTGGGACTCGAGTAACGAGCTGCGGACGCGATCGAATAACGGCTTCGCCAGAGCTTCTATTGACGCCCAGATCGCATCGGTGTACCCATCGCAGGCCCAAAAACAAGGAGCTGAATGCAGATGATACGCACGTCGGCGATCGTGATGTCCGTGCTGCTGTTCACCGCCTCTAACGGAGCCGCCAATCACACCAAGGTGTACGTAGCCAACCAGGGATCCAACACCGTGACCGTCATCGACGATCAACGCGTCAACGCGATGGTCGCAGCCGATGCCGTCGGAAGTACGCCGGCGGCAGCTCACGCCGCAGTGGCGCGACAGGATTTCGCGGTCGTTACAACGATCCCAGTCGGATCGAATCCGATTGCTGTTGGTATGTCGGCGGACGGCACACTGGCCTACGTGGCCAATCTGAACTCCAACAGCCTCTCCGTTATCGACACTGAACTGGATGTTGTTGTGGCCACGATCGCAGTCGGCGCTCCGCGCGATGTGGAGGCGACTCCCGATGGCAGGTACCTTCTGGTTGTTAATCAGTCCGCGAATACCGTCACCGTTCTCGACGCATCCAACTATACGGTTGTGATGACGATCCCTGTTGGCAACTTTCCTTGCGCAATCGCGATTGCGCCGGACGGTAGCGCCGCGTACGTAACGAATCGGCTATCCAACAACGTCTCAATCATTGATCTCACCACGTTTCAGGTTACAAACGTGACGGTGGGGACCTTCGCATGCGACGTGATGCTCAGCCCCGACGGCCGCTGGGCAGTCGTAACAAACCGGCTCTCAGGAAACATCACCATTATTGAGACCGGCTCAAAGATTGCCGTTGCGACGGTGGCAACTGGAACGAACCCACAGGGAGTGGCGTTCAGTCCCGACGGCACGAGGGCCTACGTCACGAACGCCGCGACCACGTCAGTTGTCGATATGAACTCGTTCACCGTTATCGACACCATTACGGATGTCACTTCGGGTACGTGTGCAGTCGCGGCGACAATGGATATGAACAGCGGCCACGAAGGACACGTGTACGTCGCGTCCAACACGCAGTCTGGGCGTGTGAACGTCATCGACGTAGGCTCCCACTCCGTCGTTGCAACCTTCATGGTTGGAGCGCGCCCGCTGGGCATTGGCATACGGATGTGGCCCTAGCGAATGCAGTAACGTTTGCCACTCTGCTTCCGTGTGTCTTTCACGAGACTGGCTGAGTAGGATGTCGGGCGAGAGCCGCCGCCTGCGGACGATTTGGAGACCCGATGGAAGCGGCGGGTTCACGGAATCATCGTTCCCGCCGCCTCCACTAGGTCTCCACGAATCGGGATGATTTCAGCGGTCTCCTGAGGACTCGCGAGGACGAGCAACGCGGTGGTAAGCGACGGAGCAACAACGGCTTATGACCACAACCCGCACGCCGTCAGTTAGTTAGGAAATCGCCGTTTTTCTGGTTCGACTCCCGCCGCCTCCACCAACTTTAACGCCGGTTCCAGGCGTAAGGTTG
>Ga0207701_10003018_pt1 | contig 17380 bp, 14 predicted proteins | sample KBSSwiSSwithPhiX_FD_184294 | JGI IMG/M metagenome (GOLD analysis project Ga0207701, IMG submission 184294) | Switchgrass rhizosphere bulk soil microbial communities from Kellogg Biological Station, Michigan, USA, with PhiX - S5 (SPAdes) (version 2) | ecosystem: Environmental > Terrestrial >... | reverse complement strand
TCCGATTGCACGGCGAAGATGTCCTTCAGTTCGCGATCGTAGGTTTCCGACCAGACGTTGGCGCCGTCGCGCGATTTGATCAGCGCCACCGCGATGCGCACCCGATCGGCCGACTTACGCACGCTGCCTTCCAGTAAATAAAACACGCCCAGCTTCTCGCCGATCGTCTTGCTAGGATCGGTCGTGCCTTTGAACTGAAAAGACGAGGTGCGCCCGATGACTTTGAGGTCGGGCAAACGCGAGAGCGAAGAGATGAATTCTTCCGACATGCCGTCGGCGAAATACTCGTTAGCTGGATCACCGGTGGAATTGACCAGCGGCAGCACGGCAATCGATTTTTCGGGAACGGCGGCGCTCTTCGGCCGATGGGAGATGAAATAATATGCCGCTCCGGCCGCAACGATCGCGATGACCACAAGCGCGGCGATTAATCCGACACTGCTGCGTCGCGCCGGCTTTTCGGCGGCGCGCTTTGACATGGTCTGCTGAAGTTTCTCCGGGACCGCGGCGTTGCCCAGCGGCTCAGCATACAAATTGACCAAATGGAGCCGGACGCCGTGCTTGACCTCGCAGTCACCGAGGTCGCGCAGACGCGGCGCCCATTGCCGGTATTGCACCAGGTCATCCGCCACATGCTGAGAGAGGAGAATGTGGCCGGCGTCGCCGCAATCCATCACCTGTTGCGCCATGTTGATCCCGGCGCCGGCGATGTTGGTCCGCCCGCTCACGTCGGTCACCTCGCTCACCGGTCCGCTGTGAATGCCCATCCGCACGGGAAGTTCCGGGTGCTTCCGGAGCGCTTCGGCGATCTCGAGCGCACACCGGGCCGGTTCCTCCGCGCTGTGACGGAAGACCAGCGCCATCCCGTCGCCGGTCGGCAGCCTAACGAGTTGTTCTTCAGTGGATGCGCGCACCGGCGTGGTCGCGAGCACGATCTCAGTGAGCTGCTTGAGCCGCTCCTTCTGTTCCTCGATCAAGAGCTTAGAGTAACCAACAATGTCGATGAACAAAACATGCCCGATCTCAAGGTGAAGATTGTCATCGGATTCCGGCGCCACCACCTATGTGTAACTGAGCGGAGGCTGGGTGGCCATCTCTTTTAACGGGAACAAATCGGGCATTTCTTGATGGGCTCGTGGAGGAGAAACCGCCTCACTCGAGGCAGTTAAATAATGGCTCCAGGAGTAGGATTCGAACCTCTGCACGCGTTAAGCACTGAAGCAGATATCTTCGAAAGTGACCGACATGCAGGCTGACGAAGCTATTGTCCGCTGCGTCCAGCCGATTGGTATGTTTCTGTTGGATCGGTAACCGACTTGGTAACAGCAGCTGTTTCTGCACTCGTGGAGCGCAGCTGACTTTGAATCAGAGCACCGCTACGACGATTCTCTGCTGACAAGTGATTTCGTGTCAGATGTTGTGCCCATGAAGGAAATGGAGACTGCAAACTTCGCGCAGAAACAGAATACCGTGGCTTGGCGTAAATCTATTGACTTTGAACAGTTGATTTGTGCGCAGCACGCAGCCCCCGCGGCAGTGATTTATCCGCTGCATTGCGTTGCGGTGATGGGAATCAAAGCCGCTGTATTTTCCAAGTGTTCGTCAAGCGACGGGTGACCGGTGATAGGGGATCACGAAGTAAAACTCCGCTGCAGATCCAGAATTAAATACTTCGCGGGTTTGCATCTCAGTCATCCGATCGCCGAAAAGTAAAGAGTCGCTCCAGTTCGGTGCTCGATGTCGGTTAATTGCAATAACTAAACAAGAATGCGGCATTCGATCTAATTTTCCAATGCGCTGCTATTTGCTCGGGTATCGTATTCGTACGCTGGCTTCGATCCCCACGCTTATCTTTTGCGATAGAAAGCTTCTACATCTGCCGTGTTTCCGGTATTTTTGTGCTCCTCTCCAATGAGTGCCGAGGCTGCGACCGATCCGAAATTCGAGATTGGACATGTGTTGTTCATCGACATTGTGGGCTACTCAAAGCTGCTCATCGGTGAACAGTGCGAGCTCGTTCGTGAGCTGAAAGAAGTTGTCGCCGGAAGCGAGCAGGTCCGAGCTGCGGAGAATGAACGCAAATTGGTATCATTGCCAACCGGTGATGGTGTGGTGTTGGTTTTTCGCAACGGCGCAGAAGCGCCGGCACAATGTGCCCTCGAGATTGCGCACGCGGTTAAGAAGTATCCGAAGCTTCGCCTGCGCATGGGCATCCACAGCGGCCCTGTGAACGTGGTTAATGACGTCAACAACCGAGCAAACATTGCCGGAGCGGGAATCAATATTGCGCAGCGTGTGCTTGATTGCGGCGATGCCGGTCACATTTTGCTTTCCAAACACGTCGCCGAAGACCTCGAACCTTACGCACGCTGGCGGCCTTATTTACACGAGTTGGGCGAATGCGAGGTAAAGCATGGCGCTCGAATTTCGCTGGTCAATCTTTGCGGCGACAGCATCGGAAACGCAGATGTTCCTGAGAAGATTAGACAAGCAAGACGAGAACAAGCTAGAGCTAGCCGCGGCGGACGTAAGCGTATCCTGGTAGCAACCTCCGTCGTAGCTGCGGTTGTGCTAGGCATTGGTTACTGGGTTTTTCACCAGCGCCGTGCAAACGATTTCTCGACCATCCCAGTTAAAAGCATCGCCGTGCTACCGTTTCAAAATCTCAGTCCGGATCCGCAGAACATTTTCTTTGCTGATGGCGTCCAGGATGAAATTCTGACGGACCTCGCCAGAATTGCTGATCTTAAAGTGATCAGCCGGACCTCAGTGATGCAATACAAGCCCGGTATCGCGCGCAATGCACGCGCCATCGGTCAGGCTTTGGGTGTTGCCAATCTTCTGGAAGGCAGTGTTCAGCGCGAGAGCGGCAAAGTGCGCGTGAACGCTCAGCTCATTGACGCACGCAACGACACGCACGTCTGGGCGCAAACCTATGATCGAGATTTGGCCGACATCTTTGCCATTCAGACGGAGATCGCGACAAAAATTGCGGACCAACTTCGAGCCAAAATATCGCCCAGCGAAAAAAGCGCTATTGAAACGCCTCCAACGCGCGATCTTACGGCTTACGAGCTTTTTATCCGCGCACAGGCCCTGGCTAACGACCTCACGAATCCGGAAGTAGTAAAGGAGAAAGCGCCGCAAGCAATCAGGCTATTGGAGGAAGCAATCGCGCGAGACCCGGATTTTACTCGTGCGTTTTGTTTACTGTCTCGCGTACACGGGCAGATGTTTTGGGCCGGCTACGATCACACTCCGGCGCGGGTCCAACTGGCAAAACAAGCTGCCGACGCGGCTTTGCGGATCGGGCCTGACGATGGTGATGCTCATCTTGCGATGGCTGATTACTACTATCATGGGTTTCGGGATTACCAGCAGGCGCGAAAAGAACTCAATGCGGCGCGCCGAACGTTGCCTAATAACGCACAAGTCTTCGAGTACAGCGCCTATATCGAGCGTCGGCAGGGCGATTGGACAGGCGCGACGCGCGACTTCGAACGATCGGTCGAGCTTGATCCGCGCAATTTCCAAACCATCCAGCAGCTAGCGCTGACGTATCAGTTACAGCGTCGATACGCTGATCAGCTCCGAGCACTCGAACACGCACTCACTATTATCCCCGACGACCTCTTTACGCGCATATTACGCGCGTGGGTTCCCGTGGATTGGCGCGCTGATTTACGGGACTTTCAGCAGTTACGCGCAACATTGATGGAAAAGGATCCGTCGGTAGCTAACGAGATTGAAGACATCAATTTCGCGTTGTGCGAACGAACTCCGGAAGCGATCGAGCGGACGTTGGCAAGTTATCCCGCAGAAGGAAACGTGTACAACGGCATCAAAATTCCGCGGGCATACTGGGAAGGCGTTGTGGCTCGGTGGCGGGGCGAAAAAGAAAAGGCCTCGGTGGCGTTCGCGGAGGCCAAACGCCAGGTCGAACAAGTAGCGGCAAAGCAGCCGGATTTTCCGGCTGCACTCAGCCTCTTAGGATTGATCGATGCCGGACTCGGACGCAAGGAAGACGCGCTCCGCGAAGCGCGCCGCGCCTGTGAACTTTTGCCAATTACCGCCGATGCAGTGGACGGCGTAGCTTACGCTGCGAATTTGGCGCAGGTTTACATTTGCACAGGAGAGAAAGACCTGTCAATCGATCAACTCGAGCGTGTCGAGCGCGTACCAAACCTCGTTAGTTATGGCTATCTGAAATTACAGCTTCTCTGGGATCCCTTGCGCGGTGACCCGCGCTTCGAGAAATTAGTGGCCTCGCTGGCGCCAAAAGACTGAGCATATGTGAAAATGAATTACTATATATTCGGGGCTGAATGCGTTCATCGTTGGTTGATCCGAACAGCGGCACTGCTGGCCTTTTGGGTTGCGGGGAGTTGTCTCGCCGGCGACGCGGTGTTCTCCAACGATGGCCAGCGCGTTTACGCCATCGGTAACGCTGATAACAAACAGGTGTTGCGCGAAATCAACCTGACCCAGCAAACGAGTCGGACAATCTCGCTGAGCGAGATGCCGTCACGACAACCGCTGCTCGGTATTACCCGGTCAGATGGTGACAAGCTGTTCTGTGTCACAGAAAAGAATATCTGGACTTTTGATCCCGGTAGTAATCGCCTGACCAAGGTTTGCGGGTCGCCCAAAGGCGGCCGCTACTGGCGCATCGCCTACGATCCGAAAAGCCACACGATTGTGGTAACAGGGACTGGAGAAAGAGGCCCTCTGTTTCTATACAAGAACGGGCTCGTCTCGGTTTACGTGCGTCGTCACGATGCCATTAGCTCGCCTGTGTTCGCCGTCGATGGCACATTCTTCTACTCGGAGATCGGCGATATGTGGTCAGGTCACATCGAGAATAACGAGGGAACATACTCACTCACGGCTGATCGTTATCTGCCCTTAGCCTACCTCGAAACAGCGAACACTACGCCGTCTGGAATGGGAGTGTCCGACATCGCGCCGGTAAAAGATTCGGTCTATGTGCAATTGTTTCGCATGGGTGGATCGGGCTGGGGTGCCCTGTTCCAGGTGCCGCGGCGTCCGCCGAAAGAACAAAAAGCTTCAGGCATGGGACAAGTCGCTGAGTTTGAGCTGGCTCGATGGAAGGAGCTTCTGACAGGGCTGAAACCGCTGGGCGAAAATGATCATCCAGCCTGCCTCTGTGCCTCGCCGGATGAAACGCGAGTTTATTATACCAACGAAGGAAAGGATTATCTCATTACCAACGGGCAAACAGCGGAGCTACACTTAACCAAAGCTACAACAATAACAAATGCTCAGGTCAGTTCCAAGGAACCCGCGCCGGTTGCGACTGATGTTACACCGCCGTCCGATTCGGATATTCAATACGGCATTGACGTTATCGAGAAGCAGATCGCCGCCATGTCGGCTCGCGATCTGGATACGCTCATTTCGGTATATGGAGATGCTGTCGATTATCTCGACGAAGGCAAGGTGAGCCGCGATGTGGTGCGAAGAGAGCTGCAAGAATACTTTGATAAGTGGCCGGTAGTGAAATGGAAGGTGGTGAATGGGACAATGCAATCCCGCACGGCGCGGATCACCCCAGAAGCAAAATACGACGTCACTTTCGCAGTTAACTTTGAAGTAAGTAATCCGGCGACAAAGAAGCGTGTCGTGGGCACGGCTGTCGAAACTGAGATTCTCGCCCCGGATGCTTCCGGAAATAAGAAGATTATTTCGCAACGCGAAAAGATCACGACTTCATACAGAAGCGATGGCAACCGTTCCAAGACGCCGGATGCCTCTGAGGAGACGGTTTCAAAAGAGAAAGGGTTGAAATCAGAGAACGGGAACGTGAAAACCCGAATTACTTTCGTGAATCGCAGCAAACAGCCAGTCAAAGCGTACTGGCTCGATTACAATGGTGACCGGGTCCTCTATAAAGAATTAAAACCTTCGGAGTCTTATAGTCTGGATACCTTCGTGACACATCCCTGGTTAATCACTGACCTTCATGACAATGCGTGGGACGTTTACATGCCTACAGTGCAGCCTCGAACGGTCATCATCAGCGGGCCGAAAAAGCGGTAACCTTAGAAGGAACACTTCAATAACGCTCGTACGCCGTGCTGTTTTTGCTCCTGCTGCAGAGATTCTCCTGCAGTCTACGCGGCTCACGATCAGACAAAGCTCAGCGTCAAGCTGACACTACGATCGATCCAAAAGCTGTCCCTTACCAACCCCAGCTGCAGTAACGGGCACGATCAACGGTCCGTGACCATGCGAGAGTATTACGATAATTGGCGAGAGGAGTTCGATTGCCCCGCATGCAAGTGGCACGGGCTAGGAAATGCACTAACGCTTGGGGACTACAACTGGGAATGTGCCGAGCGCCTCTGTCCGGCCTGCGAGCAGATTTTGCCGAGCGGGGAATACGCTGGCTTGCACTGCGGATATGAAATCTGTAAGACTGGCGGGACGAGAATCAAAACAGCAGTTCCCACGACCGTTGTGGTCGAAAGTGCTGCAATGCATCACCGCTTCCAGCAACTTTTCCGGCGGACGGCAGCAGTTGCACTGCTCTGCCGTCTCTTCAGTGCGCACTGTCTGGCAGCAGACGTCGCGTTCTCCAACGATAATCAGCTCATTTATGCTGTCAGTAGCACAGATGACGAGACCAAACCGGCCTTGCGCGAGATCAATCTCAGCACCAAGACTGTGCGTGTCATTCCACTCCGTGGATTGGCTGATTACGAGGAGCTGCGCGGCGTTGCTTCTGGCGACGGAGGGAACATCTTGTTTATCACGGCCAAAAACCTCTGGGCATTCGATCCGGGCACCAGCCGCGTTACAAAACTCTGTAGTGCGCCCCCAAGCAAGCCGTTTCTCGAAGTCTCCTACGATCCAAAAAGTCATGCAGCTTATGTCATGGTCCAGGCAGAGAATGGCCCGCTTTTCATGGTGAAGACCGGTTGTGAGCTAGTCCCGATCATGATGCAGCCGCACGCTCAAATAAGCAATTTAGCGTTTAGCTCCGAGGGTAAGCTGTTCTGCGAGCAAACTGGCGATCTCTGGTGTGGAGAAATCAAAAGCGACGGTCACAATCTGCGCCTCGAGGCGGAGCGCTACGCGCAAGGGCGGCAGCTTTTGCGCGCGGCAGGGCTGGAGTATTTGGTTGACACCTCAGATAGCGCGGCTTTGGGAAGATATATAGTGAACCTCGCTGCGGCCCGTAATGGGATTTATGTGCAGCTGTGGCAGTATCACAACCGGGGGCGGGGTTTTGGTGGACTGTTGAAATTGCCTCCACCTGGTTCAGGCAGGGGCGAGCTCGCAGTCAAAGAGGCCGGCCATGACCAGCAAAGTTTGCAGCGCGTAAAACTTGTCGAAGAAACGAGTTATCGCATCCTACTCGGCGCATCTCCGGCCGGATCCCACGTTTACTACAACGACGGCGAACGAGAATATTTGGTCACCAATGGTCGGACGCAGAAGCTGCAGCTGCGGGAGTCTCGTCAAAACCTAGATACTGGCGCCTCGACTTCTGTTGGCGCGAATTCGACTGAGGCAACGGCGGAGCCGCCCTCTTCACCGACGATTTCGTCCGACGCGATTGCAGCGGTCGCTGAAAGACAAATCGATGCCATATCGAGTCAAAATATCGACACCCTTGTTTCCTTCTATGCTGACAAGGTGGACTTGCTCGATAAGGGCATGGTCAGTAAGGACACAGTCCGAAATGATTTGCAGCAGTATTTCGATCGTTGGCCGATTACAAAGTGGAAAATCGCCGGCCGGGTCGATGTCAAACCGCTGAGCGCATCACGATATCAACTCGCGTTTCCAGTCGCATTCGAAGTTGCTAATCCGGCCACTAATCGCCGCATTGTCGGCACTGCCAATGAGACGCGGACGGTAGTTATCGATTTGGCAGGGACCGCGAAGATTGTTTCCCAGCGCGAAAAAATAATTCACAGCCGCACGCTGACAAATTCGCGCTAACGCGAACGACAAAGTGACGCAAGTTTCCAACTTGCGCTCGCGCTCGCCTTATCGCTTTTTGCGAGCTTGTCGCTTTTACCAGCCTTTTCGACCTTGTCAGCGATCAGTTTACCTCGTCCTGTGACGTAGTAATGCAGTGTCACCTTCTGCCCCACTTTCAAATGGGACCCCACGTTGTTCTCCAACCCGATGTAGGATAGTCCCCCGTGACCCGTATCGAGTGCTGCGCTTCCAAAGCTTAACTCCACAACGGTGCCGGTAATTAAGGTAGGTTTGACCAAAGGACCTGACGCGTTCTATGGCACGACGTCCGACGGGGGCGGAACCCCCAGTACCGCGTCAAAGGCACAGTTTTTCGGATAACAGCGTCGCGTTCGGCTGCTGCGACGCGCTCACGCTCCTGCGCCTCCTCGCGCTGCCTTTTCTCCAGTTCCGCACGCTCGCGATCTCGCTTTTCCTTGTACTCACGTTCCGCAGCAGCAATTCGCTGCTGAGTCGCTTCGATCTCCTGACGGCGCAGTGCCGCCTGCTGTCGAAGGAGCTGCTCCCTGAACGCTTGAGTCTGCGACTCTATTTTCTTGAACTGATCTTCGGATAGAGATGATGGATGGTTGTCTTGCCTAACGAACAGCGACTGCTGTTTTTGGGTCTTAAACGACGCGAGCCCCACTATCGCTAGCAGTAAGACTAGCGACGAAGCGAGAAGGGGTCGCCGCGCCCGCACATACGTGCGCGAACGCAATTCACGGATCGCGGCATCGATGCTGGTATCTTTTCCGCAATCTGGCTAGCTGCATGCGCCTCGCTGGTTAAGGACCCATTCGGGCTAGGACTCTTCCGAACAGGCAGCCCCCAGCTGTTTTAGTGTGCTGCGCCGCTTGCGTTGCAATGCAGCAATCCGGGGCCATTCGAATCATTCCGCTCCACCAACCCTTAACCTCCCCACCGAACCTGTCTGATGACTTGCGCTCAAGCTGACAGAGACTCGTTAGTCGGTCGTCAATTTGGTTAACCCGCTGAACAAACTGGGATTGTTCCACTGAAACGCCAGCGGCAAGCACTTTCTCGCCGAGCCGATAATCGGCGTGCCCCAAGTCGAACCATTTCAGTTTGCTTCGCTGGAGTTCTTTGCCGAACAGACGCGTGGCAATCGCGATTTTTCTTGGAAATGAACCACCAATATCTTCGCGCGGGGACATGACTTACTCGGGATCGACCTCTTCTTTGGTGCCTCGAAGTAAAGTGGCGGTTCCTCCGGGTGCTGCGGGTTCTCGGTAAACAAACTTCTTGTCGTTGAGGGTGACGATTGTGTGAGGCGCACCATCCCAATAGAACTTTCCATCTTTAACGGCCCAGCGGAAAGTCGTCGTGGCATATTTCCGTGGGCACATATAAATGATCCCATCCGATGCGATGTGATATCCATGTCGCGGGCTACTCCAATAGCCGATCACCTTTTGTTTGATTTCGGCATCGGACATCTTTTCGCCCGCCGGAGCGAGGCAGGTTGCCGTAAGTATAACAGTTAAGATGGCAAATATCTGTTTCATGGTATTTATCTTTTTGCTTGTTTCATATTCGTTTTGAATTTAGGTGCTTTTCTTGTGGTTGTTACGGCGTTCAAAAATGCGTCATTCGTTCACCTGTGAATGAAAGAATACGGAATCGCGGCTCGAATAAATGAAGTAGTCCTGGTTCAGCAGAATGATCGCCCCGCTCAAATCACCCTGGATCAGTTGGTTCCCGTTGATCCGCCAGCTGTCATTGATTGGACCGCCTTCCATGCCGCACTTGCCGTTGGCACGATAAACATATTGTGACGCGGTGACTCCCATTTGCTGACGAGCAGTTGCCTCAGCTTCTTGGAATCGGAATTCGCCGGAGCCGGATGTTTTCGTGGTTCCTCGTTAACCGCGTTTGCCGAATCGAAATTATTGTCGCCGGTCTTCCAGTAGTTCTAGATCTGTCGATCACGTATTTTGGCAAGTTTGATGACATAGGCTAACCGAGCGGATTCATCATGCGAGCTTTGGTCGTAGGCCTGTTTGGCTGCTTCAAACTCCTCTTTGTCTGTCTGCGGAGTAACGTCACCAGCAAGAAAACGCTGACGAGTATAGCTGCGGCTTTTGTTATTTTCTGTTGGATACCTTTCATTTCCGGTTAGCCCCCGCGTTAATGGCTCTTAATCGCCGATCAAACGTATTTTTATTCGCTGTTTCGGCTAATGTCACTCTGGAAAGTCAGAAAGTTATGCAGTAGTAATTTCATTTTTATGATTTTGTTTTGGATACTTTCCAGTCAGCAATCGTTTTTAAGTGCGCTGGATCGACAGTGCCCTCGAAGAAGTATCGGTCTTTGATGTCGCTGAACCCTGCCTCGAGCCTACAACGCAACTGGTCTTTTTCCCAACCGCTTGCTGTCAGGGTCAGGAATTCTTTGCCGCCCGTTTCGTTGAGCCCCTTTTCAGCGATAAATGCATCCGCCTTTTCGTATAGCTCATCCGACAATGCGTCATCTGGTTGCCTTAGCACCTTCCCTGAAGGCAGAGCAACGATCCACATTTCATCTCCGCCGGGCCGGGAGCTCCTTTGCTTATTGATCGCCACATACTTGCCGTCCGGGCTCCAAAGCGCTTCGAAGAAGGAGCCCACCGGGCCAACCTCCGCCGGAATGCGTGCGATTTCTTTTGCGCCGTTGAATAACACCAGCGCGCAGCTGTTGAGCCCATATCCACGCATGATTTCCACCGAATAAATTTTGTCAGGAGAGAAGAGCTTCTCCTCGCCATCGTAGCGTCCGTCGTTCCAAGCGCGAACTAACGTTTTGTCAGGAGAGAAAAGCTTCTCCTCGCCGTCAGCTTGGCTGATACCCCGCTTACGTGTCTGCTCTTTTTGCGAGACGATCTTGATAGCTCCACTCTTATCACTGGCGAGTATCAATGTCTCTTGTGCGATACCTGATGCGTGCTTGTTGGTTTGTGGATCACTCGCATCGTAGCTTGCCGAGAAAATGACTTTCTTCTTCGACGGTCCTAATGGAACAGTTTTGACCGTCCCCGCCAAACTCCATTGTCGAACCGGCCAGCGTGCAAAGTATTCCTGCGCCTGCTTCCTTATGGCAGCGTTACTAATTACACCGCTACTCGTATAATCGACACGGTCGGCGTAAAGGCCGGCGACCGCTTCAACATCCGCTCCTGAGTATGCCTCGATAAATGCCTCCGCGGTAGATTCGGGAGTCACTTCGGTTTTGTTAAACGATTGTTCATGTTTTTGATTTGCTTCGGCTTGAGCGCGCCGCAACTTTTCCTTGTCTTCGGGTAGTTGAGCGTACTTAACGGCGTATTGGTAATCGGCGACAGCTCCTGCCAAATCGCCGCGCGCTTTCTTTATGTCTCCTCGTCTGCTATAGGCCCCTGCTTCGTACGACGGTTTGGTCGCGATGGCCCGACCGTAATCGGCAACCGCTCCGTCGATGTCGCCCTTTAGCTCTTTGGCGTACCCGCGTTGATAAAAAAGTAAATCCAATCGATCGGACGGCTTTGTGGTACCCGCAATCTGACTGTCGAGCATCGCAATGGCTTTCTCGTATGTCGCGGTCGCCCCGGTCAGATCGCCGTGCGCTTTTCGTCGATTGCCAATTTCAATAAAGTTCGCACCGCTCGATCGAAGTTCGGCCGCTCGCGTGAAGTCGGCCATTGCTCCTTCGAAATCTCCATGCTGTTCTTTGGCCGTAGCCCTGACCCAATAAGAACCCGCCTTGTTAGGATCGAATGCGATAAGTCTGTCGTAAGCAGCCAGCGCGGCCTGCCAATCACCGCGCTTTGCCTCTAGCGCTCCCAAATGCTGACACGCTTCATCGCGGCGCGTAAGCTGGTGTTCGATGGCTTTATTCAAGTCTGCAATTGCGCCGTCGATATCCCCCTTCTGTTCCTTGTCGTATGCGTGACCGATATAGTTGATTTGTAAAGCCGTGCGCGGCTGGATGTGTGTCGTCGATCTGATCGTGATCTGCGGCGTCCCGCTGGCCGATTCGATTTTTCCGGTTACGGCGACCTGCACGCCCCGAACGGTTTCGGGATCCAACTGCGGTCCTGAAGCCTCGTCAGGCACAACAATCCATAGCAGCGCTTTTCGCAGGTCACAGCCGCCAATCTGTAGATCGACGTGCCTTCTGCCGTGGTCGATGCAATCGACCTTGCCCACCACTGTGGCAATCTCTCCTATGTGCTTTTTCGCTTCCTGCGCGGTGTATTCGCGCAGGCCAGCTCCAGTGCAAAGCTGAGCTAACATTAATGCAGCCAGCAAAAATGCAGATTTGCTGAGTTTCCTCGCGGTTTGTCGTTGATACTTTACATCCGGTAATGGCTTCTGGATGGGAGGAATCAACCGCGTGCTCACGAAACTAAAAGCCAATGGCTCGCTGCGGCTTCTTTAAGGGTGCGGCGGCATGGGAGCGCCGGCATCCTGCCATGCACGTATGCCGCGCATGACCTTTTCACCGACAGATTCTTCTTGCACCGGTTGTGCGCGGACGGGCCGCGACTTGTGCTTTGCAGTCGCAAGCTTGGCGTCACGACAACGACCAAGCACTTTGAGATTCTGTTTCTCCAAGTCGCTGAACTCAGTTTCAATGTCGTCAAGGGTCAGTCCGGAACGCGGGTTGTACCACGAAAATTGCTCGAATTGTTGAGTAACCTTCTTGTCCTTAAATTGCGCACCGTGCCGCGCAAACATCTCGTTAATAGCATAGGTGATGTCGCTTAGACTCGACTCGCTCACATCGGACACGGTCAATTCGTCCAAGCGCGTCGCGGGAAATCTTTCGCCGGGGAATTCGTTGTCCTCAGCTTTTGCAGTCTCCGAATTTTGGACATCTTCACCAACCTCATCTGATTGCCCGCTGGCTTGCTCGTTCGTGGAATTATCGGCCACTTCCGTCGAGGCTGGTTGGTCCGGAGCCGCTTCGATTTGTTTCGAGGCGACGTTGTAAGTGCCTCTCCATGGCTCGGGCACATCCGGATTTTGAGCCGTGGATAGAAAAACCACTGCAACATCTAATTTTTGCGAATCATTTTCCCAGCCGATCGCATCAATGGTGGAGCCACGGCGGGGCGTGCCAGGATCTATGTGCATGGCTTGCAAATAACTGTGCCAGATCATCTCTTGCATTTGAGAATTTTGTGCGCCCGTGCCATCAATCGGGTCATATTGAACCGAGGAAGAGCCGCCGCGCCGGTAGAGCCTAACGCCGCCGCCTGCGCCCTGGCGTTGGTTCACTGCAATCCATTGATCGTCCGGCGAGACAAGTGCCCAAGCAGGCTGTTTTGACTCACACAAAACGGTGGTGGAACCAGGCCGATGTGTGTCCTCCACCGAGATCCGGCGCATTTTCGTTTTGCGATCGCGTAAATATTTAATCTGGAGATTTCCGCTCGGTGACGTGAATTGACGTTCGAGCACCAAATCCGAGGAGGGCGCCGCCGTGACAGCAGGAGCAACCGGCGTGTTGTTGTTCGGTTGTGATGGCGTTGCTGGCGAGGAGACAATTGTCCGATTCGCGGGTTGCACATTGGCAACGCGGTTTTTCCAAATTGGAAACCAAACACCAAGGATAACGATGTTGCCGGCCAGGAGAACGCCAAGGAAAACCACGACAAGAATTACTGCGCGCCGCGACATAAAGTAATTGCAAGCGACACTGGCAGCCAACGTCAAGATTAATTATAGGTTTCGAGAAAAAAAATCTGAATACGACGCTGATTTAGCTTGCCAAAATGCAGCTTTCTGAATGCAATCCCAAACTGCGGAGGAGCAATTCATGAGAGCATTCATTTGTATTTATGTTTCCCTGACCTTGATCGCGCCACAGATCGCCTGGGCAGATAAAAAAAAATCCGAAGGCGGCAACAAGGCGGCAACGCATCCTAGTGGCGGTGGTGCGCATCCTGGTGGCCGTAGTGGCCACCCAGCAGCAGCGCATCCTGGTGGCGGGTTCCCGCATTCAAGTGGAGAAGCACCGCATGCCAGTGGCAGCGGGACGTCCAATCGCGCCAACATGGGTCAGCACAGTTTCGACAGCAACAATGCGCAGTCCCGAGGACAAACCGCTCACACACAACATGGGTTAAACGCAGATAAACAGAGCGGGCAACACGGTTTAAACGCACATCAGCAGACCGAGAAACACGGTCTTAATTCGCACCAGCAGGCTGCTGCTCACGGGTTGAACTCGCATCAACAGGCTGCCGGTCATGGGCTGAACGCGCATACTCAAACCAGCCTCCAAAATAATCGCGCGGCCAAACTGTCGCCGACTCATCCGGTTAACAATCGCCTTGCTGTCCACAGTCAAGCGGCCGCTCATTGGCGAAGCGGCCTAGGCTACCGGAATACGCATGCGTTGTACGCAGGATACCATCGCGCCTGGCACGATCGCGGGTACTGGCGCTCACATTACAGCACCGTCGTGTATGTAGGTGGCCCATATTGGGGCGGTAACTGGTATTGGGATGGCGGCTACTGGTTTCCAGCGTGGGGCTACGATCCTGCGTTTGTCGGCTACCGTTATGACGGCCCGATCTTTGCCTATAACAATCTGCCGCCTGATGAAGTAGTGATAAGTATTCAGGAAGCGCTCCAGGATCAAGGCTATTACACGGGAAACATCGATGGGCAGTTTGGCGACGAGACGCGAGATGCTCTGGGAGCCTACCAGCGTGACCATGAGCTCGAAGTCACGGCAGCTATAGACGAGCCTACAGTACAATCACTGGGCCTCGTGACAGAGGAGAGCTGACCAACCCGGCCACAATCACGCGGCTAGATAGATTGTGGAATCGCACAAGCTCCTCCAAGGGAAACCGGCGCGCGTCCGAGTCGGCTAGAGCCTCCGTATGCCAACGGACATGACCGCCAGATTCCGAATCGGGCATATCCTGTTTATGGATGTCGTGGGATATTCGAAACTGCTCGTTAACGACCAAACGAGACTGGTTCGCCGGTTGAATGAGATTGTCCAGGCAACGGAGCAGGTCCGCGTCGCCAGCAAGAAAAACAAACTGCTGCGGATCGCAACGGGCGATGGGATGGCGCTTGTTTTTCGCGATAGCCCTGAATCTCCCGTGCAATGCGCATTGGAACTTAGCCAGGCCCTTAAAAAGGACACGCCGCCAATCCTTGTCCGGATGGGAATCCACAGCGGCCTAATAAATGAAGTCATGGATGTGAACAACCGCATCAATGTAACCGGAGCGGGAATCAACATCGCCCAGCGCATCATGGATTGCGGAGACGCCGGGCACATTTTGCTTTCGAAGCATGTAGCGGAAGATCTCGAGCATGACGAGCGTTGGCAGCCGTGTTTGCATGACCTGGGGCATTGCGAGGTTAAACACGGTCTCCGGATTGAGCTGGTCAACCTCTATAATTCGGAAGCTGGCAATCCCGAGTTGCCTGAAAAGATTCGCAGGGCACGCAGAAGACAACTTGCAACCTCAGCGTTGGTCCTAAGCGGCGCTGGCATCTTGGGTTTACTGGTGCTCGGAAGCAGTTGGTTTGTTACGGCCCATTTTCAGAAACCGAACGAGGATCAACTAATGAGCGTAGCTGCAAGCACGCCGACAGCAACTCCAGTGGCACCAACCACGAGTGCACCGGATCTCACTTTGGCAAATACGACGTTAGGCAATTCGGTATGGGCACAACCCCTGAAAACTGCCCCCGCATCACGCCTACAAAAATTGTTTGCCGGCACATGGCGGGGAACGATTCACAGTGTTGGGCCGCAAAGCACATGGGATTCGCAGATCGAGCTGACCATCGACCAATCGGAAACACACTGGAGTAACATGAGCAGCGGCTCGGTCTCTCGTCAGGGCAGGACGTTAATCTATAAACGCTCCTATAAACTGGGCCGAAGCACGAGCGTGCAAGTGCAGGCGCGCTTAACGGTCAACGAGGATGACAGTACGGCAGTCTATTCGACAAGCCAGGTAAGTGTAACAGGAAAAACTGTGTCCAAGACATCAGGAAAAGGAATTCTCGAAAAGGACCAGTAGCATTATTGGGACTGCGAACGTGGATTTTCGTGGGCCGTCGCTGACCAGCCAAGGGCCCGCCTAGCTAATGCCCCGGAAAAGGCAAGACGCTAGCGCTAGAATGTTGATTGCAATTCCAGTTATACTGACACAGATCCGCAAAGATTCGATCTTTCCTGTCGCAGCGATCGTTACTCCCGTAACTGTTCGGGATTGAACGCCGTCAAGTCGTGGGGCACGACGATCATAAGCATACAAAGTATTCGGGAGATAACCTCCCATCTCCAAATCAGTGTCGGTTCTCCCCTGCTCCATGCAACGATTGTGCCAGTTTCGCCGACATGCTTTTTCGCTTCCTGCGCGTTGTATTCGCGCTCGTTTACCTGTTAGGCGTAGGTCTGGTGCGTGGTTGTCTCAGTGGAGACAAAAAAGTGTTCGCCAGAATGGTCGGGCGATCTTACGATGATTTGTACATTGTGTTGCGTCGGAATTGGTTGCTGATCGTTCTAACATTTGCTCTGATCCCGGCGTAGCAAGCGGCCAGCAGCCCGGCAGCCTCTGTATCAGCGCGTATATGTATGGCAACGGCAGTGGACTTCCTCTGTAACAGACGCCGTCGTTGCGAGTGAAAAGCAACTAGGCCGGGCCGCAGCTGCTCGGCGGTGGTTTGTGGACATGAACGGGCCTTGGAGCACGAAGCTTGAGCTCGAAGAAAAGCAAATGAAAAGGGAAATCGGATTAGATGATCCTTACGAACAGCAGGCGGAGCCGCCGCAGAGCCCGAGCCCGACGCCATCGACAGAATAGATGTCTGGCACACAGCAAGCGGCTGGCGTCTCAAAAGGAGACGTTGCGAGCGACTTCGACGCTGTACTTACCATCGGGAGACATTTGTTTTTCTCCCGTTTGAGCTTCGGCGCATAGAACCGCTGTGCAAATCAGAGAGATTCCGAATCCCCGCGAGAAACGGCGCCTTCGCGTCATTAACACGAACCCAATGTCCTGCGCTTTTTTTGGAATCGCGGACGGGACAGGTCGAATTCGGTCGTTTATGATCAAGGCGCGGCCAAACTCCAGGCGGCGGGCAGAGTTGGTCCGAACGCACCGCTGACTAAAACGTTATTGTTCAAATACCAAATCGCGGTCTGACGAGTGCTGGCATTGAAGAGCGCATAATCGGGTTTGCCGTCGCGGTTGAAATCCGCCGCGCCTACTAAGCTCCAGTTGCTGGGCAGAGTCGGCCCGAAAGCGAAGCTGACAAGGACATTGTTGTTCAAATACCAGATCGCTGTCTGGCGGGTGCTGGCGTTGTAAAGCACGTAGTCGGCTTTGCCGTCGAGGTTGAAGTCCGCCACATCCAGCACCGTCCAG
>Ga0207701_10003017_pt1 | contig 17384 bp, 16 predicted proteins | sample KBSSwiSSwithPhiX_FD_184294 | JGI IMG/M metagenome (GOLD analysis project Ga0207701, IMG submission 184294) | Switchgrass rhizosphere bulk soil microbial communities from Kellogg Biological Station, Michigan, USA, with PhiX - S5 (SPAdes) (version 2) | ecosystem: Environmental > Terrestrial >... | reverse complement strand
CAATATCCCCGCCATGGTACCAAGCGCGCCCGGTACGTCGCGAAGGATCACGCACAGCCGGGCCGCTCCGCCCGAGCCCTCGCCCCAGGCAAGGTCCAGCCAATCCGCATCCACTCCGCTCGCAAGCGTGTCGCAGCCGATGACGTGAACCTCGATCTCCTCATCCTCGCGGCGCAGTCCGACGATGCGGTCGCCCGGGATCGGGTGGCAGCAGGTCGCCAGATGATAAGCGACGCCGGGCGTCAGCCCTTTGATCGAGATCGCCGTGCGCTGCGCCGGCGGCCGCGGAGCGACGTCGCCGCCGGCCGAGCCCGGCATCAAAGCTTCCATCACCTCTTCGTCGGAAACGCGCTTGCGCGCGATGGCGATCATCAGAGCGTCCGAATCTTCCATCTTCAGCTTCTTGAGCGCCCGCTTGAGCGCGTCCTCGCCGAGCTGAGCCGGAAGTCGCTCCACGATGTCGTCGTATATTTTTCGGCCCAGCTCGATCGTCTCGTCGCGCTCCTTGTGGCGGACGAAGCGACGCACTCCAGCGCGCGCCTTGCCGGTCGTGACGAAACGTAGCCAGGACGGCTGGGGGTGCTGCGCTTCGGACGCCAGGATTTCGACCTGGTCGCCATTCTCCAGGATCGTCCGGAGCGGAACCACCCGGCCGTTGACCTTGGCTCCGACCGTCCGGTCGCCAAGGTCGGTGTGGACCGCATAGGCAAAGTCGACCGGGGTCGCGCCCTTCGGAAGCTGGATCAGCTCGCCTTTCGGAGTGAAGGCGAAGATCCGGTCCTGGTACATCGCCATTCGAGTATGCTCGAGGAGCTCCTCGGCATTCTCCGCATGGTCCAGGATTTCCACGAGATCATCGACCCAGGGGATCTTGAGCTCGGCCTTCGGCTTGCCTTCCTTATAGGCCCAGTGAGCAGCGAGGCCGCGCTCGGCCTGCTCGTGCATCTCCTTCGTTCGAATCTGGATTTCGATCCGCATCTGCGAATCGTGGATTACCGACGTGTGGAGCGACCGGTACCCGTTGCGCTTCGGCGTCGAGATGTAGTCCTTGTAGCGGCCCGGGACCATCGGCCAGCGCTGATGGATGAGACCTAGCGCGCGGTAACAATCTTCGGTCGTGCCGACGATCACCCGGAAAGCCATCACGTCCGAAAGCTGCTCGAAGCTGATGTGGCGCTCGGCCATCTTCCGCCAGATTGAATAGGGATGCTTCTCGCGTCCGGTGACCTCGGCTTCGAGACCGTTGTCGGCGAGGTGAAGCTGAAGCCCAAGGCCGATCCGGTTGACGAGGTCGCCGCCCTGGTCGTGAAGCTGCTTCAATCGCTTGGTGATCGAGGCGTATGCGTCGGGCTCCAGCTCGCGGAACGCCAGCGACTGCATCTCGGTCATCATTTCGTACATGCCGATGCGCTCGGCGAGCGGCGCATAGATATCCATCGTCTCGCGCGCGATCCGGCGTCGCTTCTCCTCCGACGGCACATGATGGAGCGTGCGCATATTGTGAAGGCGGTCCGCCAGCTTCACGAGGAGAACGCGGATGTCGTCGCTGAGCGCGAGGAGGAACTTGCGCAGGTTCTCGGCGGCGCGCTCGTTTTCCGACTGGGCTTCGATCTTGCTGAGCTTTGTCACGCCGTCGACCAGGCGCGCGACATCCTTGCCGAAGAGCTTCTCGATTTCCTGGGGAGTCGCGACCGTGTCTTCGATCGTATCGTGGAGGATGGCCGTCGCGATCGTCTGGTCGTCGAGCTTCAGGTCGGTCAGGATTCCGGCGACTTCGATCGGATGGCTGAAATAGGGGTCGCCGGACGCGCGCTGCTGGTCTCCGTGCGCCTTCATCGAGAAGACGTAGGCGCGGTTGATGAGCCCTTCGTCCGCATCGGGATCGTAGGACCTGACCTTCTCGACCAGCTCGTACTGTCTAAGCACGACTGTAAGATGGGGGGAGGCGGCGCCTTTGTGCAAGCGCGAAAAGCCGCGCCCCGAGGGCGCGAGGCGCGGCTAGACGGTCGCTAGCGTGCGTTAGCGACCTTCATGCTGCCGTCCGCCTTCGCGGACGCATTGCAGCGATTGAGCTCGTCGCCGCTGATTTCGCGGCCCTCTACGGCGAAGGACTGGATCGGCCCGACCTTCTTCGCGAGGCCTTGGCAAAGGACCAGCGGGCGGCTGTTCTGGGTGACGCCCGTGCAGCTGTCGGCGCCGCAGGCCCACAGGATATCGCGCGCCGCGATCTTTGCAGGAGCCGGAGTTGCAGTCTTGGCGGAATAGGTCGCGGCGGCGGCCGGCGCAGCGGCCAGTGCGACAACTGACAGAGCAAGGAAAGAACGAAGCATCGCGTCTTCCTGTATTTTCGTTTTGATTCGAAACTTTTGCCCCTTACAGTTTCACTTTGCAACTGTTATTTTCCGGCCGTTTGTGCTTTTGGCCTCATCGAAGGGAGCAGTAGCGTGACCGCTGACGGAAGGTCGGGTGCGGACATAGATGCGTTTCGGGAGGCGGCTCTGCGCTGCCCCATTCCCGCTGCGGTCGAGGTCATCGGCGAGAAGTGGGCATTTCTCATCCTTCGCGGCGCCTTCAACGGCCTTCAGCACTTCGAGGAATTCCAGGCTGGCCTCGGAATAGCGCGAAACATCCTTTCGGACCGGCTCGGCAAGCTCGTCGCCGGCGAAATCCTCGAGCGGTCGCCCGACCCGTCGGACCGCCGCAAGGTCATCTATTCGCTAAGCAAGAAGGGCGAGGCGTTGATGCCTGTCGTCCTTGCGATGCGACAGTGGGGCGAGGATTGGGGCTATGGCAAAATGGAAATCGTGCTCGCCGACACGAAGAACCGCCAGCCGGTGCGCCGGATCAAGGTGTTTGCCGAGGACGGCCGCGAACTCAACTTCGGTGAGATGACCTGGATCAGTCGCGAGGAACTGAAAGGCAAGGCCGACAAAGCGGCCTAGTTTCTTTGAAGTGGAATTGAATGACTACTCGGCTATGCCCCCGGCATAGCCTGCGTGGTCACTCGTAATCGCCGCCGCTCGGGGTCGGACGCGGCGGAGCCGCTGCCGTCAGGCGAAGCGCTTCGGCGGCCTCGCTCAGCGACGCCAGCTCTTCCGTCTCGTCCTCTTCGTCGATCCGGACCTTCTGCAGGTTGGTGACGATCGATTCCTGAAGATCCTTCGGCTTCAGCGTCTCCTCGGCGATCTCACGAAGGGCGACGACCGGGTTTTTATCGCGGTCGCGATCGATGGTGAGGTCGGCGCCGCCGGAAATCTGCCGCGCGCGCTGGGCCGCGAGCAGGACGAGATCGAACCTGTTCGGGACCTTGTCTACGCAATCTTCGACTGTAACGCGCGCCATCTATCGCTCCGTGCGGGCCAATTCCTTCACAGGAATATGGGATTTCGGGAAGGCGGCGGCAATAGCTTGCCGGGAGGCGAAAAGTCAAGGAAAGCGAAGGGTGATGGCCGACCAGCCCAGCATCCCACGCCAGCCTATCCGCGCAGAGGTCGCCGGTAACAAACTCGACGTCATCGTCACCGGCGACGCGCGCCTGCATGCGGTGCTTGAGCTAATCGCCCAGGCGAAGACGAGCCTCAACGTGCTCATGTACATGTTCAACGCCGACGAGGCTGGTGACGCCGTACGCAACGCGCTGGACGCCGCCGCCTCCCGGGGGGTCGAGGTCAAGCTCCTTATCGATGGCTTCGGCTCCAACGCGACACACCCGTTCCTCGAGGTTCTGAAGCGCAGCGGCGGCAATTATTGCGTGTTCAACCCGACCTACGGGCGCCGCTATCTCGTCCGCAATCACCAGAAGATCATCGTGGCCGATGAGCGGATCGCGATCATCGGTGGCGCCAATATCGACGAGACCTATCTGACCGACACGGGCCCCGAGCATTGGCGCGACCTGTGGCTTCGGATCGAGGGGCCGGAAGCAGCCGTGGCCAGCCGCTATTGCGATGCCCTCTTCCGCTGGGCGAAGCGAAAGCATTCCAGCCTTCGCTCGCTCAGGCGGATGACCGGCGAGTTCAGCGAGTGGCGCGGCCCGCTGCAGTGGAAGTTCAGCGGCCCGCTGAGCCTTCGCAACAGCTGGTGGCGAAGCATCGGCCGCGACATCAAGCGGGCGAAGCGGCTGGACATGATTTTTGCCTATTTCGCGCCGACGGGATCGATGATCCGGCGTATCGGAAGGGTCGGCCGCAAGGGCACGGCGCGCCTGGTCATGGCCGCCAAGTCGGACAACACGGCGACAATCGCGGCCGCTCGCCACGCCTACGGCCGGCTGCTTCGCCGCAAGGTCCAGATCTTCGAATACCGCCCGGCCAAGCTTCACACCAAGCTCGTGGTGGTCGACGACATCGTCTATCTCGGATCGTCCAACTTCGATTATCGCAGCTTCTACCTCAACCTGGAGGTGATGCTGCGGATCAAGGATGCCGGTTTCGCGGACGCGATGCGCGCCTATTTCGAGCGCGAGCTAGCAGACTGCCGGGCGATCACTCCAAGGCTCTACAAGAGGCGTGCGAGGCTGTGGCGCAGGATCAAGTGGGCCCTCTCGCACTTCCTGGTAAACGTCATGGATTATAGCGTTACCAGGCGATTGAACTTCCGCGCCTGAATTCGAGGAACCCTGCTTATTTCTTCCAGGCCCAGAACAGCGTCGCCGGGGGAACGTTGATCCATTCAAAGCCCCGATCGATCCTGTCGAAATGCGGCTTGATGAAGTCGAGGACCTTGGGGCTGAACTGGTAGACCAGGAACGCGCCGCCCGATCGAAGCACGCGCGAGGTCGCCTGGCCGATATCGTCGCCAATTCCCGGCGGAAGGGTCGAGAAGGGCAGGCCCGAAAGAACGTAATCGGCGGACTCGAAGCCGTGCTCCTTGACGATGCTTTCGACGTCGGCGGCAGAGCCGGTGACCGGAACGAAGCGAGGGTCGTCGATCGACTTGCGCAGATAATTGATGAAGTCCGGATTTGTGTCGATCGCGATCAGCTTCGCGTCAGGCCCAAGCTTCTCCAGGATCGGCCGCGTGAAGGTGCCTACCCCCGGACCATATTCGACGAAGAGCCTGGTGTTCTCCCAATCGACGGGCTTGAGCATCCGCTCAATCAGGATGCGGCTCGACGGGATGATGGATCCGACCATCACCGGATGCTTCAGGAAGCCGCGGAAAAACTGCCAGTGCGGGCTTGCCGATCGCCGAACGGCTCGCCTTGCGAACCGCCTTGGGCCTTTCAGGGTGCGGGCGGTCGAGGTCGGCATTCAATCTCCATCGGACGAACGTCAGTTGCGTTGGCAAATGCAACGGTAGTTGGCAAGCTTGCTCCTGCCGCGGTCTCCGCCAATTGGAGCGCTGGGCGAGGCAAGCCGAATGCGCTTGCTAATCGTACTGTTGTCGAGGCTGGGGCGGCTCGCTTCCGGGATCGGCACCCTTCTCGTTTCTTGGCCGAAGCATGCCCGGCAAAACGAATCCAATTCCCGTCGGCCGGACGGCATCGCTCTTCAGCGTGTCGCGAATACGATCATATTCCTCGAGCATTTCCGGGGTGACCGACGCGCGGGTATCCGTAAGCGCAGCTTCGAAGTCGGCCATCGTGACCTTGCCGGAATCGAGGCCTCGGCGAAGCGCGGTCAGGCCGGCACGTCGAACCAGGTCCTCGAGGTCCGCGCCGGTGAACCGCTCGGTGCGTTGCGCCAGCGATTCGAGGTCGACATCGTCGGCAAGCGGCATGCCGGAGGTGTGGATCGCGAGAATGCGGCGGCGACCAGCCGTGTCCGGCGGGCCGACATAGATCAGCTCGTCGAAGCGGCCCGGACGAAGGAGCGCCGGGTCGATCAGGCTCGGCCGGTTGGTCGCTCCAACGACAACGACATTGTTGAGTTCCTCGAGCCCGTCCATTTCAGCGAGAATCGTATTGACCACCCGCTCGGTCACCTGCGGCTCGCCCAGCCCGCCGCCCCGCGCCGGCACCAGGCTGTCGATCTCGTCGATGAAAATGATTGTCGGCGCCACCTGGCGCGCCCGCGCGAACAGCTTGGCGATCTGCTGCTCGCTTTCGCCGTACCATTTGCTGAGCAGGTCGGACGATTTGGTTGCAATGAAGTTTGCGTGACTTTCGCGCGCAGTTGCCTTGGCAAGCAGCGTCTTCCCGGTTCCCGGCGGCCCGTAGAGAAGGAAGCCCCTCGCCGGACGAATGCCGATCCTTCGGAATGCCTCCGGGTGCTTCAGGGGAAGCTCGATACCTTCGCGAAGTTTCTCCATCGGCTCATCGAGCCCGCCGATGTCCGACCAGCGAATCTGCGGCGCCTCGACCATCACTTCGCGCATCGCCGAGGGCTGCACGCGCTTGAGCGCATTCTCGAAGTCGCGGCGCTCGACCGAAAGAGCGTCGAGAATTTCGGTCGGGATCGTGTCCTCGTCCGGATTGATGCGCGGCATGATCCGGCGCACCGCTTCCATGGCCGCCTCGCGAGTCAGAGCGGCCAGGTCCGCGCCAACGAAGCCGTACGTCCTCCGCGCAAGATCCTGGATGTCGACATCGGGGGCCAGCGGCATTCCGCGCGTGTGAATCTCGAGGATCTCGCGGCGGCCCTGCTCGTCCGGCACGCCGACGACGATCTCGCGGTCGAAGCGGCCCGGCCGGCGAAGCGCTTCGTCGATAGCCTCGGGGCGATTGGTGGCGGCGATGACGACGAGATTCTGCCTGGGCTCGATCCCGTCCATCAGGCTTAGCAGCTGCGCGACGAGCCGTTTCTCCGCTTCGCCAGTCACCTGGCCGCGCTTCGGGGCAATCGAATCGATCTCGTCGATGAAGATGATCGAGGGCGCGGCTGCGGTCGCCTGCTCGAACAGTTCGCGAAGCTTGCGCTCGCTCTCGCCGTAGGCCGAGCCCATGATCTCCGGGCCGGCGATGTTGAAGAAATGCGCGCTGCTCTCGTTTGCGACTGCTCGCGCGAGTCGCGTCTTTCCCGTACCGGGCGGGCCGTGGAGAAGCACTCCCTTGGGCGGGTCCACTCCAAGTCGCTGGAACAGCTCGGGATGGCGAAGCGGAAGCTCGACCATCTCACGAAGTGCGTCGATCGTGTCGCGCATTCCGCCCAGATCGTCGTAAGTGACGTCGGCGCGCCGGTCGCCCTCCTTGCCGCCGAGGAATTCCGGAAGCAGCTCGACATTCGTGTTCGCGTCGATGTGAACGATGCCTTTGGGGGCGGCGCTCACGACGACCAGCCGAACTTCCTGAAGCGCGAAGGCCGGCGCGTTCAGCATCTGCCGCACGGCATCCGGTACGTCCGCGTTGACCCGCTGGTGGCCGGCGGTCGCGACCGTGTCGCCCTCGCAGAGCGGGCGGCCGGCGAACGTGCGCTTCAGCGCTCCGGCGGAACCCTGAAGCCGGATATTGTCCTGCGCGGGTGCGAAGACCACGCGCGTCGCGGCTTTCGATTTGGCCTTGCGGATCTCGACGAAGTCGCCGGATCCCACGCCGGCATTGGCGCGGGAAAGACCGTCGAGCCGGACGATCTCCAGCCCTTCATCCTCACCGAACGGACGGATGGCGCGGGCGGCGGTCGAGCGCTTGCCCTTGATTTCGATGGCGTCGCCTTCGTTGAGGCCGAGGTCTTCCATCAGCTTTGCAGGCAGCCGTGCGATGCCCCGGCCGCTGTCGCCGGGGGGCAGATTGGCTACCTGGACGCGTTTGACCTTTGGCCGCTCCGCCACTTCGGTATCCGCCATTCGCTCTCCTCTTGGGCCCCTTCGCTCGTAACGCAAACGGCGAGCCTCGCCCGGAGTTCAATTTTGGGCGCGCGTGCGCCCGTTAAAAGCCCCTTACGTCAAAACTTCAGCGAACCGGCAATCTTGCGGACGACCGATCGCGGCGCAAGCCGGGTGGAAAAGGCGCCGATTGCGTTCAAGCGTCCCGCGATTGCGACTGCCTTGTTCCGCTCCAGCGCCTCGAGCCCAATGCGAACGACCGGTTCGGAATCCATGAAGAAGCGGTCGAGCCTGGCGCTGGTCTTGAAGCCTGCGACGTCGCCGAACTCCGTCTTTGTCGGACCGGGACACAGAGCGGTCACGCTGATCCCGTGGCGTTTCACCTCTTCGTGCAGAGCTTCGGACAGCGACAGTACAAAGGCCTTGGTCGCGAAATAGACCGCCATCCCCGGACCCGGCTGGAAGGCCGCGGTGGAGGCGACGTTGAGGATCGCGCCCGACTTTCGCTCGATCATTCCCGGGATCACCGCGCGGCAAAGGTCGGTGAGCGCTCCACAATTGAGGTCGATCATCTGATGAAGGCGTGCGGGGTCGGCCTTGTCGAAGCGGCCGTGAAGCCCGAAGCCGGCATTGTTGACCAACAGGTCGATGGTTTCGCCCGCGGCTTCGATTTCGGCGACGAGTTGCGTCGCCGCGTCGTGCTCGCTGAGGTCGATGGCGACGGCGCGCGCATTGCCGAGGTCCTTGACCAGCGCCTCCAGCCGGTCCTTCCGCCGCGCCGCAAGGACCAGCCGATGCCCGCGCTTCGAAAGCTGCCGTGCGAACTCGACGCCGAGTCCGGCCGACGCGCCGGTGACGACGGCGACGGGCGTTCCCATTCGACCGACCTAGGAGACCGTCGCCTTCTCAATCTTGCCCGGATTGGCGGGAGGCTCGCCCTTGGGCAGCGCGTCGACATGCTCCATGCCGCTCTCCACCTCGCCCCACACGGTATATTGGCCGTCGAGGAAGCGGGCATCGTCGAAGCAAATGAAGAACTGGCTGTTGGCGCTGTTCGGGTTTTGCGCGCGCGCCATTGAGCAGGTTCCGCGGACATGCGGCTCGTCGGAAAATTCGGCGGGCAAGTCGGGGAGGTCGGAGCCATGCATGCCGGTCCCGGTCGGATCGCCGCCTTGGGCCATGAACCCCGGGATCACGCGATGGAACTTCACCCCGTCGTAGAAGCCCTGGTTCGCCAGAGTCGTAATCCGCTCGACATGCTCGGGCGCCAGGTCGGGCCGAAGCCGAATGACGACGTCGCCGCCACTTGAAAGCGAGAGTGTCAGCCGGTCGTTCGCCATTGCAAAGCTCCTGTTACAGCAAGGAGCCGCGGCTTTAGTCGCGCCGCGATGCTTGCGCCAGACTCGCTCGGACAATAGGAGACAGCCAAGTGTTCAGAAGGGGTGAGGGTCATGAGCGAGAGCGAGAAGATCGCCGCCGCCCTCGAAACCCGGCCGCTCGATGCAGCAGCCGCGTCGGCAATCGACGAGGAAGACCGGCTCCGGCCTGAATTCGTCGACCGGGTTCTCGACGCCGTCGACGCCGGTGACGACGAGATCGCCCGCGAGCTGGTTGCCCCGCTGCATCCTGCCGACGTCGCTGACCTGATCGAGCTTGCTGCCCGCGACGAGCGCGACGGGCTTGTTAAAGCGCTCGCCGGCATTGTCGACGCCGACGTGCTCGCGGAGATGAACGAGCACGTCCGTGAGACCCTGCTCGACGCACTGGGCCCCGACGAGCTGGCCCGAATTGCCGGCGAACTCGAGACGGACGATGCCGTCGCGATCCTTGAGGATCTCGAGGAGGACGAACAGCAGGCGGTTCTCCGCGCGATGGAGCCCGACGACCGCGCCGCGGTCGAAGAAGCACTCACCTATCCGGAAGAATCCGCGGGCCGGCTCATGCAGCGCGACCTCATCGCGGTGCCCGAGCATTGGAAGGTCGGCCAGGTCATAGATTATTTGCGGTCGACGGAGGATTTGCCGACGGATTTCTGGGAAGTCTTCGTCGTCTCGACGACCCACCACCCGGTCGGAACCTGCAAGCTGTCGACGATACTCAGGGCTCCGCGAACGAGTCCGGTGACCGGAATAATGATGCGCGAGCAGACACTGATTCCGGTCGACATGGACCAGGAGGACGTCGCACTGCGCTTCCAGAAATACGCTCTTGTTTCGGCGGCGGTCGTGGACGGCGCGGGCCGCCTCGTCGGAATGATCACCGTCGATGACATCGTCCACATCATCCAGGAAGAAGCGAGCGAGGATGCGCTGCTCCTGTCGGGTGTTGGCGAGGGCGACATCAACGAGCCCGTGGGCGAGAGCTATCGCTCGCGCGTTCGCTGGCTCGCCGCCAACCTCGTCACGGCCCTCGTGGCGGCCACCATCATCCGCCAGTTCACCGGGTCGATCGAGAAGCTGGCCATCCTCGCTGCGCTCGGCCCAATTGTAGCCGGCGTCGGCGGCAATGCCGGGACCCAGACGCTGGCGGTCACCGTTCGCGCCTTCGCGACGAACCAGCTGACGACTTCCAACCAATGGCGCGCCGTCGGACGCGAGATTCGGGTGGCCCTGCTCAACGGCCTGACGATTGCTCTCCTGATCGGAATCGGAGTGTCGCTGGTCCTGCAGAGCCCCGCGCTGGGATTGGTGATCGGCGCTGCGATGATGACCAATATCGTGACCGCCGGGCTCGCCGGCGTGCTCGTGCCGCTGACGCTTGAACGGATGGGCGCGGACCCGGCCGTTGCGAGCAGCATTTTCCTGACGATGATCACGGATTCGATGGGCTATCTTGCCGTCCTCGGACTCGCGACGGCCAGTGGAATCGTTCACTAACCGGTTGCGAAGGCAGAGCTAAATCTCCACTTCAGATCAGTGCCGAATCTCCATCTGACAAAGGTTGCGTTTGGGTGCCGCGACTGTGAAACCTTGGCCGCGCGCATTGCCGCGCGCTCGTCCGGTGGTGAGCTTCGCGTCGCAACGCGAATGCGGCCGCGCCGGGCGGACGAGCTGCCGGGCGGAAATCTCTATTGGATCGTAAAGCACCGCCTTGTCGGCGGTAACGAAATCCTTCGCCTCGAAGACCGGTCGGACGGCCGCATCGACATCGTTTGCTCGGCCGAATTCCATGCAGTGACGCCGGTTCACCGGCGCGCCCACCAGGGCTGGCGATATCTAAAGGCCGAAGACGCACCGACAGCCGGAGACGACGGCACCGGCCTCGCCGAATTGCCGCCCCGGCTGTACGGGCGTCTTGCTGCTTTGGCCTTAGTCTAGCCGCTCGATGCGACTAGAGGAGAATGATCAAAAGGATGATCAGAAGGATGAGGCCGCCGATACCGATATACATGGTTTCACTCCCGTGTTTCTGTTTGGCTTAATCAACGATCCTCCCGCGTTTCGGTTGCCGTCCCGAACTCGCATCCTCGCCTTGTCGCCGTGCCACGGCCGCTTTATTGCAGTGCAAAATTAGAAGGAGCTGCCGCATGACCGACGTCCGCGTTTCAACTTCAATCGACTCGGCCGTCGCGGATCGCGCGATGTTGAGCCATCCCTTTTACCAGGCTTGGACCGAAGGCCGCCTAAGCCTCGACACCTTGCGCGCCTATGCCCGGCAATATTTCCACCATGTCGAGGCGTTCCCGCGGGCCGTCAGCGCGGTCCATAGTGCATGCCCGGACCGCGATGGGCGGCGGATGCTTGCCGAGAACCTCGCGGAAGAAGAGGGCGTGGAAGCTGGCAAGCAGGACCATGCGACGCTGTGGCTGATGTTCGCATGCGGTCTTGGCGAAGACGAGAGCGCCGTTCGTAGCCAGGAACTCAATCCTGAAACGGCCGCGTTGATCGAAACCTTCCGCAAGCTGTCACACCGTTCCTACGCCGCGGGGCTCGGCGCTCTTTACGCCTATGAGTCGCAGTTCCCGGGAGTCGCGACGGCGAAGATCGAGGGTCTCGTCGACCGCTACGGCATCGCCGACGAAGAGACTCTCCGCTTCTTCCGAGTCCACGCAACGGCCGACGTCGAGCACAGCTCAGTGTGTCGTGCGCTTCTCGATCGCTTGCCCGACGCCGAACAGCAGGAAGCCATCGCAGCCGGCGAAGAGCTTGCCGGAGCGCTGTGGAATTTCCTGTCGGGAGTTGAAGCGACCGCGTCGCTCAACTGAGCTCTAGTCGCACCCGCTGATCGTCGCGGAGCCGGTCGCACGTGAAGTGCAGGCCGGCTTTCCGCTTATCTCGACGCTCGCCGTCCCGAACGCGCGGACATCGGCGGTGTCGGTGACGGTCGCCTTCACCACTGCGTTGCCGACCGCGGCAATCGTTCCGTTCTTCACGGAGAGCCCCGACGCGTCGATTTCGCCCGGGCCATCGAGCTCGATGCGGGCGTCGGCTGCGGTCCCGCTAAGTGTGGCCGATCCGCTACCGTTGAGGTCGGTCTGCAACTTGTCGACGCTGAGGTTCGACACGGAAGCCGACCCGGAGCCGTCGATGGACAGCTGGAACGTCTGGCCGCGCACCCCGTCGATTGCGATGCTTCCGGCGCCGTTGAGCCACGCGTCGGTCAGGTCGTGCGTGCCGACAGTCAGCTCTAGCGGACCCACTCCCTGGCCGGGATAGCCGCCCCACGCGGACGGGTTGCGGCGCACGATGAGGGTTTGGCCCTGGACTTCGACCGAGACGGAATCGAGAGCGCCAGGCGAGCCTGTTGCCTTCGCGAATGGCGACACGCCCGTCGCAAGCTTGACCTTATAGCCGCCGTCGATGCGAATTTTGGTGAATTGCGTCACCGTGTAATTGCGGTCGGCAGCCTGGGCCGCCGAGGCGAAGGCGAGTGCCGCCGATGCAAGCACGAGAATGCGAGGGCTCATGCCCTCACATCTCGCTCAACATGGTTAACAGTCGTTTAAGAGCAGTTGACGTCGCCCGATCCCATCTTCGAGATCGTGCACTTCGCGCCGCCCGTCAGGGTGATGTCGCCCGAGCCCATGATCTTGGCTTCAGCGGTGCCGGTGGCCTCCGCACGGATGCTTCCTGATCCGGCGATCACCGCCTGAGCGACCTCGCTTCGAAGCCCGCGGGCGTCGATGTCGCCGGAGCCGGCGATATGATACTCCGCCTGCACCGCCTGGCCCGACTTTGCCTTGATATCGCCCGATCCGCCGATCGAAAGCTTCACCGATTTCACGGCGAGCGACTCCAGATTGAGATCGCCCGATCCGGCGACGCCTCCATCGAAATTGTCGCCGGCGACCTTGTCGACGCTGATCCCGCCGGACCCCGCGATCATCGCCGCGCTAAGCGCCGGAACCGTGACTTGCAGGGTGGTCGTTCCAAAATTGTGCGAGCCCCAGCTGAAGATGCCGCCGTGATGCTCTTGCGTGTGAACGACGAGCTTGTCGCCTTTCACCTCGACGACCATCTGGTCGATCGCCTTTTGCGGTCCGCTTGCCGAGACGGACGGAGCGCTGCCCGTTCGGACCATCACGTCATAAGGTCCGGCAACTTCGATCTTGTCGAAACCGCCGACCTGATAGTTGCGCTGGACAGTTGGCCCGCCGTCTTCGGCGTGGCTCTGTCCGCAACCGCCGGCAGCCATCGCCACCGCTGCGACTCCTAAAAGCATTGCCTTGCCCATTCTCGCTCTCCCGAACTGTATTACGGTCGCAATACAGCAGAACGACCTTGGTGAGCAAGGGCAAAAGAAAAGGGCGCCCGCTAGGGACGCCCTTTGAGCTTAAGCGACAGAAAGTCCCTGAGGACTTCCCCGGAAGCCTAGGCGACTTCTTCCTTCTTGTGATGGATCACGGCCGCCTTGTTCAGGATCTCGAGGATCTTGACGAGCGCGCCCTTCTCATCGGTCTGCTCCATGGCGCCGAGCTCACGAGCCAGGCGTGAGGATGCCGCCTCGAAAATCTGCCGCTCCGAATAGCTCTGCTCCGGAGCGTCGTCCGGGCGGAACAGGTCGCGCACGACTTCGGCGATCGAGGTCAGGTCGCCCGAATTGATCTTCGCCTCATATTCCTGCGCGCGGCGCGACCACATGGTGCGCTTGACCTTCGGCTTGCCCTTCAGCGTCTCGAGTGCGTCCTTCATCGTCTTGTCGGACGACAATTTTCGCATTCCCACCGAATCCGCCTTATTGACCGGAACGCGGAGGGTCATCTTTTCCTTCTCGAAGCGAAGGACATAGAGATCCAATCGAGTACCCGCGATTTCCGTGCTCTGCAGTTCTACGACGCGGCCGACACCGTGCTTGGGGTAAACAACATAATCGCCGACATCGAAGCTCAAAGCCTTGGCAGCCATTCGAATACCTTCCTGTCTAAATACGGAGAGAGCCGACACATCGTGTATCGTCCCCCAAAACGACGCCTGCCCCTCGGAACAACGGGTCGTGGCTCTCCGCCTATTTAAGGTTCCTGCTAGTTAGGGCCGTCACGGAAGGCGGCGGCCTCTGCTATGATTTTATATCACAACTGACCCTAAATTGCGAGTCTGAGCTGCAGCGGTTCGTCGAAACGTTCCGACAGGTTGTGGAGACCTAGGCCCAGCAGCCGGATTCCTTTGGGTACCGGCAACAGGGATTCGAGCAGGGACCGCCCCGCCTCGGCAAATGCATCCTGATCGGGGACGCATTCCGAAAAGCTCCTCGACCGGGTGATGATGGTGAAGTCGCCGAACTTCACTTTCATGGTCACCGTACGGCCCATAACCTCGGCGCGCTCGACCCGCGCCCAGGCATAGCCGGCGATCCGCTCGAGCTCGGCACCGAGACGGTCGCCATCGGCAATATCCTCGTCGAACGTCCGCTCCGCGCTCACGGACTTGTAGGGCCGGTCGGGCTTTACCTCGCGTTCGTCGATCCCCCGGCAAATCCGGTAGTACCAATTGCCCGAGCTTCCGAACCGCGCCTCAAGCTCCGGCAGGCTCCACGCCCGAAGGTCCGCGCCGGTAAGGATGCCCAGCCCCTCCATCTTCTGCGCCGTGACCGGCCCGACCCCGTGAAAGCGGGCAACCGGCAGCGATGCGACGAACTCCGGCCCCTGCTCGGGCCGTATGACCGTCAGGCCGTCCGGCTTTCGGTAGTCGGAGGCGAGCTTGGCGATGAACTTGCAATAGGAGACCCCGGCCGAAGCCGTCAGTCCCGTCTCCTCGCGGATCCGGCGGCGGATATCCTCGGCAATTGCACGCGCGCTGCCGAGCCCGTTCCTGTCTTCGGTGACGTCGAGATAAGCCTCGTCGAGGCTGAGCGGCTCGATCAGCTCCGTATAGTCGGCGAAGATCGCGCGGATCTGGTTCGACACCTCGCGATAGGCGTCGAACCGCGGCTTCACGAAGACAAGCTCCGGGCACTTTCGTTTCGCCGTCACCGACGGCATCGCCGAGCGCACGCCGTACTTGCGCGCTTCGTAACTTGCCGCGGCGACGACTCCGCGATGGCCTCCGCCAACTGCGACTGGAAGGCCGCGAAGCTCGGGATTATCCCGCTGTTCCACGGACGCGTAGAAGGCATCCATGTCGACATGGATGATCTTGCGGAGCGGCTGCGCGGTGGCCGAGTTCACCCGTCCGCTTTTAGCCGCTGGCCACTTGCCCCACTAGGGTTTCCGGATGGCCGGGATGATCCTGTCGCCGATGACCTGCTGGCCCCAGCGGCCCCAAACGCCACCCTGGCGGTAATTGCCGCCGGTGAAGGCGACGACGAGGTCGAGCTCGGGGACGACTATCACCATCTGGCCGCCGTTTCCGCCGGCGCCGTAGGTTCGATAGGTCCGGCCGCCGGACGATAAGGAGCCGAGGTGCCAGGCAAGCCCGTCCTCCCCTCGGCCGTAAAAATTGCCGAAATCTTCCTCCGTCAGTCCGGTGGTCTGCGGAGTGATCTCGGCCCACCGCCTGGTGGATTCCTCGACCCATCCTTCCGGGACGATCCGCTTGCCGTTCCACACGCCGCCGTTCAGGTACATCTGTCCGATCTTCAGCAGGTCGCGCGGGCGAAGGAACGGCCCGCCGCCGAGATAGCCTTCGCCATTGGCCATCAGGTTCCAGTGCCATTTGCCGAACTGAAGCGGCTCGGCGACCTGCGTTCGGAATAGCTCCGGCAGCCAGGTATGCGTCGCCTCCGTGAGCGCTCCGCCGACGAGATTCGTGTTGGCCGAGCAATAAGCGTAGCGGGTGCCTGAATCGTGGGCCATCGGCAGGTCGAGCGTGTACTTCCACCAGTCGGGCTGCGCCTTCTGGCCCTGCATCGTTTCTTCCTTGCCCGGCGACTTGTCGTCATTGTCATCGCAGGCGAGCCCCGAATTATGGGTCATGAGGTGCGCAAGCGTGATCTGGCCCTTACGCGGATCGGGATTCGCAAAGGGCGAGCGCGCATTCATGACCTCGTAGATTCGGCTCGCCGGGGTGAGGCCGGCACTGCGTGCGGGAGCAGTTCCGAGAAGCACGGACGCGAACGTCTTGCCTGCCGACCGCGTGTCATGCGGCGTGTCGCGATCGTAGCCGAAGAAATATTCCTCGAGCACCAGCCGCCCATGGCGAGCGACAAGCAGCGAATGCATCAGCTGTGGCGGCCGTGCGGTCGGATCCATTGCCGCGCGTTCCCGGACAATGTCTTGCAGCACTTTCGCGTCGATGCCGGTGCCGGCCGCGCGAGCGGTGCGCCATCCGTCGCCGGTCTCGGGAGGCCGGCGATAGACATAGGCAGGCGTGCCCGGCAGGCGGGGAAAGAATGAGGCGGCCTTGGCGGGATCGTAGCGACTGAGGTCGACGGTTTGGTCGAGGTCCGCCCAGCGGATCCGGATGCGGTCCGGATCATGCAGAAGCTGCGCGTCCTGGACGACGTCCCCCTCGTCATATTTGAACTCGAAGTGGAGCGCATCGCCGTTGCGTGTCAGCTTGAAGCGCGACGCACCGCCGTTCGAATTGGTTTCGGGATTGCGAAACGAAGCCATCAGCGTGCCGTCAGGTTCGCGGAAGATCGAAAGCCACAAGGTGAAACGCCGGTCGAGCGGCGCAACCTCTCCGCGCCATTCGCCGCGACCGTTGGAGCGCAGCGCCATGGGCGTTGCGAAACTCTGGCCCGATCCGCCGGAATCGTGAAGGTCCTCCGTCTCGCCCGTCGGCTGAACCCAGAACCCCTCGATCGACTTGCCGATGATCCGCCCGCGAAAACCGTCCTGGCTCGGAAAGCGAAATTCGAATGCACCGTCCTTCGGGACGAACTCGACGCGCTGTCCGGCGATGCTCGCCGTCCATTGTTTTCCTTGCCGGATAACCAGCTCGCCGCGAAGCTTGGGACCGAAGCTCAGGGGATTGCCCCACAGGCCGATCAGCGGATCGGTTTCCTGCGCGGCGGCCGGCGCCGCAAGCAGGAAAGCGGCGCAAAGTGCTGTCAACAGGCGAAAACCGATCATCCCTTCGCTCCTTCGCGGGTCAGCAGCCAATCGAGGATCGGCTGGAACCCGCTCTCCAGGTTGCGCCGCAGTCCATCCACCGCCGCTCCAAGGTCGCCATTGCGGAGAGCGCGGATGATCCGGTCATGTTCGTGGGCGGCGCGGGTTACGTTTTCGCGCTCGCGCATCAGAGCGATCTCATAGCGGCGTGTGCGGCCGATGAAGTCGCGAATCAGGTCCAGGAGAAGCTGGT
>Ga0207701_10003016_pt1 | contig 17385 bp, 13 predicted proteins | sample KBSSwiSSwithPhiX_FD_184294 | JGI IMG/M metagenome (GOLD analysis project Ga0207701, IMG submission 184294) | Switchgrass rhizosphere bulk soil microbial communities from Kellogg Biological Station, Michigan, USA, with PhiX - S5 (SPAdes) (version 2) | ecosystem: Environmental > Terrestrial >... | reverse complement strand
CATCCTTCGCGCCATCGACGCCTTCCTCGAACGCCCGCTGTCGGCCGCCTCGCGGGGCGTGGTGCTGCTGGGGATGGCGGCCCTGATCGGCGGCGGTCTGCTGCCGCTGTGGCGGATCCAGCTCGTCGCGCCCCAGTACGAGGAAGGGCTGACGCTGGTGATGTACAGCCATGCGATCGCCGCCGGCCACGGCGGCCAGGACCTGAACGAGATCAACACGCTGAACCACTACATCGGGATGAAGCCGATCGTGCAGTCCGACTTCGCCGAGATGACGTGGATGCCGTTCGCGATCGGGATCTTCGCGCTGCTGGCCCTGCGGGCGGCAGCGGTGGGGCGGATCCGGCACCTGGTCGATCTCGGGGTGCTGTTCCTGTATTTCGGGCTGTTCTCGCTCGCCACCTTCGCGTACCGGCTGTGGAGCTACGGGCACCACCTCGATCCGCACGCGCCGATGCGCATCGCGCCGTTCACGCCGATCCTGATCGGCCAGCAGCAGATTGCCAACTTCGTGCAGAGCAGCCTGCCGATGGCCGGCACCGCGTGCATGGGCGCCTTCCTGATGACCGTCGTCGCGGCGATCTGGCTGTCGCGCCCGGAGGTGTCATGACCGGCCGGCTTCGCACCGCCCTGCAGGCGGCAACACTGCTGGCGCTGGCCTCGAGCGCGATCAGCGGCGCCGGCGGCAGCGATCCCGACCGCGGCAGCTGGCTGCAGGCCCGCCTGGCCGGCGCGGCGGCCGGCGACGTGATTGAAGTGCCGCCCGGTACCTACACCGGCCCGTTCACCATCGAGCGGCCGGTCACGCTGCGCGGCGGCGGCCGGGCCACGCTGGTCGGCGACGGCCGCACCCACGTCGTCGCCGTCCGCGGCCCCGACGTCACGATCGACGGCTTCGCGATTCGCGGGTCGGGCCTCGATCTTTCACAGGATCATGCCGCCGTCCACGTCACCGGCGCGAGGGTCGTCGTCGCCCACAACCGGATCACCGAGTCGCTGCACGGGGTCTACGTGCGCCACGCCGATGGCGCCCGGATCATCGGCAACGTGATCGTCGGGCGCTCGGAGGTGCTGGAGCCGGTCGATCCGCTTCGGAACGGCCTCGAGCCCGGCGCGGGCGAGCTGTGCGCCGTGCCGCTCAACCAGAATCGGCGCGGCAACGGCGTGCACATCTGGAACTCGAGCGGCCATGTCATTGCCGGCAACACGATCCGCGATACGCGGGACGGGATCTACCTGTCCTTCGTCGACGGCTCCGAGGTGCGGGACAACGACATCCAGCACGTGCGCTATGGCCTTCACTACATGTACTCCGACCGCAACCGGTTCGAGCGGAACCTCTTCACCGACAACGCCGCCGGCGCGGCGCTGATGTTCTCGAAGGGCTTGACGCTGGCCGCGAACCGGTTCGTGGCGAATCGCAGCCATCGGGCCTACGGTCTCCTGCTGCAGTCGGTCGACGACACGACCATCGCCGACAACGAGATTGCGGGCAACACGCTCGGGCTGTTCATGGAGGGCGGCCACGGCAATCGCGTGCTGCGCAACCGCGTCGCCGGCAACCACATCGGCATCCGCGTCAGCGACAGCTCCGACGAGAACGTGTTCACCGGGAACCGCTTCGCCGGCAACGTGCATCCGGTCGAGACCAGCGGCGTCAATGGCTCGAATCGCTGGGCGCTCGACGGCCGCGGGAACGAGTGGGACGATGCGAGCCGGCTGGATCTGGACGGTGACGGAATCGCGGATCTGCCGCACCGCGAGCTGGATCTGTTCGGCGACCTGCGGCGGCCGTTTCCGGCAATCGGGCTGCTGGCCGGCAGCCCGGGCGAGCGCCTGTTGCGGTTCGTCTACGCGCGGATCGCGATTCCCGGCATCCCCGGTGTCGTCGATCCGGCGCCGCTGGTCACAGGAGGAGCGCGATGATCGACGTCATTGGACTCTCGAAGGCCTACGGGCGGCGGCGCGTATTGAGCGACCTGGCGCTGTCGGCGCGGCCCGGCGAGGTCGTCCTGCTGGTGGGGGCCAACGGCTGCGGCAAGTCGACGACACTGCGCCTGCTGGCGGGACTCTCCGCGCCCGACGCGGGCCGCGTGGTGATGGGTGGCCATGACCTGCGGACTGATCCGGCGCGCGCGCTCGCGGGGCTGTCATTCCTGCCGCAGTCGCCGCACTTTCACCAGCGGCTCACGGTCGACCAAATCCTGACGTTCTACGCGCGCCTGCGCGGCCTGCCGGCCAGCCGTGTCGACCTCGTCCGCCGTCAGTGGGGCCTGACCGGGTATCGCCACGAAATTACCGGCCGGCTCTCGGGGGGCACCCGGCAGCTCCTCGGGCTCGCGGTGCTCACGCTGCCCGGCGCTCCCATCCTGATCCTGGACGAGCCCGGCCTGAGCCTCGACCCGGACTGGCGGCGGGTGTTGCACGCTCACCTGCGCGAGGTCGCGGCCGCGGGCAGCACCGTGCTGGTCGCCACGCACCTGCTCGGCGAATGGGAGGGGCAGGCGGATCGCTGTCTGGTCCTCGCTGGCGGCCAGGTCGAACGCGAGGTGTCGGCCGACAGCTTGCGTGACGCGTTTCCATTCTCGTGTCCGGCGGCAGCGCTGGCGCAGGCCAGCTGACGGAGATCCGCATGAACGCCCCCGCACGCGCCGCCCTGTTCGCGGCCTTCCACCGTGAGCTCGCGGCCAACCGCGTCAGCCGTTTCCTGCAGGTCCATCTGGCGCTCGCCGCGGCCGCCGGCTGCCTGCCACTTTTCACCCCGGACGAAGCAAGCCAGACCGCGCCGCTGTGGACGTTGCACGCGGTGCTCTACTGCCTGTCGCTGTCTGCGCTACTGCTCGGCCTCAGCTCGGCACATGCCGAGGCCGACGAGTTCCCGCTGCTCTTCGCCCAGCCGGCGCCGCGCTGGGCGTGGCTGCTCGGAAAGAGTGCGGCGATCGCGCTCCTCCTCACGGCGGCGGCGCTGCTGCTGGTCCTCCCGACAGCGCTCCTCGGCGGAACCCTGGCGACGCTCGTCAGCCTCGCCGCGGCGGCGGGCGGGGTGACCCTGGCGCTCGCGGCCGTCGGCCTTGGTCTCGGCTTCTGGGTCCGCGACGGCGTGCGCGGGCTGCTCGCCGCGCTCGGTGTGTGGTTCGCCCTGCTGTTCGGGACCGACCTCCTGCTGCTCGCGGTCTCGGGTGCGCCATGGATCCACGGGCGGCCGGGCGTGTGGGTGGCGCTCCTCATGGCGAACCCGCTCGACACTCTCCGCGTCACCGTCCTCTTCAGCGTCGAGCACGCGGCATTTGCCGGGCTCGACGCCGGCGGGATCGTCGGATGGTGGCTGGCCCACGCCTGGGTGTGGCTGGCGATGCTCCTCGCCGCATGGACTGGCACGGCGTTCGCCGCCGGGCTGGCCGGCGCGCGCCGCCGGCTCGATGCCTGAACCTCGCCGGCCGCGGTCCAACCATCCTCGATGACGAACGTTGCGGAGGATCAAGGACGCACCGACGGCCGCCGGCTAGAGTCGAATGACCCGCTTGTCCACCGTCGAAAGGATCACGTCCATGACCATCACCGGATCAACGCTCGTCGCCGACATCGCCACGGAGAATCCCGCCACCATCAAGGTCTTCCAGCGCCATCGGATTGATTTCTGTTGCGGCGGCAAGGTGCCGCTCGAGGAGGCCTGCCGCCGCAAGGACCTCGAGGCACCTGAGATCATCGCGGAGCTCGATGCCGCGCTGCTTGGGGCGGAGGCCAGCACCGACTGGGCGGAAGCGTCCCTCACCGATCTCGTGGCCCACATCCGGCGCCGCTTCCATCGGCCGCTCGTCGTCGAGCTGCCCCGGCTGGCGGCGATGCTGGCCAAGGTCGTGAGCCGTCATGGCAGCCGGCTGCCCGAGACGTTGCTCCCGCTGCAGGAGACGTTCACGGCATTGCACACGGAGCTGCTCGATCACATGGCCAAGGAAGATGCGGTGCTGTTTCCGGCGATTGTCGCCCTGGAGACCGAGCCGGAATCGGCGCGGACGGCGTGGCACTGGATCGGTCAGCCGATCGGCGTGATGGAAGCCGAGCACGCCGAGGCCGGCGCGGCTCTCGAGCGGATCGCGGCGCTCACCGGCGGCTACGTTCCGCCCGCCGATGCCTGCCCGACATTCCGCGGGCTCTACCACGGCCTCGAGGAGCTCGAGCGCGAGATGCACCTGCACGTGCATCTGGAGAACCACATCCTGTTTCCCCGTGCCGCCGCGCTCGTCCGGGATCGAACCGGGCAGTGACGGACGCCGGGGGCGCTGTCATCACCCCTACCGGCTTCCCGGATGACCGAAGTGCCGCGTATCTGACGCGGCACTCCGGTCGAACGATCCGATCGCTCGTCCGCCGAGGCGGCTACACGGCGACGGCGTCGGGTTCCAGGCGGGCGCGGCCCCTCGGCGGCTCGGCTCCCGGATAGACCGCCACCTTCAGGACACCGTCAGCCTGGCGGCTGAACAGGTCGAACGCCGCGGGCAGCTGCTCGAGCGTGAACTCGTGGGTGATGAGCGGCGTGAGGTCGATCCGCTCACTCGCCACCATTGCCAACAGACGCCGCATCCGCTCCTTGCCCCCCGGGCAGAGGGTCGTGACGATCCGCTGATCGCCGAGGCCGGCGAACAGCGCCTCGTACGGCGCGGTCAGCTTCCCGGAGTAGACGCCCAGGCTGGAGAGCGTTCCGCCCGGGCGGAGTCCCCGCAGCGCGGACTCGAAGGTCTCCTGACGGCCCAGCGCCTCGATCGCGACGTCCACTCCCCGCCCGTCGGTGAGGCGGTGGAGCTCGGCGACGACATCGTGTGCCGTCGGGTCGAGGGTGACGTTCGCGCCAAATCGCCGGGCCATATCGCGCCGGCCGGCAATCGGGTCGACCGCCACGATGAGGCTCGCGCCACGGAGTCTCGCACCGAGCGTCGCACACAGGCCGATCGGGCCTTGCGCGAAGACGGCGACGCTGTCGCCCAGCCGCACCTGTCCGCTCTCCGCGCCCGAGATCCCGGTCGAAGCGATGTCGGGCAGCATCAGTACCTGCTGGTCGGTCAGCGCGTCCGGAATCACCGCGAGATTGGCCCGTGCGTCGGGCACCAGGAGGTACTCGGCCCACGCCCCGTTGATGGTGTTGCCGAAGCGCCATCCGCCGAGCGCCCCCTGACACTGCGAATGGACCGCGTTCAGGCAATAGAAACACTGGCCGCATGGCGTGATGGCCCCGGCAATCACCCGCTGACCGACGTGGTAGTCGCGGTCGAGCCCTTCACCGAGCTCCTCGATCACGCCAACCGGCTCGTGGCCGAGGATCAGTCCGGATCGAACCGGGTACTCGCCGCGCACGATGTGCACGTCGGTGCCGCAGATCGTCGTCGCGGTAACGCGGATCACCGCCTCCCCCGGGCGCGGTCGCGGCCTGGGCACCTGCTCCAGTCGAAGGTCGTTGATGCCGTGGAAGACCACTGCCTGCATCGTGTCCATGACGTCCTCACTTCCCCGCTCGTCGCCCAACCGACGGGCACCTGGGAACGCGCAACGACGGTGCCAGCGTCGCAAGCCCGGAAAAGCGGGTAGGAGCGCGAGCCAACTGCGGCAGCCGGGATCTTTTTCACCGCCCGAGGGGGAGTTTTTCGCTGGTCCCGCAGGGGTGGGGCAGGTCAACGTTCGGCTAAGATCCAGCGCACACCATGACACGTGGGCCGAACAGCGGCCGGCGGCGCGCATGACGCCGCTCGCTCGCGACACCGGGATCCCTGACCCGCAGCGGTCGCGCAGGCACGGCTATCTCGCGGCAATCGGGATCACCGCGATCGTCCTCGCAGTGCGGCTCGCGGCGAGCCGGTGGTTCGGCACGAACGTCCCCTACCTGCCGTTCTATCCGGCGATCCTGCTCGCGGCTTGGCTCGGAGGGCTCGGGCCGGGGCTGCTCGCGACCGGCCTGTCAGCCGTCGCCGCGATGTACTGGCTGGCTGGGCCGGCGGGGCTGGCGGCGAGTTCAGCGCCGGGCCTTGACGCGCTCACGGCATTCGGCGCGACGGGCGCCTGCATTGCCTGGCTGACCGCTCGGATGCGCCGGGCGGAAGCTGACCAACGCCACGCTGCCGCGCTGGCCACGGCGCGGGCCCAGCAGCTCGAGACCATCGTCCACACCACCGTGGACGGGATCATCGTGATCGAGGTGGACGGGACGATCCACTCCTTCAGCCCCGGGGCCGAGGCGATGTTGGGCTATCGGGCCGACGACGTGATCGGGCGGCCGCTCCGCATGCTGATCCCGCCACCGGGCGACGAGGACCACGACCAATATCTCGCGCGCTACCTGACTACCGGGGAGCCCGGCATCGCCGGCCGCGGGCGCGAGGTCGCCGGCCGGCGTCGCGACGGCACCACCGTCCCGCTGCACCTGACCGTCGGCGAGATGCAGGTCGGCGGGGTGCGCCGGTTCACCGCGGTCGTGCACGACCTGACCAAACGAGCGGATCTGGCGGCACAGCTCGGTGCGAGCGAGGCCCGCTGGGAAGCAGTGGTCGAATCAGCGGTCGACGCGATCGTGGTCATCGACGTCCACGGCGCAATCGAGAGTTTCAATCCCGCGGCGGAGCTCCTCTTCGGCTATCAGGAGGCCGACGTGCTGGGGCGGAACATCACGGTGCTGATGCCGTCTCCGTACCGGGAAGAGCACGACGGATACCTGTCACGGTATCTGGCGACCGGCCGTGCCAAGGTGATCGGCGTCGGCCGCGAGGTGATGGGCCGGCACCAGGACGGGACGGTCTTCCCGCTGCACCTGTCCGTCGGCGAGGCGCAGGTCGGCGGCCAGCGCAAGTTCACCGGCATCCTTCACGACCTCCGTGAACGGGTGCGCATCGAGGGCGCGTTGCGTGAGCAGGAGTCGCTCGCCCGGTTGGGCGAGATGGCCGCGGTGATCGCCCACGAAGTCAAGAACCCGCTGGCGGCGATTCGCGGCGCGGTGCAGGTTATCGGCAGCCGGCTGCCCGAGGAGAACTCGGACCGGCGCGTCATCACCGAGGTCGTGGCGCGGATCGACGCGCTGGATCGGCTGATGAAGGAACTGCTCCTTTTTGCGCGGCCTCCGGTCGTGCACTCGGCGCCGACCGATCTCGCCGACCTCGTCGCCGGCACGGCGGGCCTGCTCCGGCGCGACCCCGGCATGCGCGATGTGGAAGTCGAGATCACCGGCAGCTGCCCGGCGGTATCAGCCGACGCCCAGCTCCTCAGCCTGGCCTTCCAGAATCTGCTGGTGAACGCCGGGCATGCGATGCACGGCAAGGGACGAGTCGAAGTCGCATTGGGTCGCGATGGAAGCACGTGCCACGTCACCGTGAGGGACCATGGCCCGGGAATGCCTCCTGACGTCCTCGATCGCGTCTTCACGCCATTCTTCACGACGAAAGCCCGCGGCTCGGGGCTCGGGTTGCCCACTGCAAAACGGTTGATCGAAGCCCACAAGGGGCAGATCACTGTCAGTGCTCCACCTGGCGGCGGCACCACCTTTCACATCGAGCTCCCGCTCCAGCCCGCCCCCGATCTGGTCCCGACGTCGCGGTCGGGCTGACGATGAGGACCGGTGCATTTGCGCGGACGACACCCTCGCTCGAGCGACGCGAGGAAACGGCCCCCGACCAACCTGTCCCATCGGCCACCCCGACGGTCCGGAGGGCTCCAGCATCACGGAGGATGCTCCAGAAGCCGGGGGCGCGTCCCGGCAATCGCGTGCTTTTCAACGAATTACCGTGTCATCGCCGGTGGCATCCCGTGTGCTCGCCCGGATGCAGATGTTGACCACATGCCTTTCATTGCTGCGCTGTACGTACGGAAGACGGTCGGTTCGCGCGCTCTTCGTTCTCGCGGCTGTTGTGCTGACCGCGGGTGCGGTCTTCGCGCAGGACACGGCGGCGCAGCCATCCGATGCCTCGCCCCAGCAGCCCGCATCCGCCCCTCAGGTGACGGTGACGGTCTCGTGCGCCTCGAAGATCGGTGAGACCACGCATTGCCCGGCGGACACGTCCAAGGGCATCGTCCTCGCCCGCTCCTCCGGCACGGCGGCGTGCCTGCTGGGCAAAACGTGGGGCTACGACGACAAGGGCGCGTGGGTGTCGGACGGCTGCGTCGCCGACTTTCTCGTCGCGGGATCGGGTGCCGCCGCGGCACCGCCGCAGACCACCAAGAAAGCGCCGCGCTACATTCCGAACGGCGGCTTTCTGATCGTCGACGACGAGCTCGGTGAGGTGTACGTCCGCCTCTTCAGTTACGCGCGTTATCTCAATCAGCTGGGTCTGGACGAAACGTACACGGATTCCTTCGGGAAGGTCCACACCGTGCAACGGCGCCAGGACGCGCAGCTGCAGAAATTCTTCCTGCCGTTTTCAGGCTGGTTCCTGACGCCGAAATTCCGTTACTACCTCTACGTGTGGTCGTCCAATGCGTCGCAGGGTGACCCGGCACAAGTCGTCGGCGCCGGCAACATCAGCTATGTCTTCAACAAGTACTTCACGTTCGGCGGCGGCATCACCTCGCTCCCGAGCGTGCGCAGCACGGAGGGCCAGTTCCCCTACTGGCTCGGTGTCGACGATCGTCTCATCGCCGACGAGTTCTTCCGCGGCTCCTATACGACGGGATTCTGGCTCAAGGGCGAGTTCGCGACGAAGTTCAAATATCAGGCGATGATCGCCAACAACCTGAGCACGCTCGGCATCAGCGCCGCGCAGATGGACAACACCTTCGACACCCAGTCGTACATGGTGCAGTGGCTGCCCACCACCGGCGAGTTCGGTCTGTGGGGCACCTTCGGTGACTACGACTTCCACGAGAAGCTGGCCACGCGCCTCGCGATTCACTACACCTCGAGCACCGAGGACAAACAGAGTCAGCCCGGTACGGAGGGGATCGAGAACAGCCAGATCCGTCTGACCGACGGCAGTCAGATCTTCACGGCGGATCTGTTCGGCCCCGGCGTCACGGTCAACAGGGTGAAGTACCGGATGTCGAGCCTGGACGGCGGGGTGAAATACAAGGGGCTGTCGCTCGAAGCGGAGTACTACTGGCGTTGGCTGAGCGACTACGAGGGCATCAACGTGTCAGGGGTTCCCGACATCAACGATCACGGTTACCAAATACAGGCATCCGCGATGGTGGTGCCGAAGCTGGTTCAAGTCTATTTCGGGAATTCGGGGATCTACGGCACGCATGGTGACCCGTGGGAGGTGCGCGGCGGGGTCAACTTCTATCCCGTCAAGCAGCGCGGCTTCCGGGTCAACACCGAGCTCATTCAGGTGAATCACTCGCCGGTCGGGTACACCGCGTATCCCATGCCGGTCGGCGCGAAGGGCACCGTCTTTCACGCCAACCTGGAGTTGAACTTCTGAAACCCGCTCGCTGGACCGGAGGGAGCCGGCACCAACGGATACAGCGCGGTGGTCCTGCCTACGCTTTGGAAACGGCGTTCATCGCCTGCGTCCTACGCCACTGTAACCGGGAGCTCACGTGCCCATCGTGAACCTCGTCATCGTCTCGCTTCTCGCCGCGTCGCCCTTCGCGCTGCCCGCCCGGTGGCAGGAGCCACGATCCAGCAGGCGTGAGTCCGTGACCGTGTCCGGCACGGTGGAGCGGGTCGAGCGGTCCACGCGCACCTTGACCGTGCGGACCGGTTCCAACACGACGCAGATGATCACCGTGGCGCCCGAGGTGAAGCTGTTCGACGAGCTCCGGACCGGCGACAGAATCACCGTCCGTCTCATCGAGTCGGTCATCGTCGGGATGCATCCCGGCGCAAAGCCGAGCCCGCCGGTCGATACCACTGCGACCGCGGCGTCCCGCGATCCGTCGGGAGCGAGCGAAGTACTCCAGCAGGTCAAGGCCGCGGTAACGATCGAGCGCGTGGACCGAACCCGGAACGTGATCGTCTACAAGACGGCCGACAATCAGCACGTCACCCGGGCCGTCGTCGATCCGCGCCTGCTGGATGGCGTGAAGGCGGGCGACGTCCTCGAGATTACCTACACCCGCGAGCGCGCGGTGGACCTGCAACGCGCCCGTTGACACGGACCCGCCGGCTGCACCAGCCGCGCCCGCTTCCCTATCTCGCCACACTCACGCCAGTCGCATCGGCCGGGGCGCGCACCGATCCCGCCGCTGTTTGAGGCATCGCGAGCACCAGGGTATCGGACGTCAGACACAGCACCCGATAGGTTACCGATCCGATGCGCGGCCCGGACACTGGTGACGCGTGCAGCGGCATCACAATCAGGCCGACTTGGCGATCGTGCGCGATCTTGGCGAGCTCCTCGGCCGGATCGCCATGGGCCAGCAGGGCCTCGGGCGCCGACGGACCTGGTAACGACGCCACGATTTCCTTCAGCCGGTCCTCCGCGACCGCGCGACGATCGGCGTGCAGACCAGGGTGATGCAGCCGCGACGCCAGCCGCGTCTTCAAGGGCTCGACGACGTGCGCCACCAGCAGCGGGACATCGAGTGTCGCGGCGATGCGCCGGGCGGTCTCGAGCTGGGCGTTCGAGGCCGGCGAGAGATCGGTCGGCACGAGGATCCGGCGCACCACCGCCCGTGCGTCATCGAAGCGGATGGTGCCGCGGCTCGCCGGCGGCGTCAGCAGAACCGGGATCGTCGTCTCGCGCAGCACCCGCTCGGTCGTGGAGCCGAAGAACAGCTTGCGGGCGCCGGTCAGGCCGTGCGTGCTCATCACCACGAGCGCGCACGATCGCTCCCTCGAGACGCGCAGCACTTCGGCCGCCGGTTTCCCGACCGCGACCTCGTACTCGCACGTCGTGTGGAGGACCGACGAAGGGCCGAGAGCCTTGGCCACGAAGGCGGCCAGCTCCTGCTTCGACGCTTCCGGTGTCCAGACGATGCCGAGCCCCAGGTCGACGGCTTCGGTCAACAACGGGTCTTCGACCGTCAGGACGATCAGCCGTGTGCCGAAGTGCGTTGCCAGCGCCGCCGCGTGGCGCAGCGCCCCGGCCGATGCGTCCGAGTAGTCCACCGCACAGAGAATCGAAGGGGGCAGCATGATAACAATCTCCAGGTGTGCCTCTCCCGGTGCAACGCCTGTGCCTCAGACAACCGTGGGCGGGACCGCCGTGGGCGGAGGCGTTTTCCGCGTGATTGATGCCCGTGGCGGCGTGCCGCGCGAGTCCTAAAGCACACGCGACCGAACTCGATGCGAGATTCCACGCGGCACCGCGAATTTTTTCCGCTGCCCGCGTGTGATGGCGACCGGCGACACGCGGCGGCCGCGTGCCGCCGCGATGCTGCGCGGCTTGCATAATCGTACAGCATCGCGCGCGACAGGAGGACCGCCATGCCCCGTATCCTCGTCATCTTCGGTACGACCGATGGACACACCGCCCGAATCGCCTCCGCGATCGGGGATGCCGTGAACGACGGCGGAGGGACGGCCGCCGTCGTTCAGGCCACACGCGACGGTCCCGATCCGCGCCGGTACGATGCGGTCCTTGTCGCGGCGTCGGTGCATCGCGGGCGCTTCCAACAGCCCGTCGTGGATTGGGTACGCACCCATGCGCCGTCGCTGAACGCGATGCCCACCGCGTTCGTGTCGGTCAGTCTCGGAATCCTGCAGCACGATCCGGCCGTCCAGGCTGAGGTCGAAGCGATCGTCACCCGCTTCCTGGACAGCACTGGCTGGCGCCCGACCGCGCGCCTCGGCGCAGCCGGAGCGCTGCTATACACCCACTACGGGTGGCTGACGCGGCTGATGATGCGCCGCATTGCCGGCAAGGCCGGCGGTGACACAGACACGACGCGCGATTACGTCTACACCGACTGGGCCGTTCTGCGGCATTTCGTTGACGCGTTCGTGCGGAGGGTGGAAGTGAACGTCGGCGTCCGGGCGCACGCGCTGGCGTAGCAGGCTCACCACCGAACACGCATCACCGCGGCCCGGAGGCGACGCTCGCCAGCGCGACGACTCAGCGCAACCGCGTGAGCAGGAAGATGAGCACGATCGCGATGGCGGACAGCGTCACCCACATGGTGAATCGACCGACTTTGGTCATGGTGATCGTCCCTCGACTCGAGCGCGGTCTGATCCTGCCCGGGCTCGACACAGCCGAAATGTCGTGGCCCGATCATAACGGACGACGCTCTCACCAGGCGTGACTGCGGTGTACGGATCAGTCGAGCGCGCGCGCGAATTCGTCGCGCTCGAATTAGCACACAGCAACGGCTGAGTGGGCACAGTCGTCCCGTTGCCGCCCGCGACCCCGGAGCACGGCCGTGGACGATTGCGATGGGCGCTGAGCGCAGCACGACAATCGCTCGAAGCGTGTCCACGGTTCCTCCTCGTTCTGAGGCGAAGTGAAGAGCCGGACCGCGCTCAGATAACCGGGCCACGCGCGGCAAGCAAGCGCAAGGGCAAAGGCCGAGCGCGACCGGACGGCAGGCCTTCCGCCGTATCGCGCAGCGTGTACTATTCTGCTGCACTCGGGAAACGGCCGGCCCTCCTGCGTCGTAGGAAGTCGCACACCCATGTTTGTTCTTCAGCAGGCTCCGGACTTTCCCCCGACGCGGGAGTCCACGCGACACAATCACGAACCCGGCCGGCGGCCGATGCTCACATACAGAACGCTGACCCGCTCGGCAATGGTGCTCGGCTGCGCCGGGCTCATCGCCAGTTGCGGCAGCAGCCCGGCCGGCCAGAATCGCCGGCCAGGAGGCAACGCGGTCCCGATTCAGACGACCGGCACGAAACGCATCACGGTGCAGCGCCAGGTGGACCTCGCCGGGACGCTGCTCGCGCCTGACCAGGCCAAGGTCAGTGCCGAGGTGGCCGGCGTCGTTCGTTCCGTCGCCGTGGAAATCGGCCGCGAAGTCCGCGTCGGCGACCCGCTCGTCACGCTCGAACCGAAGGAGCTGGCGCTGGCCCTGGCCCGCGCGGAGAGCGCGCTCCGGCAGACGCGCGCCCAGCTCGGGATGGCCGACCCTCTATCGGACGGCGACACGCCCCCGCCCGACGATCAGATCGGCGCGGTGAAGAACGCACTCGCGAACCGCGAAGACGCGCGGGCCAATCTCGAACGCGCCGAGACGCTCTCGAAGCGCGGCCTGCTCCCCCCGGCCGAGATGCAAGCGGCCGACACGCGGTTGAAGGTGGCCGAGGCGGCGTATCAATCCGCCGTGGACAACGTGCGCGGGCAGAAAGCACTGCTCCAGGACCGCCGTGCCGCCTACGATCTTGCGGCCAAGAAGCTGGCCGACGCCGTGGTACGCGCGCCGATCTCCGGCGTGGTTTCGGAGCGGCCGGTGAATGTCGGCGAATACATCGCCGAGCGGACGCCGGTCGTCACCATCGTCAAGGTCAACCCGCTGAAGCTTCGGACCGGCGTGCAGGAACGTCATGCCGGCATTGTCCAGCCCGGGCAGGTCGTCGAGTTCCGCGTCGAGTCCTTCGGGGACACGGTCTTTCAGGGCAAGGTCGCCTACGTGAGTCCATCGCTCGATCAGACGATGCGGACGTTCACGGTGGAAGCGCTGGTCGACAACGACGATTTGCGGCTGAAGCCGGGCTTCTTCGCCAAGGGCGTCATCCTCACCAAGAAGGACGAAGGGGTGCTTGCGGTGCCGGATGCGGCGGTCTCGACCCTCGCTGGCGTATCGTCGGTCTACCTCGTGAAGGATGGCAAGATCGCGCAGAAGACGGTCACGCTTGGCGTCCGCCAGGGTGACCTGTGGGAGGTCGTCGATGGCCTGAAGGGAGACGAAACGCTGGCGGCGAGCCGTCTGAATGAGCTCGCGACCGGGGTCAGCGTCACCAGCGGTGCGGCGGGCGACGGCGGCGGCTCCGGCGGCGGACGGCGCGGCGGCGGCAACGCCCGCCGCGGCCAGCAGGGAGAGACGAAATGAAGCTCGCTGAAGTCAGCGTCCGCAAGCCGGTCTTCGCGGTGATGATGAGCGTCGCGCTGGTCGTGCTGGGGTGGGCTTCGTATGGCGCGCTCGGCCTCGACCTGATGCCGCGCACCGACTCGCCGACGGTCAACGTCAGGGCCAGCCTGCCGGGTGCCAGCGCCGAAGAGATCGAAACCACCATTACCCGCCCGATCGAGGCCGCCGTCAACACCATCAACGGCATCGACGAGCTGCGCTGCAGCTCCAACCAGGGCAACGGCAACTGCACCATCACCTTCGTCCTCGAGCGCGACATCGAAGCCGCGACCCAGGACGTGCGCGACAAGGTCGCGACGGTGCGATTCCCGCGCGACACCGAGCCGCCGGTGGTCAGCAAGATCGACCCCGATGCGGCGCCGATCCTGACGCTCGTGGTCTTCTCGGGCCGCTCGCCGAAAGAGATCACCCAGATCGCCGACACCCAGATCAAGCAGGTGCTCGAGACGGTGCAGGACGTCGGGGAGGTGGCCTTGTTCGGCGACCGCCGCCGCGAAGTGCGGGTCCTGCTCGATCCCAACCGGGTGAACGCCTACGGCCTGACGGTGGCCCAGATCGCCAGCGCGGTGGACCGCCAGAATACCGAGATTCCGGGCGGCAGCTTCATCGCCGGGCCGTCCGAGTTCTCGATGCGCACCATGGGGCGGCTGCGCGACGTCGGTGAGTTCAAGAAGATCGTGCTGGCCTCGCAGAACGGCTCGGTGATCACGCTCGGCGACGTCGCCAAGGTGACCGACTCGAACGAGGAGGTCCGGAGCCAGACCCGCCTCGACGGCGAAAACGCCATCTCGATGTCGATCCGCAAGCAGTCCGGCACCAACACCGTCACCGTCGTCGACCGGGTCATGGAACGCGTCGAGCGGATTCAGGCGACGCTGCCGGCGGACATCAAGATTCGCGCGACCCGCGATCAGTCGCGCTTCATCCGCAAGTCCTTCGAGGAAATCCAACACCACCTGCTCCTCGGCGGCTTGCTCGCGGCGCTGGTCGTGTACCTCTTCATGCGCAACTGGCGGGTGACCGTCATCGCCGCAGTCGCGATCCCGATCTCGATCGTCGGGACGTTCGCCGTGATGCGCGCGCTCGGGTTCTCGCTCAACAACATGACGATGCTGGCCCTCTCGCTGGCCACGGGCATCGTCATCGACGACGCGATCGTCGTGCTCGAGAACATATTCAGGTACATCGAAGAAAAAGGCGCGACGCCGAAGGAAGCGGCGATCCGGGCTACCGCCGAGATTGGCCTGGCGGTCATGGCGACCACGTTGTCGCTGGTCGTCATCTTCGTGCCGGTGGCGTTCATGACCGGCCAGGTCGGGCGTTACTTCTACAGCTTCGGGATCACCTCCGCGACGGCGATCATGCTCTCGATGTTCGTGTCGTTCACGCTGACGCCGGCGCTGTGCGCGTGGTGGCTGCGGCCGCAGGACGCGCACCAGGACCACGCGGCGAGCACCAAGCAGATCGGGTTCTACGCCTGGATGGATCGCAAGTACGGTCAGATGCTGGAGTTCTCGCTCCGGCACCGCGCGGTGATGCTCGGCGTGGCCGCCGCCACCGTGGCCTCCGCCGCCCTGCTCTACCCGTATGTCGGCAAAGAGCTGGTTCCAGACGACGACCAGAACGAGTTCAGCGTCAACTTGCGGCTGCCGAGAGGCACCAGCTTCGACCGGACGCTCGAGTACATGACGCCCATCGAGGGCGAGCTGCGCACGGCGCTCGGCACCAACCTCGAGTCGATGATGACCTCGATTCAGAACGGCAGTGGCAACTACTCGGTCCAGCTGATCCCGCTGGACGAACGCAAGCCGTCGCAGCAGGAACTGATGCAGGTGGCCCGGCGCACGCTCAGCAAGTACCGGAACGCCCGGATTAGCGTGTCGGGGGGCACCGACCTGTCGGGCGCGTCCACCAGCGGCGGCGGCCGCGGTGGAGGCGGCGGCGGGGGCGGCGGCAGCAACCGCCTGTCGATGATCGTGCAAGGTCCGGACATCGACGAGCTCCAGAAGTACGCCAACGCGCTGCTCGAGAAGGTCAAGGAGATCGACGGCGTCACCGACGCGGACACCAGCTTCGAAGCGACCCAGCCGGAGCTGCGCATCGACATCGATCGTCAGCGCGCGGCGGACCTCGGGGTCTCGATGGATACGTTGTCCTCGACCATGAGCACGCTGATCGGCGGTCAGGAGGTCTCGAAATTCAAGGACGGTGACGAGCAGTACAGCGTCCGGCTGCGGCTCGACGAGCCGTTCCGCAACGATCCGTCGGCGATGGGCAACATCTTCGTCCCCGCGTCGGGCGGCCGCATGGTGCGCGTCAGCGACGTGGCGCACCTGACGATCGGCAACGCACCGGCGTCGATCGACCGCTTCAACCGGATGCGGCAGATCTCGGTGAACGCGAACCTCGACACGCTGAAGATTACGCTCGGCACGGCCGTCGCCGAGGCGCGGACCAAGGTCGGCGAGCTGGGGCTGAAGGCGGGATATCAGGTGACGTTCGGCGGCAGTGCGCGGACGCTGAGCCAGGCCGGCAACGACTTCGCGATCGCGATCATCCTGGCCGTGGCGTTCATCTACATGGTGCTCGCGTCGCAGTTCAACAGCTTCATCCACCCGCTCACGATCATGACGGCCCTGCCGCTCAGCCTGCCGGCGGGACTGCTCGCCCTCATGGCCTTTGGGATGACGATCAACGTCTACAGCGCGATCGGCCTGATGATGCTCTTCGGCATCGTCAAGAAGAACTCGATCCTGCAGGTCGACTACACCAACACCCTGCGCGCGGCGGGGCTCGACCGTCATAGCGCGATCGTCCAGGCCAACCACGTCCGCCTGCGGCCGATTTTGATGACGACCATCGCGATCGTCGCCGGGATGCTGCCGATCGCCTTCGGCCGCGGCGCCGGGTCGGGATCGCGGGCATCGATGGCCGTCACGATCATCGGGGGACAGATTCTCTGCCTTCTGCTGACGCTGCTCATCACGCCGGTCGTCTACTCCTACTTCGACGGGCTGGGAGCGTGGCGGCCGAGCGATCTGCTGACCCCGTTCCGCAAGTTGATCCGGCCGGGCGGATCCAACCCCGGCATCGCCGCGCCGGAAAAGGCCGAGACCTAGTTCTTTGCCATCGGGCCGCTGCCGCGCCGGACGTGATCCGGCCGGCAGCGTCCATCGACTCGGTCGACGCCACCGTCTCTCTCGACCAGCCCACACCCCTCACCTCTCATCCGATCTGGCTGGACCGCGCGCCGCTCGGCACAACCCGTGCTCAGCGACAGTGCGTGGAACTGTTCGGCATCAAACTGATCGGCGGCAACAGCGAAACGGCGATGCGCGCCGTGATGACGATCGTGGCGGCGGTGGTGGTGCTCGGCATCCGCGCGGTGGTGCTGTGGATCGTACGCGGCGCGACCCGTGGCGGCGACAACGACCGGGTCGTCTT
>Ga0207701_10003014_pt1 | contig 17386 bp, 15 predicted proteins | sample KBSSwiSSwithPhiX_FD_184294 | JGI IMG/M metagenome (GOLD analysis project Ga0207701, IMG submission 184294) | Switchgrass rhizosphere bulk soil microbial communities from Kellogg Biological Station, Michigan, USA, with PhiX - S5 (SPAdes) (version 2) | ecosystem: Environmental > Terrestrial >... | reverse complement strand
TGCCGGCGGCCGCCGTGGTCTTCTCGATCAGCGCCAGCACGTCGGGATCGGGAATCGGTTTCCGGTCGTCGCCGTAACGGTACCAGCCACCGCCCGTCTTCTGTCCGAACCGGCCCATCTCACACAGCTTGTCAGCGACGAGCGGCTTGCGGGCTCCAGGCTCCGAGAACTGCTTCAGCTCCTTCCTCACGAGCCACGCGATGTCCACCCCGGCCATGTCGTCAACGGCGAAGATGCCCATCGCCATACCGAAGTCGGTAAGCGCGCGATCAACCTGCTCGGGCGTGGCGCCGTCCTCGACGAGGAACTGGGCCTCATACATATACGGGAACATCATCCGGTTGCCGATGAACCCCGCGGCGTTGCGCGCGACGACGCCAACCTTGCCGAGACGCTTCGCGATCGAGAGCGCCGCAGCCAGCGTCGTTGGTGACGTGGAAGCGCCGCGCACAATCTCCAGCAGCCGCATCACGTTGGCCGGGCTGAAGAAATGCAGCCCGACCACCTTGTCCGGCCGGCGCGTCACCGCGGCGATCTGGTCGATGTCGAGCGTCGAGGTGTTGGTGGCGAGAATGGCGTCCGGCTTGGCCGCGGCGTCGAGCTTCTGGAAGATCTCTTTCTTCAAGGCCATGTTCTCGAACACGGCTTCGATCACGAGATCCGCACCGCCGACGCCGTTCAAGCCGACGTCCGTGTGAATTCGAGCCAGCCGCTCCTGAACGCCGTCCGGCGTGAAGCGGCCGCGCTTCACCGAGATCTCGTAATTGGAGCGGATGCGAGCGATACCGGCATCGAGCTGGTCGTTCGCGGTGTCGCTGAGGACGACGTTGAGCCCGGCGTTCGCGCACGCCATGGCGATGCCGCCACCCATCGTTCCGGCGCCGACGATCGCCACGGTGTTGATCGGCGCGACCGGCGCATCCTTCGAGATGCCGGGCACCTTGGCTGCGCCTCGCTCGGCAAAGAACACGTGGATGAGCGCCTTGCACTGCTCGGACTTTGCGCAGTCGTTGAAGATGCCGCGCTCGCGCACACAGCCTTCGTCGAAGGGGAGTGTGGCGGCTGCCTCGATCGCGTCGATGACGGCCCGCGGCGCCTCGAGGTTGCGACGGACTTTCTTCGCCAGCTCGCGTCCAGCGGCCAGCAGTGCTGGAAGCGCTTCGCGCGACGGCAGCTTCTCGGTGCGCTCGCGTGTCTTCGGGTGCGTGCTGCCGCGCGCGATAGCATCTCGCGCGAACTGCACCGCGCCGCTCACGAGGTCACCGTCGACAATCCGATCGATCAAGCCGATGTTGAGCGCTTCGGCCGCTTTGATCGGCTTGCCGGTCACGCACATCTCGATCGCCTTCGCGACGCCGACCAGCCGCGGCAGCCGCTGCGTCCCTTCCGCACCGGGAATAATTCCCAGGTTCACCTCGGGCTGGCCCATCTGGGCGTCGGCCACGGCAACCCGGTAATGGCCCGCCATGGCCAGTTCGAGCCCGCCGCCGAGCGTCGTGCCGTGGAGCGCCATGACGACGGGCTTCGGCCCATCTTCGAGGCGCGACAGGCTCTCATGCATGTCGGGCGCGCCGCTGCCGCTGCCCCATGCGAGATTTTCCAGGGCGTTGATATCCGCGCCGGCCACAAACGTCCGGCCCGCCCCGTTGATGACGATGCCGCGAACCGCAGGGTCGGCCTGCGCGCGGGCGACGGCGGCATCGATGCCATCGGCCACTTCCTGGCTGAGGGCATTGACCGGCGGGTTGTTAATGGTGATGACGGCGATGTCGTTGCTGGTGGTGCTGGTGACGAGGTTGCTCATAAGGCCAACCTGAATCATAGCCTCGCCCTTACAATTACTGTGTGGCTCGCGTGCCCCGGTTCCGACTGACGGCGGGTCTCCTCCTGCTCACGCTGGTGGGCGCGGGCGTGTCTGCGCAGCGGCGCGACGCCTTTGTCGGCTCCCGCGACCACGCGGCAATCCGGTATTCGACCGCAGATCCGCACGACCCGGGCGCGGCGCTCAATCAGCGCCTGCGCGCGGGCGCCGCGACGCTGAAGTTCGAGCCGGTCCATGGCTATCTCAAATCGCTGCTCGACGCGCTGAACGTGCCGGCCGAATCGCAGGCGCTGGTGTTTTCACAGACCAGCTTCCAGGCCCCACGCATCAACTACCGGAATCCTCGCGCAGTCTATTTCACCGACACGGTGGCGGTTGGATGGGTACGTGGCGGCGACATTCTCGAGGTGGCAGCGCAGGATCCGTCGCAGGGCGTGGTCTTCTACCAACTCGATCAGAAAGACACGCGATCGCCCGAACTGAAGCGCAACAATGATTGCCTGGCCTGCCATCTCTCGTGGGACACGCTCGGTGTTCCGGGACTGATGGTCGAAAGCGTGCACCCGCTGCCGGACGACATCTCGTACGTCAACGGCTACAACACCGTGCACGCGAGCCCGCTCACTGAACGCTGGGGTGGCTGGTGGGTGACCGGCAATCACGGCGGCGTCCGCCACATGGGCAACATCCCGGTAATGCCAGTCGACAAGGGGAAGTCGAAGCTCGCCAACCCGACACAGCCGTTGCCCTCGGTCGAAGGACAGTTCGATCTCGCTGGCTATCCCACGCCGTACAGCGACGTCGTGGCCCAGATGGTGCTTGCGCATCAGGTCCGGATGACGAACATGATCACGCGGACGGGTTGGGAAGCGAGGCTGGCAGCCGCTGCGCCCAGCGCAGACGCCACCGCACGAGTGCGTGAAGCGGCGTCGGACCTCGTGGATTACCTGTTGTTCGTGGATGAGGCGCCATTCGCCGGACCGATGCAGGGATCATCCGGCTATGCCGAATGGTTTGCGAAGCAGGGCCCGCGCGATCCGCAGGGCCGCTCGCTTCGCGAATTCGATCTCCGTCGTCGCCTCTTCAAGTACCCCTGCAGCTACATGATCTACACGCCCGCGTTCGACGCGCTGCCGGCGGCTGCGAAAGACGCCGTTTACTCACGCATGTGGGAGGTACTCTCAGGTCGCGAGAAAAAGGCGCCGTATTCGACGCGCCTCCCGGCCGCCGACCGTCAGTCGATCGTGCAGATCCTGCGCGCCACCAAGAAAGATCTGCCGGCGTACTTCCAGTCACCGACCTCCTAGCCTCGATGCGCGCCCGCCGTCTTCTCTTCGCGCTGTTGCTGGTGGTCGCTCCCGCAACTGTCTGGACGGAGAGCGACTCTGTTCCGTCCTGGGTTGCGCAGTTGCGTCCGGATGCCGAGCGTCTGCTGGCTGCGGCAACCGCCACCGACTTCGCCTGGAAACGACTCGCCGAGCTGACGGACACCTTCGGTCACCGGCTCAGCGGATCCTCGAACATCGAGCGCGCGATCAGATGGGCCGCTGCCACGATGAAGGCGGATGGTCTCGAGAACGTTCGAACCGAGCCGGTCATGGTGCCGCGCTGGGTTCGAGGGCACGAGAGCGCCGAGATTGTCGATCCGCCACGCCATAGCCTTGAGATTCTCGGGCTCGGCGGCACCGTTGCCACGCCGCCCGGCGGAATCGAAGGCGAAATCCTGCCGGTGACGAGCTTCGACGATCTCCGCGCCAGGCAGGCTGACGCACGCGGGCGCATCGTGCTCTTCGACGTCGCCTACACCAACTACTCGGACACCGTGGCCTACCGGACCGGCGGCGCGCGAGCGGCCGCCGCCTACGGCGCAATCGCGGTGCTCGTGCGGTCCGTCGGACCGACCGGGCTGCGGACGACGCATACCGGCAGCGTGGCATATACGCCGGATCAGAAAGAGATTCCCGCCGTCGCCATCGCCGCCGAAGACGCCGGCCGTATCGTCCGGCTGATTGCCGCAGGGCAGAAGGTCAAGGTCCGACTCGTCACCTCCGGGGTGACGCATCCCGACGTGCAGTCGGCCAACGTGCTTGGCGAGATTCGCGGGCGTGAGCGTCCGGAGGAGATCGTTCTTCTGGGTGCTCACATCGATTCCTGGGACGTAGGCACCGGCGCATCGGACGATGGCGCCGGGTGCGTGGTGACATGGGAAGCGCTGCGATTGATGAAGTCGCTGGGGATTCGCCCCCGCCGGACCGTTCGCCTCGTCCTGTGGGAGAACGAAGAGAACGGCCTGCGCGGCGCTACCGCGTATGCGGACAGGTATCAATCGCACGCGTCGAAACACGTCTTCGCGCTCGAGGCGGACTCCGGCGTCTTCGCGCCTACGGCTCTCGGCTTCACCGGCACCGAAGCGGCGCGCCAGATGATTCTCAAGATCGGCACGCTGCTCTCGCCGCTGGGATTGCCGGAGATCGGTCAGGGCGGGGGAGGGCCGGACATCGCTCCGATCGCGCTCGTGGGCGATGTGCCGACGATGGCGTATCTCGGCGATCCGTCGCGACTATTCCTGATTCACCACACGTCGGCCGACACGGTTGAACGCATCACGCCGGCAGAGCTGTCAAAAGCTGCCGCGGCAATTGCGATCGTGACTTACGCTGTCGCGGAAATGCCGGAGCGGTTGCCGAAGTAGTGTCCGCGTAGTGTCCGCCTTTAGGCGGACCTGGATCAGTCCGGCTAAAGCCGGACACTACGATGCAGTCCGGCTAAAGCCGGACACTACGATGCAGTCCGGCTAAAGCCGGACACTACAAATCAGCGGATTTCCGAAAGCGAGACGTTCAGCACCCGCGACTCACGCGGTGCGTGCTGCCATTGGACGAGAATCGGGCTCTGGTAGGTGCCTTCGATAATGCCCGGTGTGCTGCTCTGGGTGTCGGAGACGAGAAGGCTCACGGATCGGCGCATGCGGAAGAAGCGCGCTGCCGGTACCGCCAGGGTTCGCGCCATGATCTTCTCGACGATCGATCCGCGGAGGCCGAGGGAGTCGAGGCTCTGGTTGAGGACCCGGACAAGATCGTACTTCGCGTAACCGAGCGTCTTCGCCGGCACGGCGCGCGGGTTGGCCATGGCGTGGCGGTACTTCTCGGCGACGAACTTCAACGGATTCCGAAGGACCTCCGCCAGGTCGTATTTCATCAACAGCGTTTCGTATTCGTTGACGGTCAGCGCCGAGTGGCGTTCTGACGGGTCGAGCGATACGCGCAAGCGGCCCTTCGCGATGCCGGACTGGCGGACGAACTGCGCCAGCTCCTCGTAGACGCTGAGTCGCGGGTCCTTCAGGTTCACCGAATCGATCGGGTGCCCCGACACGGGCACTTCGATGCGCGTGGTCAGCACCTGCCGTTCCTGGCTGAAACCAATGACGCGCGTCTGCCGGCGCCGAGGCCGACCCTCGTAAACGCCGTCGAGATCAACGAAGAATACGTTCTCGCCCGCCTTGTTCGGATGCGTCACGCACGTGCGGAGACCGCTGGCGATGTAGGCCAGATGCGAGTCGGCATTGCGCGGCTCGGTGGCGCGCTGCACGGCATCCAGATCTGTCCGGTTTTCGAGGCGGTCGTGCTCGTATCCCGCGCCTTCCGGAAACAGTGTGCGGAAGGCGTCGACGTACGTCGGAATGTGCTGAGCGCTCAGGCGGGCGGCCAGGCTACGGTCGAGAAACCCGGCGGTCGTATGAAACGACCAGTAAAGGCAGCGCGGATATGCCCCCAGGGCGTCATGTTCGGCCGCGAAGCGCGACCTTAGATCAACGACGTCGAATCGGGCTCTTGGTGCGACCTCAAGCGTGACGTCGAGCGGTTTGGCAAGCGGCATCAAGGATCGTGGCCTAACAGCCGTCGGGCCAGTCGGTTACAAGGGTAACACGGGAACGTTCTTGCATAGTGCAATCGCGTGACCTGGAAGGAGTTCCTCTGGTACGCGGCGCTGGCGGGTGCGGGGACAGTTGCGACCGTGTCGGCGGTCTATCTCGTATGGCATCTCCGCGGCCGGTGGAAGATCCGGCGCGCGGGTCCTCGCCGGCTCATCGCCATCCGCCACCGCATCTGGCGCGAACCGACGCTCGCCGAGGCCACGGAGTTGCGTTTCGGCCCGGGCGGCGCCGCCGGGGCACCCGTGCCCCCATACCGCTTCGTCGAGGAACACCTCACCGGTTCGCAGCCGTGCGTCGCCGTCCGAGACGCACGCGATCGACTGTGGCGCGTCAAGTGGGGACATGAGGCCAAACCGGAGGCGTTTGCGGTGCGCCTCGCACATGCGTGCGGCTACTTCGCCGAGGTCACACACTACGTCGAGTCCGGCACCATCACCGGGCTGCAGGACCTTGCGCGTGCTCGGTCGTGCATTGCCGAAGACGGTGAATTTGTCGATGCCCGGTTCGAACTGGAAGATCGAGGAGTGCGGATGCTCTTCGACGAGCACAGCTGGTCGTGGAGCGACAATCCGTTCGTGGGTACACGGCAGTTGAGCGGGTTGAAGCTGGTCACGATGCTGCTCTCGAATTGGGATACCAAGGACCGTCGCGACGTCGCGCGAGGTTCAAATACCGCCATCTTCGAAGTGCAGTCGCGCTGGGGTCACGAAGCACGGTACCTGATCACCGACTGGGGCGGCGCGATGGGTCGCTGGGGATCGAACATCGTCTCGCGCGGGCGGTGGGATCCGGCCGGATTCGAGGCGCAGACTCCACACTTCGTCACCGGCGTCCGTGACGGCTTCGTCAACTTCGGATACCAGGGACAGCGGACCGCAGAGATCGCGCGCGATATCACCGTCGAACACGTCGCATGGTTTGTCCGATACGCGCGCAGACTGACTGAACCGGTCCTCCGGCAGGGTCTGCTCGCCTGCGGCGCCACCGATGACGAGGCGGAGGCCTTTGCCCGGTCACTGGCGGCGAGAATCCGGCAGCTTGGGGAGGCGAGTGGGGTGGCCTCGACCGAGGTTGCGAAGGCCGGATGACGGATCGCTTCGAGGCGTACTGCGGCCGTCGGGAGCAGGCCGCGCTGGCGGCCACCATCCCCGGATACGCCACGAGAGCCGACACGCAGCCGGCGGACATGGTCCGGATCGAGAGCGCGTGGTCCGACTCGCTCTTCGATGGTCCGTTCTATCGCGGCCTCACGCCATCCGTTGCTGGAATTCCGATCACGAGCCTGGTGTTCGTCCAATCGCGCGACGGCAACACGGTCGCACCAGACCCCTCTTCGCTCGGCGGCGGCGAAACCGATCTGCATCTCATTTATGAAGGGCTGTCCCGGGTCGATGCCGATGCGGTGATGGCCGGGGCGGCGACCGCCCGCGCGAAAGAGATCGTGTTCTCCGTGTGGCATCCGGAACTGGTCGCGCTGCGGCGGGCCCGCAATCGGACTCGGCACCCGGTGCAGGTCGTGGTGACGCAGAGCGGCGATCTGCGCGTCGAGGACGGGCTGATGTTCAACGAACCCTCGCTTCGTGTCGTTGTCGTGACCCGCACCGGCACCGTCGACACCCTCCGCGATCGCATCGTCTCGAAGCCCTGGATCGAGGTAGTGGTTGCAGGCGAGCCGGTCTCATTCGAACGGGCCCTTCGGTACCTGCGCGATCGTGGGATCGAAGTGATGTCCTGCGTCGGCGGCCGGAAAACCGCGACCGCCTTACTGCGAGAACGTCTCGTCTCGGACATCTACCTCACGACGTCGCCGCGTGCTGGGGGCGTGCCGGGCACTCCGTATTTCGACGGCCCTGCGTTGCCGCTCGACCGTGTCGTGTTGAAGGAAGGGCGCGGGACGGAACGAGGGGTCACATTCGAGCATCTGCGCCTCCGCGCGTGAAGGCGGGACTGCGTCTCGCGGTCAGGTTTGAGGATTATGCGCCTCGTGTGTCACGATGGACCGCAGGAGGCGGCGTTCATGCGCGGTAACGACCAGGTCATCGCCCAGCTCAATCAGGCGCTCAAAGAGGAGCTCACGGCGATCAATCAGTATTTTCTGCACGCTGAGATGTGTCACAACTGGGGTTACCACAAGCTCGGCGACTACATTAAGAAGCAGTCGATCGACGAGATGAAGCACGCCGAGGAGTTGCTCGAGCGGCTCCTCTTCCTCGATGCGACGCCGAAGATGGAGTACATGGCGCTGAGCGTCGGTACCAACGTCAAGGAGCAGCTCGAGGCCGACCTGAAGCTCGAGACAAACGCGGTGGAGATGTACAACGCCGCGGTCAAGATCTCGCGCGAGGCCGGCGACGACGCGTCGCGCGCCCTGTTTTCAGAGCTGCTGAAGGACGAAGAAGAGCACGTCGACTGGCTCGAAGCGCAGCTCCAGCAGATCAAGGACATGGGCTACGAGCGATACCTCTCGAATCAGACCGAAGGCCCGAAGGATTAGCAGGGACGTCAATCTCGAGCTCGCCGGCCTGCTGCTCGACATGGCGGCGCTGGCCGGCGAGTCGCAACGAGGCTGGGGCTACAAGCGCGCCGCGAAGGCGGTGCTGCGGATCGACGAGGCGATTACACCGCTCGTCGAGGCCAACACCTTCAAGATCGTCCCTGGCATCGGTCCCACCACCGATCGCATCGCGCGCGAGCTGATTTACGACGGCAGCTCGCCATTCGTCGAGCGTGCGGTCCGCGACGCCGGACAGGAAGAGGCGATCGCCAGGCTCCACGCCCTGCGCCAGCATTACCTCAGCCGTGCGGCCGTGAAGGAGATCGTCGGCCGGCGCGGTACGCCATCACGCACGCGCTACCGCGGCGACTTCCAGATGCATTCGGTGTGGAGCGATGGCGCCGAGCCGCTCGACTCGATCGTCGACGCCTGCCTCGCGCGTGGTCATCGCTGCGCGGGCATCACCGACCACTCCTACGGCTTGTCGATCGCCGGCGGCATGACGATGGCACAGGTCGCAGAGCAGCACGCGGAAATCGACGCGATCAATAAAGCCCGCAAAGGGAAGTTCCGCCTGTTCAAGGGCATCGAAGCGAACATCCGCCAGGACGGGACGGTCGACATGGAAGAGCACGAGCTGCGACTCTTCGAGTTCATCGTCGCGTCGCCACACTCGCTGCTGCGGAAGACCGTGGATCAGACCGCGCGGATGGTTGGCGCAGTGGAGCAGCGCGGCGTCTGCATTCTTGGCCACCCGCAAGGTCGGCGGTTCAACGCGAGGCCGGGCGTGACCGCGCACTGGGACAAGGTGTTCAAGGCGGCGGCGAAGCGTCAAGTGGCGATCGAGATCGACGGTTCGTTTGATCGTCAGGACGTGCACTACGAACTCGCGGCGCGCGCGCTCGAACTCGGCTGTATCTTTGCGCTGGACAGTGACGCTCACTCGCATCCGGAGCTGGAGTTCATCGAGATCTCGATCGCGCACGCGCGTCTGGCAGGCATTCCGGAAGGGCGGATTGTGAATTACTGGCCGGAGAAGAAGTTTCTCGACTGGGCTCGTGGGGCGTGGGATCGGTAGGGGCCGACCTTGGGGCCGGCCCCTGCTGGGACAAGTAATGGTCCTTAGTCCTTGGTGCTTGGTTCCTGGTCCGTCTTCTTCTTCAATTCCTTCTGATGCTCGGCGTTGCGGAACGCCAGACTCATCCCCGGCATCTGCCAGGCCCTGCGAAGGAGCTTCGCGAAATCAGGATCCGTGGTCGCGATCGATTCGGCGAGGGCGGAGAACTTTTGCTCGATGCGGAGAAACCTGGCCTCGTAGCGCTCGAACTCCGGCTTCGGCTTCATATCTTTCTTCAGCAGCCCCACCTTCTCGACGAATTCCACGATCAGGGTTTTGAGCTCGGCGTCCATCTCCTTGATTATCTACTCTCGTTCGACGATTCCGGTTCATCGAACGCGACGAGCGGCACGTCGGGTTGAACCAGCTCGCCGACGCGGCACGTGATGTCCCGAATGCGGCCGTCATGAGGCGCCGTGACCGCCAGCTCCATCTTCATTGCCTCGAGGACGACGAGCACATCTCCGGCCTTCACGGCCTGACCGGCAGTGACGTTGATGGCCACGACCGTTGCCGGCATCGGCGCAGACATCGCGGCCTCGTCATGATGCCTGGCGCGGCGTGACTGATTGTCTGTCGCCTCCACGACGTAGACGCGACCGCGAAGGAACACCCACGTCTGGCCGCCCCGACGAGCGCCGTACGCGATCGTGCGGCCGGCTTCGGCGGCAACTTCGTAGCGGCCGTCGCCGAGCGGCGTGATCTTCACAGCCGCAGGTCCCGCAGCGCCGACCATGGATCGTTGGCAATGGACGACGGGGTATCAGACACCGCCGCCGCGACGGCGAGCGCTTCCGGCGGCGGCTCAGTGACGAGGCGCGCGCGAAGAGCGGCGGCCTCAGCGTCGAGGAAGCGCGTGTCGATGGCCCCTGACACGAATCGTGGATGCTGCAGCAGTTCCAGCAGCAGGCCCACGTTCGTGCGGATGCCGAGGATGGGAAAGCTCTCGAGCGCTGCAATTGCACGGTGCCGTGCGGCTTCACGCGTTTCGCCGGACGCGATCAGCTTGGCGATCAGCGGGTCGTAGTGCACGCTGACCTCGTCTCCTTCGACGAAGCCCGAATCGATGCGGATACCCGGGAGCCGCGGCTCGCGGTAGAGTGCAAGCAGTCCCGCCTGTGGCAGGTAGCCTCGCGCCGGATCCTCCGCATAGATGCGCAGCTCGATGGCGTGGCCCCGCTGCGAGAGCTCACTCTGAATCCACGGTACCGGCTCGCCGGCAGCGACGCGAATCTGCGCGGCGACGAGATCGACACCGACCACCTGCTCGGTGATTGGATGCTCAACTTGCAGGCGCGTGTTCATCTCCAGGAAGTAGAACGAGGCCTGGTCGCCCCGGCCTTCGAGCAGGAATTCGATCGTTCCCGCGTTGCGGTACCCCGCGGCGCGCGCCACGGCCACCGCCGCGTCTCCCATTCGGCGGCGCAGCGCGGGCGTGACGGCGGTGGATGGTGTCTCCTCAATGACTTTCTGATGCCGGCGCTGGATCGAGCATTCCCGCTCGAACAGATGGACGATGTGGCCGTGTGCGTCGGCCAGGATCTGGAACTCGACGTGTCGCGGGCTGTCGATGAGCCGCTCGATATAAAGAGTTCCGTCGCCGAATGCGGCGAGCGCTTCGCGCCGCGCCTGCCCGATTGCGCTCAGGAGCTCCGAGTCGTTTCGGACGGCCTTCATGCCGATGCCGCCTCCGCCTTCCGACGGCTTCAGCAGCACAGGAAAGCCGACGCGGCGAGCCGCGTCAGCAATTGCAGCGTCGGTCTGTTCCCGCGGCGTCTCGCCTGGTACGACGGGTGCGCCCGCTTTTCGCGCCAGCTCCCGCGCCGCCACCTTCGATCCCATCGTCGCAATGACGTCCGCGGGCGGACCGATGAAAGTGATGCTGTTGGCGGCGCAGGCGGCGGCGAAGTCCTGATTCTCGGACAGGAAGCCGTAGCCAGGGTGAATCGCATCGGCGCCCGATGATTTGGCCGCCGCAATGATCGCGTCGATCGACAGGTAGCTGGCGGCTGGTGCCGCAGCGCCGATGTGAACAGCGGCGTCCGCCAGCATGACGTGCAGCGACTTCGCGTCGGCGTCCGAGTAGACGGCGACGGACTCGATTCCCAGCTCGCGGCACGCGCGGATCACGCGGACGGCGATCTCGCCGCGGTTGGCGATCAGAATGCGCTTGAAGGGCGCCATGTTCAATCGAGTTTAACCACGAAGCGCGCGAAGAGCGCGATGGACGCGAAGGGGACGTACGCGGGGAACCGAATCAGGAGTTCAGGTATATCAGTTCGGCGATCCCGCTCGTCGGCGCGGAAAAATCGCGCTTCCGGCCGCTGATGAAGGCCTTCGTTTATCTTCCTTGCTAGTTGTTGCGATGTCGCCAGGCGGTAAGCCTCCAGCGCGATTTTACCGACTTCGGTGATCGCGCCGCCTCGAGGGATCGCCTCACTGACATACCTGAACTAACAGAAGCAGACGATCTTCGTGATCTTCGATCTCTTCGTGGGCTTCGTGGCTACATCCGAAACACGCCGAACTTCGGCGGCGGCATCGGCGCGTTGAACGCCGCCGAGATCCCCAGTGCCAGCGCCTCGCGGGTGCGGGCTGGATCAAGGATGCCATCGTCCCAGATGCGGGCCGTGGAGTAGTAGGGTGATCCTTCGTGGTCGTACTTCTCGAGAATCGGCCGCCGGATCTGATCCTCGTCCTCCGCGGAGAGTTCCTTCCCCTCACGCGACAGCTGCTCACGCTTGACGGTCGAGAGCACGGACGCCGCCTGCTCGCCGCCCATGACGGAGATGCGCGCGTTCGGCCACATCCACAGCAGTCGCGGATCGTAGGCGCGGCCGCACATCCCGTAGTTGCCCGCGCCAAATGAGCCGCCGATCACCACCGTGAACTTCGGCACGACGGAGTTGGCCACCGCATGCACCATCTTCGCGCCGTCCTTCGCGATGCCGCCACGCTCGTATTGCTTGCCGACCATGAACCCGGTGATGTTCTGCAGGAAGACGAGCGGGATGCCACGCAGGTTGCACAGCTCGATGAAGTGGGTCGCCTTGAGCGCGGACTCGGAGAAGAGCACGCCGTTGTTGGCGATGATGCCCACGAGCATCCCGTGGAGTCGCGCGAAAGTGGTGACAAGGGTCGGCGCGTAGCGCTGTTTGAACTCGTCAAAGCGTGACCCGTCCACGATCCGCGCCAGGACCTCATGCACGTCGTACGGCTTCCGGACGTCGGCGCTGACGATGCCGTAGATTTCCGAGGGGTCATACGCGGGATCCTCCGCCGCGATCACGTCGGCGGGCATCGACTTCATGCGATTGAGCGTGGAAACGATCGTTCGCGTGATCTGCAGCGCGTGCCGATCGTCTTCGGCGAAGTAGTCCGCGACACCAGACACCCGCGTGTGGACGTCCGCTCCGCCAAGCTCTTCGGCGGTGACCTCTTCGCCGGTGGCGGCCTTCACCAGCGGCGGACCGCCCAGGAAGATCGTCCCGGTGCCCTTGACGATCACTGTCTCATCCGACATCGCCGGCACGTACGCGCCGCCCGCGGTGCACGACCCCATTACCACGGCAATCTGTGGAATGCCCTCCGCCGACATCCGCGCCTGGTTGAAGAAGATGCGGCCGAAGTGTTCGCGATCGGGGAAGACCTCGGCCTGCAAAGGAAGGAACGCGCCGCCGGAGTCGACGAGGTAGAGGCACGGCAGTCGGTTGTCGAGGGCGATCTGCTGCGCGCGCAGGTGTTTCTTGACGGTGATCGGGTAGTACGTCCCACCCTTCACGGTTGCGTCGTTGGCGACAATCACGACCTCGCGTCCGGACACGCGGCCGATGCCGGTCACCAGACCAGCGGCTGGAGCCTCTCCCTCGTACATCTCCGCCGCGGCCAGCGCCGAGAACTCGAGAAACGGCGAGCCGGGGTCCAGCAGGCCGTCGATGCGCTCGCGGACCGGTAACTTTCCCTGGCTACGGTGCCGTTGCAAATATTTTTCGCCGCCGCCCTGCCGCGCGATCTCGGTCCGCTGCTTCAGCTCGGCCACGAGCTGCGTCATCCGGTCGCGGTTCTTCTGAAACTCAGGCGAATCGGTTCGAATTCGGGTCTGGAAGAGGTCCATCTGGTCAGTCCAGCGAAAGCCGGACACTACTAATACTGACAGGGCCGATTATCCCAAGTTGACAGGGGGGTAGTATCAAAAATTTACAGTCTGTCTGGTTACACATCAATCGCCGCAGTAATGTATTGAATACAAACGGTGTGATAGGCTACCGCCCGCCCCGCCATTAAGGGAATTTTTCATGGCTTCGACTCCAGGACCACAACCCAAACGCCGCCGGCGAGTGCTGGCAGTGGACGATGAGCCGGCGATGACCGAGTGGCTCAAGATGGTCATCGAGGCCGAGGGCTACGAGGTGAGGACCGCCCTCATCGGCACGCGTGGCGAGGAAATCTTCAAGCAGTGGCGCCCCGATGTGGTTGTCACCGATCTGATGCTGCCAGACCTGGACGGTATTCAGCTGTTGCGCCGGCTCAAAGAGATTGACCCCACGCCTGAGGTCATCGTGATCAGCGGGCAGGGAACGATCTCGCGAGCGGTCGAAGCGGGACAGGCGGGTGCGTTCTATTTCCTCGAGAAGCCCGTCACCCAGGACGGTCTGCTCGACATGCTGCGCAAGGCCATTGATCGCACTCAGGAGCGCGCGGAACATCAGCAGCTCAAAGAGCAGATTCGCGGGCAGTACAGCTTCGCGAACATCGTCGGTCAGAGCAAGAAGATGAAGGATCTCTTCGAGCTCATCGAGAGTGTGGCGGCGAGCGACGCCAACATCCTGATCCAGGGCGAGAACGGCACCGGCAAGGAGCTGATCGCAAACGCGATTCATTACAACTCCAACCGCGTCAAGGGACCGTTCATCAAGATCAACTGCGCGGCGATCCCGAAAGAGCTGATCGAAAGCGAGCTCTTTGGCTACAAGAAGGGCGCGTTCACCGGCGCCAACACCGACAAGATCGGCCTGTTCGAGATGGCCGAAGGTGGATCGCTCCTTCTCGACGAGATCGGCGAAATGCCGCCGTATCTGCAGACGAAGTTGCTCCGCGTGCTGCAGGAACGCGAGTACCGCCCGATTGGCAGCGACCGTCTCGTGCACGTGGACTTCAGGTTGATCTGCGCGACCAACATCGATCTGGACCTCGCGCTGCGGGAAGGAAAGCTGCGCGAGGATCTCTACTTCCGGATCAACACGATTACGCTGCGCGTTCCCCCGCTGCGTGAACGCAGCGAAGACATTCCGCTGTTGTGCAATCACTTCCTGGCCAAGTTCAACCATCGGTATCAGAAGAACGTCCGTGCGATTTCACCGGCGGCCTACCATCTGCTCATCCGCAATCGCTGGCCCGGTAATGTGCGCGAGCTGGAGAATGCGATCGAACGTGCGGTGCTGGTGAGTAAAACGGGTGAGATTCTTCCAAACGATCTGCCCGAGCCGATCCGAGAGGAAGGAACGCCGGCTCAGGAGTTCACGATCCCGCCGCATCGCTCGCTCGCGGAAATCGAGAAGATGGCGATTCTCCAGACCCTGCAGCGGACGAACTGGAACAAGCAGGAAGCCGCGCAGATCCTCGGCCTGTATCGCCCGACGCTCTACAGCAAGATGAAGAAGCACGAGATCGTCGATCAGCGGGCGCAGCAGCGGGCTGCGGCTGCGGCGTCCGCTGAGACGAAGGCTTAAGGGCGAAGGCCCAAGGCTTCGAGCTCTTGCTTACTCCTCATCACTAAACCTTTCTGCCTCGACCAGGTCTTAGCCCGTGAGCCTTTGGCCTTGGGCCTGATGACGTTGTGGCATCCGTTTTGGAACAGATACAACTCAGGAGGTCGTGTGTGGACGATCGAACGGCAGTGACAGCAGGAGCGCTCCTCGGAGCAGTCGTCGGGGCCGCCGCCGGCTATCTCTTCCTTACGACTCGCGGGCGCACGCTTCGCGATCGGATTGAGCCCGCCATCGAGGATCTGCAGCGGGAGTTCAAACGCTTTCAGGGAACGATTGAGCAGGTGGGACGGATGGCCGGCGAAGGGGCGCGCGTAGTGCAGGAGTTCTCGTCGGCGCGGGCGCAGGGACAGTTTCCCGGCAGCGGGAGGTCGCATTGACACAAAGGGAGGAGACTCAGATGGCGGACTTCGATCAGTACGACAACGGTGGCAGCGGCAATGGCTTTGTGATGGGTCTGATCGCCGGCACGGTGCTCGGCGCGGGACTCGGGATGCTGCTGGCGCCGAAGGCGGGCAGCGAGCTGCGCGGCGCGATTGGCGAGCAGGCGCGCAACTTCGGCAACAGGGCCTCCGACCAGTATCGCCGCGCGTCCGAAACCGCGAGCGGATGGGCGGAGAAGGGGCGCGAGTTCGTCAACCAGGCGCGTGAGGCCGTATCGCGCGGCGCCGAGGACACGCGCACTACTTACCCAGCCGGGACGACGGGCAGCAGCTACAGCAGCACGGGCGGCAGCTACGGCAGCACGGGCTCGGGCACGGGTTCGACGAGCGGCAACTACGGGCAGTCATAAAGACGGGACCCGGGTTCCGGGATCCGGGGTTGGGAGCCAAGGGCGGGATCGTCGCGATCCGGCACTCGGGTCCCGGATCCCGCGTCCCGCATCCCGTCTGCAATAATTCACGGCGTGACGCCGGAGCGCATCGTACGGCGCCTGCGGGCGGAGCTTCGGCTGTCGGGCATCGCCGCCTGGCGTGGCGTCGTTGAGCTGGTCAACAGCAACGACGTGACGCACGCGGCGTCCATTGCGTACTACGCGCTCCTTTCGTTCTTTCCGTTCCTGCTGCTCGTGTTCTCGATGTTGGGATCCATCACCGACAACGAGAACGACCGCCTCGCGGTCCTGACGTTCGTGTTTCGGTACTTTCCCACCAGGCTGGACTTCGTCAGCAAACAGCTCCAGGCGTTGAGCGACAACCAGGTGCAGCTTGGCGTGGCCGGCGCGTTGGCCTTGATCTGGGCGTCGCTCGGCGTGTTCGGCGCCATCACCAGCGCCGTCAACGAGGCCTGGGGCGTCGAGCGGAACCGCAGCTTCTGGAAGCATCGGCTCGTGTCGTTTCTGATGCTGGTGGCTGCGGGCGGGGTCATGATCGTCGCGCTGCTGCTGGTGATTGCGGTCGAGGTGGCCCAGGGATCCTCATTCGGCATCATGCTCAGCCGGTTCCACTGGATGGCTGTGCTGCAGACGCTGACCTTCGATTACATGGCGACGGTGCTGCTGATCATCGCCATTGGACTCGTGTTCTACTTCATCCCGAACGCCAAGACCCGCTTTCGTGATGTGTGGGTCGGGGCGGCGCTGACCGGTATGCTCTGGCGAATCGCGTTCAGCGGCTTTGCGTGGTACGTCGCTCGCAACAAGGCCATGACGATGATTCACGGCTCGATTGCGGCCGTGATCGTCTTTCTGCTGTGGGTCTACGTTTCGTCGATCATCCTCATGTATGGCGTCGAGTTCACGGCTGCCTACGCACGCCTGCGCCGGAGGCGGCCGGACGATATGCCCGCGGCGCCCAGTCCACGGGTATAACTCTTCCGCATGAAGGCGGAAGCCCCTATGGATTCTGTTTCAACCACGAAGCGCACGACGAGCACGAAGATCCAAGTTCGGTCTCGTGTCTTCGCGACCTTCGTGGCCTTCGTGGTTACGGTACCAACTGCTGCGATCACGCTCATCTCAGTACAGGACGAAATCGCGATTGGCAAAGAGACCAACGCAGATACGCGGAAGAAGATTCCAGAACTCTCGGATCCGGCAGTGCGCTCCTATGTCCGCAGCATCGGCGGCCGTCTCGCCAGGGTGGCGCCGGGGCCCCGGTATCCGTATTCCTTCACGGTCGCGAACTATCGCGAGATCAACGCGTTTGCGCTCCCCGGCGGACCGCTGTGGATCAACCGCGGCGTGCTGCAGGCCGCGACCAATGAATCACAGGTCGCTGCCGTGCTGGCGCACGAAGTGGCCCATCTCGCGCAA
>Ga0207701_10003013_pt1 | contig 17387 bp, 15 predicted proteins | sample KBSSwiSSwithPhiX_FD_184294 | JGI IMG/M metagenome (GOLD analysis project Ga0207701, IMG submission 184294) | Switchgrass rhizosphere bulk soil microbial communities from Kellogg Biological Station, Michigan, USA, with PhiX - S5 (SPAdes) (version 2) | ecosystem: Environmental > Terrestrial >... | reverse complement strand
CCCTGAAAACATCCTGAAGTCGAGCGGCCGCGGCATCTTTTTCATGCGCAGCTTCATGGACGACGTCGTGCTGCAGCGTGGCGCGCACGGCGGGATGGAAGTTCGCATGGTCAAGAAGCTGGCCACCGGTGCCTGATCCGCTTCCTCCTGTTTTTCTCGCCACCGCCGTCGAGTCGGTAATCCGCGCCGGAGAGATTCAGATGGCGCATTTCGGCAGCGATCTGCGAGTCGACAAGAAAGGCGCGATCGACCTCGTCACTGAGATCGACCTGCGCGTGGAGCGCGAGTTTCGAGCGCTGATCGCATCGCGCTTCCCGGATCATGTCGTCCTTGGGGAAGAGTTTTCCGCTGTCGAGGAGCAGGCCGGCGTGCCGCCGTACTGTTGGGTTTTCGATCCTGTGGACGGCACCACCAACTACGCGCACGGCCTGCCGATCTTCTGCTCGTCGCTCGCGCTCGAGATTGAAGGAGAGCCCGCCGTCGCCGCGATATACGATCCGAGCCGGCGCGAGCTGTTCACGGCCGAGCGCGGGCAGGGGGCCTGGTTGAACGGCGCGCCGCTCAAAGTTTCTGGCGCGCGCACGCTGATCGATTCGTTGCTGTGCACGGGCTTTCCTTACAGTGTGCAGCGCGACGCGGAATCGCTCGTCGGCCTGTTCGGGGAATTCCTGAAAGTCTCACGAGCGGTGCGCAGGCTGGGCTCGGCGGCGATTGATCTCGCCTATGTCGCCGCCGGCCGGCTCGACGGCTTCTGGGAGCAGTCGCTTCATCCGTGGGACGTCGCGGCGGGAGCGCTCATCATCCAGGAAGCGGGCGGCATCGTGACCGATCTCGCGGGTGGGCCTTACAGTTCGCGTACGGGCAACCTCGTCGCCACCAACGGTCACATCCACGCCGCCATGGTCGAGATCATCCAGGGGTTTCTGAAGGGGAGCGGGTAGCTGCCCTTTTCGGTGGACGGTCTGACCACGGCGAAAGACACCTTTTCGCGTGCTCTTCATTAATCGGCAGGTTTTGTTCCATGCGCGTGGCATTGTTCATGCTCGACGGCTTACGCGTGGGAGGCCGGGATCTACAACGCCTCCCGAAACGGAGCGTCTCATGTTGAAACGACTAGGGGTGCACGGACTTCGGTGTGCGATCGGGCTGGTGACGACCGCCGCCATACTGGCGCCATCGCCAGCGTCCGCACAGATCACCCGGGTCTCGTCCACTGAGCATTCGCAATCGATCGGCTTCACCATCGGTGGATTCATTCCCAAAGGCGAGGATGGGCGGGTCGCCGGTGACGTAGTCGTTCGCGACCTCGACGACCTGGTGTTCGATATCAGCGATCTGAAGGGCCCGTCGATCAGCGGCGAGTGGCTCTTCTCGCTCGGCAACTATCTGGAGGCTGGCGTCGGCCTCGGGTACCACCAGGGCAGAACCTCGAGCGTCTATCGCGACTTCCAGAATGCCAACGGCTCCGAGATTGAACAGGAATTGAAGCTCCGCGTGGTCCCGATCACGGGATCCGTTCGCTTCCTGCCCGTGGGCCACGGAAGCGTCGAGCCGTATGTCGGCATCGGCGTCGGCGTCTTCAACTGGCGTTGGTCCGAAACCGGAGAGTTCGTTGATACATCCGACGGATCGATCTTCCGCGCCAACTACGTTGCGAAGGGGACATCGGTCGGTCCGGTGATCCTGGCCGGCGTTCGAATTCCGTTTGCGGATGTCTGGGATGTCGGCGGCGAACTGCAATGGCAGAAGGCCACCGGCGATATCGACCCGACCATCGGCCTGCTTGGAGACAAAATCGATCTTGGCGGCTGGCATGCGCTCGCGACGATGCACATCCGCTTTTGAATAGAGACACGCGTAGCGCGCTGCTTGAGCAGCGGGTCAGTGACCGGGACGCTACGGCTGTCGTTGATAGAGCGCCACTCCGCCGCCTTCGGCGACTCGTATGAAGCCGTCGAGGAAAGCGGGGTGGCGCTTTGCTTCGAGGTATAGAGCGTCCCCGCCTTCGGCCTTTTCTTCAATCGCAATCCAGCCGACGACAACTTTCGGATCGGTCATCGCGAAATTCCAGATGTCACCATTGCCTTCATGAAGGAAGTCGCGAATCCGGAAACCGCGGGCTGACAAATCATGCATGTAGTGTCCCAGTGACCCCATGCTCATCATGATCGTGCGGCCGTCGCAATGCTGCACGAGATAGCTGGTGACCGCCTCACGTCCGACACGATTGGCCGCATCGCGTTGTGACTCGACGATGAGCGGTGCGCGTCGATCCAGCGGATGCGACTGCATCAGCGCCGCGACAACGACGGTCGCGGCGGCAAAGGGCTGCAATCTCGGCAGTAACAGTCCGATTCCCGCGCCGGCGAGCGTGGCGCAGGCGGCAATGAGCGGCACGTCGTACCGAACACGAAACGGGTGGCCTCGCACATACGCGCCGATCGGCAACGCCGCCGCCGCTGCCAGCGCCAGAAACAGCGCAATCGGCGCTCTGGTGCGCGAACGCAGCCACGCAATCGCGATCAGTATCGCGCCGGCATATCCCGACCAGACCAGCGCGGTGCCCGACAACTTGTAGAGACCTTCACGCAGTTGATCCCACGCCACGCCGGGGTGTCCGAGCGCGTCGATGTTCTCCGGCACGAAGAAGCCGCTGCTGACGAACCACGAGCCGACTGTCCAGCGGCTGTTGACGAGAAAGAGAAGAATCGCAATCGTGGGATACGCGGCGAGGCGTGCGCCGGCACGAACGCAACGCGCGACCGGCGTACCCCCGCGGATGAGGGTGAGCACCAGGAGCCCGATGAGCGCACCCGCAATCGGCCAACTCTCGTAACGCGTGAGGCATGCTGCTGCGAGCGCCAGGCCGCCAGCAGTTGGCCAGTGCTCGATATCTGTTGCAGCCCACCGCGCGGTGAAGAGTATCGACAGAAGGACGGTGGCAAACAACAGCGGCTCGGTCATCGACGTGCTCTGCAGATACAGCACGTTCGGATTGAGGAGCAGCAGCGCAGATGCCGCGATCGCGCCGCTCGTTGATCCCGTCGTCGATCGAATCGCAGCGGAGAGGGCCCACACCGCAGTCGTCAGGCTGAGCACGGAGATCGCGATCGCTGACGCGCCGGTTCGATACAGGGCATCAACCTGAACGGGGATCATGTTCAACAAGTGAGGAAGCGGCAGCCAGACGGCGCCCACCTGCTGCCAGCCCGGCGTCAGGCTGTCGAAGATGCGCCGGGCAACCACGAGATGTGCACGCGCGTCGTAGTGCGCCAGGGCAAGCCCGGCACGCGAGTAGTGGATGGCCGCGAGCGATCCGAGAACCAGGGCGATTGCCGCGATGACGAGCGGCACGCGGTCGGAGTGCCGCGCTGGCGGACGCTCGCGCCAGGCACCGCCATCCGACACGGAAGCGCTCGTAGTGGCCAGGACTCTTAGTCTACACTCACAGGCATGGCGAGGTTTCTAAGCTGGATGCAGAGCGTTGCCTTTGCACTCGGCGCACCCGGCGTGTTCCTGATCGCTGTCCTGGACTCATCGTTTCTGTCATTTCCGCAAGTCGTCGACCTGTTGATCGTCATCCTCGTGACGAACCACAGGGAGCGGATGATCCTCTACGCCGGCCTCGCCACGATCGGTTCGATTGCGGGTTGCTTCATGCTGTATTACGTCGGGCGCGCCGGAGGGGAGGCGTTCCTGCGCCGCAAGTTTCACGAGCGTCATGTCGATCGCGCACTCGCGGTGTTTCAGAAGTACGGACTGCTGGCGATTGCCGTCCCGTCAATCCTTCCACCGCCGATCCCGTTCAAGCCTTTCGTGCTCATCGCTGGCGTTTCTCGGGTCCGTCCATGGGATTTCTTTCTTGCAGTCGGGATCGGACGCGGCGTGCGCTACTTCGGCATAGGCGTGCTCGCCCTGTGGTACGGCCAGCGGGCGGCCGACTTCCTCAAGGAGAACGCGCAAACCGTTTCCCTCGTTGTTGCCCTGCTTGTCGTCGCGATGGCGGCCGGCTGGTTCCTCTACCGATCCAGGCGGACTGCGACCTAATCCGGGTTCTACAAGGTTCTGCTAGGTTCTGCCGGGTTCGTTCGGGGTTCTGCTGGGTTCGGTCGGATGCCTCGGCGGTGAGCTCGCAGAGCGAACCTTGCGGAACCCGGAACGAACCTAGCAGAACCTGGTAGAACCCTGCAGAACCTGGTAGAACCCTTGTATAATGAGCCGTTTACCCTGACCTGATGATGCGTCCGGAGATCTCGGTTGTCATCCCGCTGCGGAATGAATCGCCCAATGTCGATGAGCTCCATCGTGAGCTGACGACAGTTCTGCAGGGGTTCGGCCGCCCATTTGAAATCATCGCCATCGACGACGGAAGCACCGACGACACATTTGCGCGGCTGGCGGCGCTCCAGCGGACCGATCATCGGCTCCGAGTCATCCGATTCCGGCGGAACTTTGGACAGACGGCTGCGTTTGCCGCCGGCTTCGCCTACGCGCGCGGCCGGTACATCGTCACCTCGGATGGCGATTTGCAGAACGACCCGCAGGATATTCCGGGGATGATTGAAATCCTCGAGCGCGGTTCAGACATCGTCGCGGGATGGAGAAAGGATCGCAAGGATCCGTTTCTCAACCGGCGTCTGCCGTCGATGATCGCCAACACCATCATTTCGTATTCCACCGGCGTGAAGCTTCACGACTACGGCTGCTCGTTGAAGGTATTCCGCGCGGAAGTGGTCAAGCCGCTGAAGCTCTACGGAGAGATGCACCGGTTCCTGCCGGCAATCGCGAGTGAGCTCGGCGTGACGATCGTGGAGAAAGTCGTCAACCATCGTCCACGACGCCACGGCACGTCGAAGTACGGCATCTCACGGACGATTCGGGTCGTGCTCGATCTGTTGACGGTCAAGTTCTTGATCAGCTATTCGACGCGTCCCCTGCACATATTCGGGCTTCTGGGGATGGCCATGTGGAGCCTCGGAGCCGCCATCTGTGCGTGGCTCGCGTGGGTCAAGTTCGCTCAGCACGAGGGGATTTCCAATCGCCCGCTGCTGTTGTTCGGTATCCTGTTCATCCTCACCGGTGTGCAACTGGTGACGACTGGCCTGGTAGCAGAAATGCTGTCGCGGACGTACCACGAGTCGCAGGACAAACCGATTTATGCGATCCGTGAAGTGCTCGACGCGGAGCCGTCGCGCGCGGATGAACTCGTCGAAAAGTGAGGCCTGACACGCGCCAGCTCAAGGTGGTACTCTTCTCCGGCGGGCGCGGCTCTGGCGCCCTGACCCGTCAGCTCGTCGGCAATTCCGGAATTTCCCTGACCATTGCGATCAACGGGTACGACGACGGTGCGTCGACGGGCGAAGTACGACGATTTCTCCGCGACAGCCTGGGCCCGTCCGACTTCCGGAAGAATGCATCCCGTCTCGCAACCGAGCTTCGATCCTGCACGCCCGCGCTGATCGAGCTCCTGGATTTTCGATTTCCTGCGGGGGCGAGCGAAGCGGACGCGCGCCGCGCGTTTGCCGCGGTCTCAGGAGACCCGGCTGGCCCTGGCCGTGATCTTCAGACGCTGCTGGAACGCGTTCCGTCGGTCAACCGCAGCCTTGCAGCAGACGCGTTGAAGCGATTTGCCGCAGAGCTGGGCGAAACTGGAGAAGCCTTCAATTTTTCCGATTGCAGTCTTGGCAACCTGGTATTCGCCGGCCTGTATCTCCAGAGCGATCGCGTGTTCAACCGCGCGGTTGACGACTACGCGGCTCTCGTTGGCCTCCCTGCCGGACTGATCGAAAACGTGACCGACGGCACGAACGCGTGGCTGGTTGGCTTGGACGACGCCGGACACCTCCTGGCCACGGAGGAGGCACTGGTCGACGTGAATCGTCCCCACCGAGTTCGAGACATCTTTCTCGTCGATCGAGCGATCACAGAAGGGGAACGCGCGGAAATCGAAGGCTCGCCGCAGGCGGCCAGGGGCGTTCTGTTGGCACGCGCCATCCATCCATCGCTGAACCCGCGCCTCGCGACCAGCCTGGCGGCCGCAGATCTGATCATCTACGCACCAGGCACCCAGCATTCGAGCTTGTTTCCTTCGTACCTGACGCCCGGGCTCAGTACCGCGATTGCCGGCAATCTTTCCGCGATCAAGCTGCTGATCACGAACATTCAGTCGGATGCGGAGATCACCGGCAGCAACGCCGTCGACATCATCGAGCGCGCGGTCTTTTACCTGAAAGAGAAGGGCCGCCTCGCGGTTCCGACGCCCTGCCTGATTACGCACTACCTCGTGAATGATCCCGGCCATGAGGATGCGCGTGCGCCGTACGTGCCGCTGGGCCCGCTCGACTCGATCGAAGACCCGCGCCTCATCCGCATCGGCAACTACGAGGACGGCGTCACGGGTCGCCACGACGCCGCCCGTGTGCTCGGTCCATTCCTCGACTCTATCGTCGCCGCCGACCGCCGCAAGCGCGTCGCAGTGCTGCTGCATGACGCCGGGTCGGCGAACAAGGTTGTGCAGACGATGCTCGAGATGGTCCGGGGAGGAATCGATCGCGTGCCGGTCGACGTGACGGTGTTTTTTGCGGGAGAACCGCTCGAGACCTCTTTTGCCGCCAACCTGCCGTTCGCGGTGAGCCGTCTGCCCGGCGGTGACGCGACATTTGCGTCCACCGCCCGCGGCGGAGGATTCGATTACGTTGCGTTATTCGAGTCGTCTGGAATGTATCGCGGCGAGGATATCGTCGCGCTGACCTCACAGCTGGCCAACGGCCGGTTCGATGCCGTGTGGGGCAGCCGTCGGCTTTCGGTCCGAGACATTCAAGAGTCGTATCGGCTGCGGTACCGCAAGAACCTGCTGCTCGGCGCGGTCAGCTATGCCGGCAGTCATGCGCTCAGCCTGGCGTATCTCTTTCTTTACGGCCGTTACATCTCGGACACGCTCTCGGCAGTCCGCGCGGTGCGAGCCGCTGATGCGTTCGATCCCGCCCTCGATTTGACTCACAAGCGGGCGAACCACCTGTTGCTCTCCGAACTGCTGAAGAGAAAGGCGGAGATTCTCGAGATCCCCGTCCAGTTCTTCCCGATATCGCCCGAGCGCGTGAAGCGGACCAGTCCAATCGAAGGATTGCACGCGCTCGCGACGATTGTCTGGCGACGGATGATCAGTCCCGCCCGCCCTGCGAGCTCGATAGCTCCGGCGACCCGTGTTGCCGACGAGCCGTCCTCGAATTCGGTCCGATCGTCACGCTGAGCGGCCATGTCACGACTGCTCGTCATTCCCGCCGCAGGACTGGGCTCGCGCCTCGGTGCGAGCGTGCCCAAGGTGCTCGTCCGGGTGGCGGGCGAGACGATGCTCGATCGCTTGCTGGCGTTGTATCGCGGCTTCGTCGATCGCGTGGTGGTCGTGGTCAGCCCCGCGTTTTCTGACCAGGTGCAGGATCACATCGCGCATCGTCCGGACGCCAACCGGATCCACTGTGTCGACCAGGCGTCGCCGACCGGGATGCTCGACGCGATTCTGCTCGCAACGCCGGTGGCAGCGGAGTTCAACCCCTCAGGCATTTGGGTGACCTGGTGTGACCAGGTTGCGGTGCATCCGAAGACAATTGCGCGTCTCGCGGGGCTGACGTCGCGAACGGACGACGCCCTGGTCATGCCGACCGTTCGTCAGCAGCCGCCCTACATCCATCTGGAACGCGACGCGAGCGGTCGAATCGTCCGTGTTCTGCATCGGCGGGAAGGGGACATCATGCCGGATGTCGGGGAGAGCGACATGGGACTGTTCGCGCTGTCGTCGGCAAGCTACTCCGATCGCTTGCCGCAGTACGCGCGAAGCGTCGAGATCGGCCGCGCGACCGGGGAGCGGAACTTTCTCCCGTTCATTCCGTGGCTCGCGCGGACCGAAACCGTCACGACTTTTCCCGCCGAGAGTGCGATGGAAGCGGTCGGCGTCAACACGCCGGAGGAACTGGCCCTCGTGGAGCAGTATCTTCGGACCCTGAGCCCTGAGCCCTGAGCCCTGAGCCCTGAACGTGCCGACCCTTTCGATTGTGATCCCGGCCTACAACGAGGAGCGTTTCATTGGTACGCTTCTCGGGCAAATACAGGCAGTCGATCTCGCGGCGCTTGGCATCTCCAAGCAGATTATCGTGGTCGACGATTGCTCTCGCGATCGGACCGCCGAGATTGCTGGTTCGGTTCCGGGTATCACGCTGAAGCGAATGCCGGTCAATGGAGGAAAGGGAAAAGCCGTTCGCGCTGGCATCAGTCTGGCGACGGGCGAGTACCTGATCATCCAGGACGCCGACCTCGAGTACGACCCGAACGACTACGTGCCGATGCTGAAGGCACTTCTGTCAGGACAAGGGGACGTCGTCTACGGCAGCCGGTACCTCGGTCGAGGACGTCACGCCAATCAATCACTGGCGGCCTACATCGGTGGACGGAGTTTGAGTCTTGTCGCCTGGGTCTTCACGGGGCGGTATCTGACCGATACCGTGACCGCGCTGAAGCTGTTTCATCGTGACCAACTGGCGCAAATCACGTTGGCAACGAGCGGGTTCGAGCTCGACCACGAAATTACCGCGAAGATGGCTCGTCGCGGTGCGCGCTTCGTGGAAGTCCCGATTCGTTACTTGCCGAGAAGCCGCGAGGAAGGCAAGAAAATCGGCCTTCGTGACTGGTTCATCGCGATACGCACGTTTGCCCGTCATCGCAAGGGCTGAGGCGCAGTGGGATCAACTCGTTCGTACACCTCGATCGTCGGGTTCACCTTCGTGAGATTGCTGAACTGATCCTCGAACGTCCCATTGAACCTCGGTTCCCACCGAAGCGGCAAGAAGCGAAGCTCGGTTCGATGGCTGAGTACCTGACGATACTGTGCGCTCCCGTCGACGAGCAAACGGTAGAACGCGCTCGCCATTGAATCAGGCGGAAGCCGCGTCCGGAGTTCCGCGTTGACGATCAGGAATTGCGGCTGCATCTCGCGCAGGACGGCGGGATCCGCGTCGATCTTTTTCCACAGGAGAAGCGACTGCCGCGGCAGATAAATTGAGTTTCCATCGGCTGCGAGCTGCGTCTCCGGCCCGATCCGCGGCACGAGCCAGCGCTCGACGTAGTAGCGCGAATCGTTCAGCATCAGCGCATCGAGCGAGACAACGCGTGCGGCTCCATACACCGCCGCGATGCCGACAAGAGCGAGACGCAGACGACGGTGCGGAGCGCCGAAGCGGGTCCATCGGTCCAGCCACGCGCCTGCCGCGATCGCAAGGACGAGGCACATCCCCATGAAGAACCGATCGTAGTGGTACATCACGATGGCGATGAACGTGAGGTAGTACGACATCGCCGACAGGAAGAGCCGGCGAACGACGATCGACTTGTTGCGAATCCCAGAAACCAGCCCGCATATGGCGAAGGCGAACATCGGCCAGCTCATGGCGTTGCCAAGCTGCCAGATGCTGTCGCGCACGAGCTCGACGTAGCCAAAAAAAGACGATGGATACATCCGGTACGGTTGACTGCCCGGGCCGACAATCACGCGTAAGTGCTCGACTACGCCCGCGAGGTTGAAAGGGACATTGAACAACGCCAGCAGCACGATGGAGAAGACGGCGGCCATCGCAGCGAACGCGCGTCGACTCGGAAAAGACCTCGATCGCTCGTCGTCACCCCGCCAGAACGCCTCGACCGCGAGTTGCACCGCTGGCAGCACGAAGAATCCGTAGGCTTGATCCTTCGTCGCTATCGCAGCGGCGGCTGTGGCGGCGAACAGACACCCGCTCCTGACGCTGCCCGTGCGAACCGCGCGGACATAGAACAGCCATGACGCCGTCAGCCAGAACAGATACGGGACGTCGAGATTCGCGGTCTTGGCGTAATAACTCAGAGGCAGGACCGTGATCGACACGAGCATTGCGAATAGCGCCGCTCGATGACCGAATTCGTCCAGCGTGAGTCGATACACGAACGCGACGAGGCACAGCGCCATTCCGACGCTCAGGACGCGGCCGATGATGAAACGTTGCGAATACGCTTGCAGCGTGTCGTCCGTCAGTCCAGCGGCGCTGGCGGCGTAAGCGGGGACGGAGACGAGACTCAGGAAACCGAAGTGAAGCGGCGGATACGTGGTTGCCCATCCATGACTGAACCGATGATCGAGGATGTCCTGCACCTGGTCTGGAGTGATTTCGTCGACGGCCCAGCCCCGGTAGTCGGGAAGTCCCCACGAGAGCCCGGCGACGAAAAGAATGAGTGCGCCGGCGTAGAGCGGAACCAACGCACGGGCGACTCGTCGTTCGAGTTGGCGTGGAAACGTAGACCAGCGAATGATCCGCGTCGCGATCAAACCGACAACAAGGACGGCCCATGTCAGGGGCAAAATCGACGCAAGCGCCTGGATCCGAACGCGGTGTTCCGCTTCGGCGCCGGTGATGAGCTGAGGAAGGAGGAGCAGCCTTGGAATTTGATCGGTCGGCTGGAAGCCGTGCGCCCAGCGGACCTCGAGATCTTGAAGTCCGGAGCCGTCGTAGTAACGGATGGTGATCGGATGAAGACCGCGCGCCAGCTCGATTACCGACTCTCGACGTGTGCGGTCTGAATCGATGACGGCGCGCTTGTCGACCTCGATCCACACGCGATCGTCCGCCAGCACTGAAAACCGGTAGCGACCGTGCTGCGGTGCGATCACAAAGCCCCGCCAGGTCACCGTAAAGGCTGCGCCCTGCCGTTCGCGAGATCGGCGTCGTACGAGACCGGCGGATATGCCGTTGTCGATGGTCGTGAACTGGGGTTGAGTGTCCCATTCCGCGCCGCTGCGGTAGTCGCCGACGAGGCCGGACTGTGCCAGCAGACGGCGCTGCTCGAGCGCGATTGCCATTGTGGCGATGGCAGCGCAGAGAAGAAGGCCTATAACTGTGAGCGCAAACGGTGCGCGCGATCGGGCCAGTCCGGGCATGCAGGAAAGTGGAGTATAATAGAACGTTTATCCCTACTGCGGCACCTGACCGGAGACTGCCGTTGTGCATCCACTGAGAGCCTAGACTTGCAAGGGCCATTACGAATTGGCGCCAGCTTCGTGGCCGTCGCGCTGGCCGTGTTTTTCTTCTTCGCCTGTGGCGGCTCTTCGAACAGCCCGGCACCGGTGACCGCACCATCCGGGTCGGGAGGTCCATCGGCAGGACCTTCAGTGAATCTCGCGCCGGTCGTCGAGTCCGTCACGTTGAGTTCAGATCGTGTCGAGGTGGATTCAGAGATCACGCTGACGGCGAACGTCAAGGACCAGGAAACACCCGTCGACCAACTCAAGTTTGACTGGAAGGCCGCCGGCGGCACGTTCACCGGTGACGGAGCGTCCGTGAAATGGCGCGCCCCGAAGGACATCAAAACGCCGGCAGACTACGAGATTTCGCTGACTGTCACCGAGACCTACGGCACGGCCGATAGTTCCGGCAAACGTCCTCAGAATGTCACCACGGCGACGTCGCCTTCCGTTCGCGTTCACAACTCGCCGAAAGAACTCGGCGATATGTCCCTTCAGTTCCTGACCGACTTTGCGCATTCGTCTGTTTCCACCGGCACCTGCCTTCGTGATTTCACCGATTCCTGCAAGGGCAAGGCGGACGAGCGTGGCGATATTGACTCGAACCGTATTCACTACGAGATTCTGAGTTCGTCTCTCACCCTGCGAGCAGTGAACGTCGTGCCAGGCGCCGTGTCGGCGAACATGACGGTTGCGTGCTCATTTACGTCGAAGACCCTTGTCTGCGACCCCGGCGACAAGTCCTGCGTCGTCGGCGACGTCGGCACGGCGAAGGGTGACTGCATCCTGACCGGCAAGTACGAGAACCGGCGATGGTGGCTCTGCGACAGTCACTTCGCTGGGAAACTCCTGGATTCGATGCGCTTCTTCTTTGGCCGCTCTCCAGGAGAGTAGATCTTCGATCGGCCCATTCGGGCTGACATCGATCCCGCGCGATCTCAACACGGACGTGGGAGCGCTCAACGCGGTCTACCGGCGAAGCGAGAGCGATCACGCGATGATTGAACCGCGCATGTTCGCCGAGAACCTTGCGCACGTCTCATATCTTCGTGAGGCTCGAATCGGCGAGAGGCGGCTCGACCCGTCGGAGTTCATTTACGATCTGCCATTCTTGCGCGACGAGGGTGCGGAGATACCGTTTGCCGACGCGACCACGGTATTCCTGAAATTCTCCGAAGACGACGAGCGAGTCTCCGCGATCGATATCCACGATATTCGAACCAACGTGCCGGCGGAGTTACGGCTCCGCCTGATGACACGCGACGGAAGGATCGCCTTCGACCAGTCGATCTCACTCGACGGCAGACACAGTCGAACCGTGTCCGTGCCGCTGGCGACCGACGCCAATCAGGTAACGCTGGACCTCACTGCGTCGCCAGCCAGCGCTGGAAACTTGTGGATCGAGGATCTGAGAGTGCAGGGCCAACGCCCGGCGCTTCAGCGCTATATTGCCGAGCATCTGCGGTTTCCGAAGGATCGAAACAAGAACGATTGAAGTGTCGGGATCCGGATCACGGTTCCTGCCGGCTCTCTTGATCAAGGCATCCGCTGACGATGTGCGCGAGTTCCTGGTCGCCGTCCGCCGTGAAATGGATCGCGTCGGCCTTGAACAAGTGGTCGCGAGGGGGAGGAAGAGCGGCGAAACCGGCGGCGGCGTCGCACAGAACAGCCGACTGGCTCCGGGCCGCCTCGCGAGTCAACTCGACGTATTGCTGGTGGAGCGGAATGACGTCGGCAAGTCGGCGTACGTGGCGGCGCAAGAGATATTCGGGTTCATGCCCGGCGACGTGATTCGACGGCGCCGTGAGGAAGACAGGAGTGATCCCGGCCTGGCGCGCGAGACGCGCCATGGACTCCAGGTTCTCTCTATAGCGCTCTGGTGGTACCCGGTTCGGACGCTCCGTGTTCCGCGTGGCCATCGCCACCCGCGCTTTCAACCACAGCTGCACGAGGCGAAAGCGGTCGGCGAGCCACAGGTAGCGATGCGCAGCACGCAACTGCGGGTCGGTGGGGCCGAGTGCCATCCAGTGGTCGTTCCATCCATAAAAGATCACGACGACTTTGGGGTGAAGCGGGATCACGTCGCGCGTCAGCTGTGCAAGCCCTTGCTCCGACGTCCAGCCTCCCGCTGCGAGATGCACTCCCGTCCGGAACTGACTGTAGTCGCCCGACAGGATTTCCATAGTTCGTGCCGGGTAGGTGCCAAACTCGGTGCACGAATCTCCCATGAAGATCACGTCAGGACGGTTCCGGCGCGCGGCTCGAAGTTTCTCGCGGTAGTCCTTCGTCACCCAAAAGAGATCGGGATCATCAGCGTAGACTGACTGAATAGTCTGAGGATCGGGCCAACCGAACTGGACCGCGGGCATCAAGTGGTATTCAAATCCGGTCGCGCGCAAAGCGCCTTCGACCAGCAGGAGTGTGATCGCGACGCTGCCGATCGCGAGCAGCAGGCCTGCTGTCCAGGAAACCCGCGGCGGCGGAACAGCGGGTTTCCCTGGAAGGCTCATTAGTGCGGAAATCGAATTTCCCGATCGAGGGTTAGCGACGAATGACTGCCGTGCCCCATCGTCGCGGTCGCCCATTCACCGACTCCGTCGACGGTGAGGATGGCCGCGTCGTCGAAGGGAGAGCAGAAGAATGCGCTGGCTGCGTGAGACTCGTGATGTTCGACAAAGAGAATTCGAGACGGGTCGATGCCGAGGTTGTCGCGAATGCGGCTTTTCACCCAGAGCTTATCCAGCATCCACGTCGTCATCGCTTTGCGGAACACCGCGTGTGAGCGTGGAACGGTAGCGAGCGCTGTCTGGAGGATCCGCTCGAACTTGATAAATGGCTTTTCGAAAAACGCGACGTAGTCGAGATCGGCGCCGGAGACCTTGCCGCGTTCGAGACAGAAGCGGATCGCCCGGGTGGGAAATCCGAAATCATGCTTGATGCGGCTGAAGCGCTCTTCCTCGGCGGCGGCGACCAGCCGGCCATCCACGAGCAGCGCCGCAGCCGCATCGTGGAAGTAGCATGAGATGCCGAGAATCCGCATCTAGTACTGGTGCCGTGATGCGGTCAGGTCAGTGGGATGCGGCTCGCGTTCGCGCCACTGCGGACCGACACCTCGCAACGCTCTTCTGTTGCTTCGATTGAGCAGGCCCATAGGGATAATGGCGAATACGTAGAGGAGAAAGAAGAGCACGTGGCCCTGGACCTCGGCCGCTTTCTGTGCGAGGTGCTTCCAGCGAACCCAGAGGCTCTTCTTGGCTGTCATCATAATGATTGGGTCGGCGATGTCAGGGACAACGAATTTCTCGCAATTAACCTACACGAAGTCGCAATTTTCGATGAAAAAAAACGTCTGCTTTCCGCTCGCGGTTGTTGTGCTGATCGCTGGCGCCTTTGTTGCCGGCTGCAATCGGAGCTCGGCCTCTGCGTCTCCCGATCATTTGCGGATCGTCGGTTCCGGTTTCGTGACCGCAGACGGTCGCCCGTTTCAGTGGCGAGGAATAACGGCGTTTCGATTGCTCGAGCACGTCGCCCGTGGACAAGATGCCGATGTCGAGCGCTACTTGTCCTGGGCCGAAAGCCAGCGGCTGACGGTGGTCCGTGTGCTCGCGATGGGGCAGGGGTTCATGAGCCTGTCGCCCGAGGCTGGCCGCGCCGCGCTTCCGCGCCTACTGGACGCTGCCGCCAGGCACAATCTGCACGTCGAGATCGTCGCGCTCGCGGGGACGCGCGACGTCTCGGGCGACCTCGACGCTCATCTGGCCGCGGTCGGTGAAATTGCGTCGCAGCAGGGCAACGCGCTCATCGAGATCGCCAACGAGCCCGGGCATCCGAGTCAGGCGGAAGACGTGCATCGCCCGGAGGTTCTCTCGCGCCTGCGTTCGCGTGTTCCACCCACGGTGCCCGTTGCTCTCGGGCTGGTCGAAGGGCTCGATCGAAAGTCCGCAGGCGACTACCTGACGTGGCATTCGCCTCGCGACGACCGCTTCGATGGATGGGGCCACGTGCTCGCGCTTGCCGAAGGCCCGGAACTCATCAGCAAATGGAACAAACCGGTGGTCAGCGACGAACCCATCGGCGCTGGCGAGAGATTCGAAGCAGGCCGGCGCGACGACCAGCCTGCGCGCTTTCGCGCGGCCGCGGTGGTGACGAGGCTCGCTGGCCTCGGTGCGACCTTTCACTACGACGGGGGACTTCAGGCGGTGGTTCCCACTGGACGCCAGCTCGAATGCTTCAAGGCGTGGAACGAAGCCTGGACGCTATTGCCAGCCGATGTCGAGCGCAGTGGTGCGTTCAGAAAGGCCGGAGATCCCGAGGCGGCGATACTCGATTTTCGTCACGATAGAGCGCTGGCCGTATTCGAGCGGCAACGCGGGAACACCGCGTGGGTAGCGATCATCAACCCTGGCGAAGGCTTCGCGATGCAATGGGCAGGCGGGTGGATTCCGGGCGAGGCGCGGCGGCTGAACGGCGTGTGGCTGGTCAACGCGCGACGAGCCCCGCGTCAGCCAATCAGATAACGAACATCACCGCACGCGATAGATTGCGACTGGGCCTTCCTCGAACACTTTCTCGAACGCCGGCGACGCGTCGAAGCGAATTCCGTCCGGGTACGTCCGGCGTTCGACTTCGTCGACGTAGACGTAGTCGATCCTGAGGCTGCGCGCGATGCTTGCCGCTTCGTCCGCGTTCTTCGTTGCGTACATCGTCTTGATTCGATCGGAACGCTCTGCGTACTCGGGAACGTTCAGCAATGAAATCGGTAGACCGCCCGCCATCCGGCGTTCAGCGAACGATGGAATATTGCTCCAGGTTGATCGCTCACGGGACCGCGCATCCATCTGCACGACTGCTGCAGGCGGCGTGTTGCTCCGAATCCATCCGTACGCGTGTTGCTGCTGTGGCGTGACGACGATGGTCCAGGGAAAGCCAGGGCCCATTGCCAGATTCGTCGTGTCCTGCGCGTTGTAGGCGTCGATGATGGTGGTCGGCGCACCAACCGCAAGGGCGATGAGGACAATCCCCCATGTGAGGCCTCGTCTCACACCGTGCGCACTCGCTGCCACGAGTCTCGCGGTTAGTGCTCCGAGCCCGATGATCAACATCTGCCCGGCTCGAAACGCCATCCACGCCTGATCGACGGACAGCCGGACGAAGTACATGAGGAACAGTGCGATCAGAGCAAGAAGTGCAAACGGCACCGCCGGCTGCAGCGGCAGTGCCCGGGCAAGGAGCAGCCCTGCGGCGCCGGTGACGAGGATCGGGCCAAGCGAGAGAAACAGAGTGACGATCGGCTGCTGACGCGACGGACCCAGGAAGCCGAACTGCAGAAATCCGCCTGCGCCTTCGACCATTTGATTGGACACGCACCATCCGATCGCGAGGACGACGGGAAGGGCGGCGAGCGCATGTCGTGCAATCAGAGCAGGCTGACGCCACGCCATTACGACGATCGCCGCGCCATACGCGAGTGAAAAGATCCCGCCGACCAACGGATTGAACGCAACCGAACAGCCCAGCGCGATGCCCGCGAGAATGATCGTTGCCAGCGACGACGAGGCGCCGGCCGTCCCGGCGACGACGAGAGCGATGACGCCGAGGGCATACGCCATTGAGTGCTGGGGCACGTACCACAGGCAGCGCTGCAACCCGTCGATGCGATGGCCGGCGAACGGCGGCCAGGCGGTTACCGCGTCGATGTTCCAGTTGCGCAGCTCCGCCAGCGGCGCCCCGCGCGACCACAATCGGTATGTCTGGAAGATTCCTTCGGCGCTCGACGCGACGAGTGCCAGCGTCGCGCCAGCCGCGGCGGCTATTGGCCGGGGCGCAGCGGTCCACGCAGCCAGAAAGACGGCTGACATGAGCAGCAGCCCCGTCATCAGCGCGTTGATCTTCAAACACAACTGAACGTCACGTGCTGGCCCAGGCCCGACCTGCGAGACGGTGGCGGGCAAGAGGTAGTACGTCCAGTAGTAGTGAATCGGTTGCCGCGCGAGATAAGGATTCCGGGGCGGCATGGAGAACTTGCCGATTTCAGCGGTGAGCGCCGTGTGCCAGACGAAATCGGCAGTGAAGTAGGCGCGGTAGTACCGGTTGCCCTGGTCGTCGAGACGGCCGACGTGCGCCAACGGCGGTGTCGCGACCGCCAGTGTCAGCACGAGAACCGCGAGCAGTGCAGTCGATCCCGACGGCGTCCACGGCGAGATCTGCACTGTTGGACTTGTAATCCGCCGACACGCGAACCACGTGATCGCGGAAACTGCGCCCCACGCGATCACGAAGACGAACGCCGATGGCACGTGCGCGGCAATCGGAACCCAGACCGCAAGCGCAGTCACTCCGTAGCCAAGAA
>Ga0207701_10003012_pt1 | contig 17390 bp, 13 predicted proteins | sample KBSSwiSSwithPhiX_FD_184294 | JGI IMG/M metagenome (GOLD analysis project Ga0207701, IMG submission 184294) | Switchgrass rhizosphere bulk soil microbial communities from Kellogg Biological Station, Michigan, USA, with PhiX - S5 (SPAdes) (version 2) | ecosystem: Environmental > Terrestrial >... | reverse complement strand
CCGCCCGGCGTCGACTTCACCAACCGCGTGATCTATTACGTGGGACCGGTCGATCCCGTGCGCGACGAAGTCGTCGGGCCGGCCGGTCCGACCACCGCGACGCGGATGGACAAGTTCACGGAGATGATGCTCGGAAAGACGGGGCTCATCGCGATGGTCGGCAAAGCCGAGCGCGGCCCGGAGGGTGTCGCGGCGATTCGCCGGCACCGTGCTGCGTACCTGATGGCGGTCGGCGGCGCTGCCTATCTCGTCTCGAAGGCCATTCGCGGCTCGCGCGTGGTCGCCTTCGGCGATCTCGGAATGGAAGCGATCTACGAGTTCGAAGTGAAGGACATGCCCGTCACGGTTGCCGTCGACTCGAACGGCACGTCGGTGCACGAGACCGGCCCTCGCGAGTGGCAAAGGCGGATAAGCCAGATAGCGCTGACCCCGGTGGTATGAGCCATGAGCCCGACGGGCCGCCCCGAGGGCGAATCAGCTCCGAAGCGCGCAGCGCGGAGGGTAGTCCAAATGAGCCCGACGGGCCGCCCCGAGGGCGAATCAGCCCCGAAGCGCGTAGTCCAATGAGCCTCTTGCGCAAGCGGTCGGCGCCGCCTGCGACCGGACCGGCTTCGGCGCTCTCGCTGCCGCGGGTGCGGATGGGGCTCCTCACCAAGCTCAACCTGCTCACGATCGCCCTCATCTTCCTCACCGCGGCAGGCACGACGGGCTTCTACGTCTGGCAACAGTGGCGCGACGAAACGGCGGACCTGCGCCAACGCGGGGCATCGGCGCTGGTCATGCTTTCCGAGCTGTCGGAGTTCGGGCTGTACACGGCAAACCGTGCGTATCTCGAGGCAATCCTCGCGAGCCTGCCCGCCGAAGGCGACATCGCGTACGCCGCGGTCGTCGATCGCATGGGCGAGACGGTGGCGGTGCGGCGCATCGCGGATGCGCTCGGGCCGGCGGGCCCGCCACCCCTGTCGACGGACGCGCCGTTGCCGCTTGCGGGCAGCACGTCGGCAGTCGACGTCATGATTCGCGGCAAGCGCTACATGGAGCTGATCGCGCCCGTGAGCGGCGACAAGATCATCTCCACGATGGGTATCGATCACATTCCGCCCCAAACCGCGCCGAATGCGGACGGCAACGGCGCTCCGGCATCGACGGCTGGCGCCGGCAACACGCTCGGCTACTTGCGCGTGGGCATGACGTTCGATCGCGTGCAGCAGCAATTCCGGAAGCACCTGGTCGGCGCCCTTTCCGTCATCGCACTGTTGATCGGGCTCACGATCGGTGCCACGTTCATGCTCACCCGCGGACTCGTCGCGCCGATGCACCGACTGATGCGTGCGGCGCGCGCCGTCGGCGCCGGCAGGCTCGACGTCTTCGTTCCGCCGCGCTCGACCGACGAGCTCGGCTCGCTGACGCAGGCGTTCAACCACATGACGCAGCGGCTTGCCGAATCCCGGGCCGAGGTCGGGGATTACCAGCGCACGCTCGAGGAGAAGGTCGCGCAGCGCACGCACGAGCTCGAGATCGCGACCGCGCACGCGTACAAGCTCGCGCAGCACGACATTCTCACGGGACTGCCCAACCGGGCGCTGCTCAACCAGCGGCTGAAGCAAATCCTCGCGTTGTCGCAGCGCAACGGTGCGCACGTCGCCTGCCTGTTCCTCGACTTCGATCACTTCAAGCGGATCAACGACACGCTGGGCCACGACTCGGGGGACCAGCTGCTGCAAGCGGTGTCCCAGCGCCTGATCGCCGCCGTCCGCGAGTCGGACACGGTCGCGCGGCTGGGCGGCGACGAGTTTGTCGTCATCCTGCCCGGGCTCGACCCCGCGCATGCCACGTTCGAGACGATGACCGTGCTGGCTCGCATCCGCGAATCGTTCCTCGCCCCATTCAAGCTTGCCGACCAGACGCCGACATTGACGTGCTCCATCGGCGTGTCGATGTTCCCGCTCGATGCGAGCGACACGGTGACGCTGATCAAGCAAGCCGACACCGCGATGTACGCGGCCAAGGAGGTCGGGCGCAACGCGTATCGTTTCTACACGGCCGACATGAACGCGCGCGTCCAGGCGCGGCTGCAGCTCGAGACGGACATGCGGCGCGGCCTTTTGCGAAACGAGTTCTTCCTCGCGTATCAGCCGCAGGTCGATCTGCAGACGGGGCGGACGCGTGCCGTCGAAGCACTCATCCGCTGGCGCGATCCGTCGCGTGGCGTGATTCCGCCTTCCGAGTTCATACCGATCGCCGAAGAGTCGGGCATGATCCAGGCGCTCGGTGCGCGCGTGCTGCGCGACGCGTGCCGTCAGCTCGCCGCGTGGCACCGGGCGGGCATGATGCTGCGACTATCGGTCAATCTGTCCGTGCAGCAGCTGCAACACGACAGCTGCCTCGCCGTCGTCGACGAGGCGCTCCGCGCGAGCGGCCTCGCGCCGCAGTATCTCGACCTCGAGATCACCGAGAGCGTGATCATCAGCCACCCGGAGAAAGCGGTCGCGACGCTGGTGAAGCTCAAGGAGCGGGGCATCTCGATCACCGTCGATGATTTCGGCACCGGATACTCGAGCCTGTCTTATCTCGCAAGGCTGCCGATCGAGGCGCTCAAGATCGACCAGCGCTTCGTGCACGGCCTCGAGCGCAACAGCAACGACGTGGCGATCACGCAGGCGATCATCGCGCTGTCGCATTCGCTCGGCTTGCGCGTGATCGCCGAAGGCGTGGAGACACGCGCGCAGTTCTCCTTCCTCAAGAATCACGGCTGCGAATCAGCGCAGGGATTCCTGATTGGCCGGCCGCTCGAGGAAAGGGATTTCCTGGCGTGGTGGAAGGCGCAGCAGGAAGAGGCGCGCAGCGTCACGCTTCAGCCGGATATGTGGCAACCCGAGGGTGGCTGACTACGGATCGAGTGATTTGATCGCCGTGAATGTGCCAGGGTAAAGCCGCTCTAGGGCGCCCTTCGTCACATCCGCGAGCAGCGAACTCAAACCACTCGCCAGGGTCCCCGCATCGCAGACCGGTTCGCGTTGCGCCCACAGGCTGGCGAGCCGACTGCCGTGCTCGTCGACGATTTCCGCGACGAGAGGCGTCCAGAAGGGCGGATACTCGGTCTCCACCCAGTCGCCACGGCCACGTCCGTAGTGCGCGACGGCGAGATAGCGCAACACCGCCGTTACCACCAGGCTCGAGAGGAACGCATTATCCCAGCGGAGCATCGCCCCCGATTTGCCGCGCGCGACGTTGAGGCCCCGCGCGATGCCGGCGCCACCCAACGCCCCCAGCACCGCACCGGTCAGCATTCCGGCGCCGAACGTGAGGCCTCCCACAGCGAGGTCGGCGGCAAGACCACTGAGGGCACCGGAGACCACGCCGCCCATTACCGCTGCCTTGCGTTCGCTGACCGGCGCATCCAACGCGATTCCGCCGGCCAGGCGCTCGAGCACTTCGCCTTTCGCGCGGCCATCAAGCCCGTGCAAAGCGATCAATTGATCGGTGCAAAGGCGCAATCCTTCGTCGAGCCGCATGGCCATCACGCGCGACGCGCCTGTTTTGGCGCCGTCCACAGGGTCCGCGACCAGACCAAGGCTGCTGCCGATTCCCCGCAGCGTGGCGCCGGTTTCCGGAAGCGATTCGCGATCGCAAGCCGCCGCAGCGATCGGCGCGGCGAGTGCCGACATCGCCTGGTCGAATTGTGCGAGGCGCCTCTTCTGCCACGTGTCGACGACGCGTCGCCAGACCGCCCGGCGTGTTACCGGAAGAGCGTTCCCAACGAGCTCGAAGAGCCGGATCTCCTGAACCCAGCAGCGCGCGAACGCGTCGAAGGTCGTCACCGCCCGGATGATTGAATGCGGCTGGAGCGCGGTGCGCCAGATGGCTTCCTCGGCCTGCTCTTCGTCACGCGGACGCGGCCGGCCGGTCTGGTTGATCAGGACGACCACCGGCTTTCCGATCCATGCGAGGATGCTGAGCTCCGATGCGAGGTAGCCGGCATCTTCAGGAGACTCCGACGCGTTGACGAGATAGAGCACGACATCGGCCTCATCGCGAACGTTGCGGACGACCTGCTGCGATAGAAAGAACGCGCGATCGCGGAAGCGGTCCCAGACCTGCGACAGAAACCAGCCGATGGGATTGCCTTGCTGTGTCAGCCGCCGGGCGAGCCGCGCGCTGTCGCCGAAGCCCGGCGTGTCCCACAGGACGACCGTATCGCCCTCGAGGGTCGTGAGCAGCGGATACGGCGTGGCCTCTTGCGTGACATGCTGCGCGTCGCGCACCGTTCCGACATCCCGGCCGACAAGCGTCCGCGCCAGTGTCGTCTTGCCGACGTTCGTGTGCGCGATCAGGGATAGCGCGACGGTGGAATCGGACTTCACGCCGCGCTCATTGGCGACCGGCGATTGCCGCGTCGAGCGCCTGCTCGGCAGCCGCGAGATCCGGCGCCGACAGATCAACGAACACGATCGGTACCTGCGCATCTTGCGCAAGCTGCCGCCACGCCGCGCGCCGATCCGCAATGCGCGCCGGCTCCGGTCTCCGACGCGCGACCCAAACGCCCTCATCCACCAACGCCAGCAACGCCTCGGCGCCCGCCCCTTGGCGAACCAGCGTGGACAGGAATTCGCCATGCACTTCACGCTCGGGCGTCGCGCTTGCGTTGAACAGCGCAACGAGCGTCGTCGCTGCGCCTGGGTTTGCGATGCCGGCGGGTACATACTCCGTCCCGTATGCCACAGGCGGTGTGACGGTCACTGCCGAGCTTCCGCCAAATGCGCGCATGACGACGGCTTCGAGTCCTGCGATAGCCGCGGCGGGCGGCGTGTAGCTGTACGGAATGACGCGGACACGCGCCGCACCTCCCCGATAGCCGCGCAGCAGACGCTGGAAATACGGTTCGTCGAGCGGCAACGCAAAGTGCGCCGAGCGATGGCGCTCGACCACACCGGCGACGAGTGCGAGCGCGAGACGCGGCACGATCACAACAGCGGCCACGGTCGCGGCCATCAAGTGCAACCAGCGCGCGGCATTTTCACTGCCCGGCGCGCGGATCGCCGCCACGGCATCGACGCCCGGCACGGCAATCCCGGTCAGCAATGCGCCGGGCGCGTACGCAAAGGCGACGATCGGACGCACAATCGACGCGTCGAGGAACGTGCTCTCCCAGTTCGCGCGGTACTCGAATGCAACGCCGCGAAGATAAAGTCCCGCAATCACGCCGGCGGCCAGCGCTGCCGCCGCGACGTGCAGAATGCGCGCGGCGCGGGTCGCGTACAGGGAAGCGGATCGGCGCGTCCAGTCGTCGACGAACGCGACGACCCCTTCCCGCATCGCCCCGACGCGGCGTGGCCGCGCGAGACCGCCGGCCAGTCGCGTAAGTGCGCTGCGCAGCGGTCCCAATTCCCCTTTTTCGCCATAGCGCGCGACATAGCTGACGACGATGGCGACGTACACGGCGAGGTTCCAGATCAACAGCCCGAGCACCGGGGGCGCCAGGATATTGATTCGCTGCGTGGGGTCGATCTGATCGAGGACGATGCCAAATGCGAAGGCACCCACAACGACGACGATCCCCACCCATGACCGCCACTGGAGCGCGCGAACGATTCGCGGCAACGCGGTTTGCCGCACACCCAACCTCTCGATCGTCAGCGTCGCCCTGCGGACGAGGAACGCCTCCGGTACGCCCTCGGCTCCAACGACCTCTGCGGCAGCGCGACTCGCCCATGCGCGATCCTCGTCTGTCCAAAGCGTGCGTGCGGTATCCGTCGTTTCGACGGCCCGCATCGCGACGACCTTCAACGCGGACGATTCGTCCATGGCAGGCGATTTGGCGTGAGGTGCAAAGAGTGCGGAGCGGGGTGCGGCCAGGCCAACTGGCAGTGGTTGCAATCGGCACATGACTATACCGCGGCGCCTTTCCCAGGTTGACGGGCCGTCCGCTAAACTGCGTTCCGTTCGGCGAGAGGCAAGGAGAAAACATGCAGTTCTATCTCAACGGGTACGCGCCCGGCGATCCCGACATCCTCCCGCAGCCATCCGGTGCCGCGGAGCGATTGGCGGACCTTCCCCCCGATGTCGACGTCCTCATCGTCGGCAGCGGGCCGGCCGGGACACTCCTCGCGGCGCAACTCTCTGTGTTTGCCGGAATCAGCACCCGGCTGATCGAGCGTCGCAGCGAACCACTCGAGCTCGGGCAGGCGGATGGCGTTGCGTGCCGCACCGTGGAAATGTTCGAGGCTTTCGGGATGGGCGCGAAGCTAACCCGGGAAGCGTACTGGGTGAACGAGACCGTCTTCTGGCGCCCGTCGCCCGACGATCGTTCGCGGATCATGCGCACCGGACGCGTCCAGGACACCGAGGACGGCTTGTCGGAGTTCCCGCACGTCATCGTGAACCAGGCTCGCATGCAGGACTATTTGCTCGACTACATGCGCAAGTCGCCGACGCGTATGGAGCCGGATTACGGCGTCGAGTTCCTTTGCCTCGAGATCGACGCGGAGGGTGCTTACCCGGTCCGCGCCACGGTGCGCCAAGTGGCGAACGGCACCGAGCACTCGATCCGCGCGAAATATGTCGTGGGATGCGACGGCGCGCGCAGTCTCGTGCGTCAGTCGATCGGCGGCGAGCCGCGCGGCGATTACGCGAATCACGCCTGGGGCGTGATGGACATGTTGGCGGTCACCGACTTCCCCGACATTCGGCTCAAGGCAGCGATCCAGTCGGCAGAGGAAGGAAACATCCTGCTGATCCCGCGCGAGGGAGGGTATCTCGTGCGGCTCTACGTCGACCTCGGCGACGTCGACCCGAACGACCGCGGCGCTGTTCGCGCCCAATGCACGCCGGAGAAAGTTATCGAGATCGCGCGACGCGTGCTTCGGCCCTACACGCTCGACGTCCAAAACATCGTGTGGTTCTCGGTGTATGAAGTCGGCCAGCGCGTCACCGATCGGTTCGACGACGTCCCTTCGATCCAGGCCGGCTCTCGCGAACCACGCGTCTTCATCGCGGGCGATGCCTGCCACACGCACAGCGCGAAAGCCGGCCAGGGCATGAACGTTTCGATGCAGGACGCCTTCAATCTCGGTTGGAAGCTCGCGGCCGTTCTCGAGGGGCGTGCCAAGCCCGAGCTCCTGCGCACCTATTCGATCGAGCGCCACGCAATAGCGCAGCAGCTGATCGAGTTCGACAGGGAATGGTCGAAGATCATGGGCTCGCATCCCAAAGACGTGGAGCACCCCGAACTGGGAGGCGTCGATCCGGCCGAGCTTCAGGCGTACTTCGTCAAGTCGCTGCGCTATACGGCGGGCGTTGCGACGCATTACCCACCAGCGACGAAGCTCACCGCAGGAGCCACCCATCAGGATCTGGCAAAGGGCTACACGGTCGGCATGCGTTTCCATTCCGCGCCTGTGGTGCGCCTCGCCGATGCCAAACCGATGCAGCTCGGCCACGCTGCTCGCGCGGACGGCGCCTGGCGCATCTATGCGTTTGCCGACGCGAGCAGAGAGCGACTGTGCAAGCTCGCCGATTTCCTGATGGGCTCTCGCGATTCGCCGATCCGCCGGTTCACTCCGGCCGGCGCCGACATCGACAGCGCGATCGACTTTCGCGCGGTGTTCCAGCAATATCACCGCGATCTGAGAGTGGAGGAGCTGCCCGCGCTGCTGCTTCCGCGCAAAGGTCGCTTTGGGCTGATCGATTACGAGAAGGCTTACTGCCCCGACCTCAAGAACGGCGCGGACATTTTCGACCTGCGCGGCGTCGACCGTGGAAAAGGCGCGACGGTCGTCGTACGTCCGGATCAGTACGTCGCGAACGTGTTGCCGCTCGACGCGCACGACGAACTTGGTTCATTCTTCGGAGGATTCCTGATCGACGTTGGCTAGCCCGGAGATGCGAGGGCACGCGAGACGGTCTCGATTTGGCTGTTACAGTCCCCTAAGTGAGGTCATCCGGCCGGTCCACGTCGCGCAGCGTTCCGGCGTCGTCGACGTCAATTCGCACGAGCAAGTCGCGATGCGCTGCAACGACCGACTTGGCCCCGTCGTCGTTCGAGAGCACCGAGAGCTCGGCGAAGCAAGCGGCTCCAAAGCCGACGGGGTGGCCGCGCAGCTGCCCATAAAACGGCGCGGCAACGACCGCTCCGTCGGCGATTGCCCGGACCACGCGTAGGATCGTCGATTCGGCGATCCACGGCATGTCGCCGAGCGCGACGATCCAGCCGGCGGCGTCTCGTGTGGCCTTGACTCCGCATGCGAGGCTCGCGCCCATCCCGTCTTCGGCATTCGCGCACGGCACGATGCGTGCGCCTGCCGCTCGCAGCGCTTCCGCGAGCGCCGCATCCCCGGGGCGCACCACGGCGATAACCTCAGGCACTGCTGCAGCGAGATTCCGGCAGGCAAGCGCGCCGACGTACTCGTTGCCGGCGCTTGCGAGGGCTCCTGGTCCCGGACTGACCGCCGCTCGCACTTTTGCAAGCAGTTTTTCGCCGCCGAAGCGCTCGCCGCGCCCGGCCGCAAGCAGGATGCCGACGATGCGCTTTCCATCGCTCACCTGGGGACGCCTGTGCGCGAGCGTTTGCAGGACCATCCGGGATTCGGGAGCGGATCCCCTCGCATACTCATCTCGCTTTATCAGCGCTCTTCGTACACGCCCAGCTTGCGCTGCAGCGGCGATTCGTCGGCGCTGATGAGGTAAAGCGGCGCACGGCTCGAACGATTCGCGACCCGCACCGCGGCAAGGCCGGGCGCGCAGAACGTGTCCGCCTGCTCGAGCGTGATGGCTGTCGCATCGACCGTTGCGTTCCCCGCACCCTCGATCACATGAAAGACCTTCGCGGCCGACGTCCGCATCAACACGACCTCCTCGCCCGGCCGCAACAGCAGCGCCGCGAACGCGATCGTGTTGAGGCAATCGCCGCCCGTCTCCGGATTCACGTACGCCACTTGCACGACTTCGTCCGGCTCGCAACGCGCGGCCTGCGCATCGAGCGCGTGGCGCGTGCGCCGCCACTCGTAGCGCAGCAGCGGATAGGGTCCTTGCACGCGCCGGCCGTGCGCGATGGGAGCGAGTCCGCCGGAAGCGTATGAATAGTCCGGCCGGTGCGCCGTTTGCGGCGTGCCTTCGACGACATACGAGACATCGAGGTAGACCATCAGCGGCAGATCGAGCACATCGAGCCAGATCATCGGACCTTGACCCTCGTGCCGGTGCTCGTGCCACTGTCCCGTGGGCGTGAGGATCAAGTCTCCGGGTTCCATCGCGCACGCTTCGCCATCGACAAGCGTCACCGCGCCCTCGCCTTCGATCACGATGCGCGCGGCGTTCGGCGTGTGCCGATGGCTCGGCGCGACCTCGCCTGGCAGGACGAGCTGCACTCCGAGGTAGATGGTCGCCGACGCCTGCAGATTGTCGAGGCCGCGGCCGGGATTCGCGAGAACGAGCACGCGCCGCTCCGCTTTCTCCATGGGCGTGAGCTCGCCGGCGCGCAGCAGGAGTGGGCGGATCGCCGCCCACGACCAATGCGCGGGGCGGGTGTTCGTGCGCGGCGCATTCGGCGGCAGCAGCGCGCGCAGGTTCGGCCAGAGCGGCACGAGGTTGGCAGAGGTGAGCGCCGCGACGTAGTCGCGCGGCAGCTCGTCCAGGGTGCCGAGTGCTTTCATGGACGCAGTCTTGAGCGGAGAATTGGCACGCAGCGGCGAAGTTGCGCCTGCGGCTTGCACGAATGTACGATTTCATGCGGATTCGTTCAACCCGCATCGCTCAAGCCCGCGGCCGCGCGGGCGAGCGCCCGCCGGCAACCGGGGGAGACTGACATGACGAAAGCGAAGCGAATCCTTGCCACGATGCTGATCGCAGCCGGCTTGCCGGGATCGGCGCCGGTGATCGCCCAGGAAGCCGTGCCGGTTCGAATTGGCGTCATCGCCGAATTCTCCGGCCCGTTTGCCGACTACGGGCAGCAGATCGTGGGCGGCATGAAGACCTACCTCAAGCTCAACGGCGACGTCTACGGCGGCAGGAAGGTCGACATCATCATCCGCGATACGACCGGCCCTGCGCCCGACATTGCGAAGCGCCACGCGCAGGAGCTCGTGACGCGCGACAACGTCGACATCCTCGCGGGGTTCGGGCTCACGCCGAACGCGCTCGCGGTCGCGCCAATCTCCGCCGAGGCGAAGAAGCCGATGGTGATCATGAACGCGGCAACGTCCGTGATCACGACGCGGTCGCCGTACATCGTGCGCGTGTCTCACACGTTGCCGCAGGACACCCAGCCGATGGCGCAATGGGCGGCGAAGAACGGCATCAAGCGTGTGTTCACGCTGGTATCGGACTTCGGGCCCGGCATCGACGCCGAAACCACGTTTGTGAAGTCGTTCAAGGCGGTCGGCGGAGAAATCGTCGACAGCGTGCGCTCGCCGCTCACCAACAACGACTTCGCCCCATTCCTGCAGCGGATCAAGGATACGAAGCCGGAAGCAGTGTTCGTGTTCCTGCCGCCCGGCAGCCAGACGATCGGCTTCATCAAGGGCTACGAGGAGCGCGGGTTGAAGCAGGCCGGCATTCGCATCATCGCGACCGGCGACCTGACGGACGACGGCGTGCTGCAGGCGATGGGCGACCCGACGCTCGGCCTGATCACGAGCTTCCACTATTCGGCCGCGCACGACTCGCCCGAGAACAAGGCGTTTCTCAAGGCGTACGTCGACACGAACGGCACGAAGCTGCGGCCGAACTTCATGGCCTGCGCCGGCTATGACGGCATGGCGGCGATCGCCGAAGCGCTCAGGAAGACCGGGGGCTCGACCGATCCGGAGAAGTTCGTCGCGGCGATGAAGGGAATGCGGCTCCAAAGCCCCCGCGGACCAATCATGATCGATGCGGAGAGTCGAGACATCGTGCAGACCGTCTACATCCGTCGCGTCGAGAAGGTCGACGGAATCCTCTACAACATCGAGTTCGACAAGTTCGTCGACGTCAAGGATCCGGGGAAGCAGCCTTGATGGGACCGGCAGGCGAAGGCGAAGCGCGCGAGCGCCTTGCGATCCGCGAGGTCGTGGAGAACTGGGCGCTCTGGCGCGATGCCGGCGATTGGGAGCGCTTTCACACCGTCTGGCATCCCGGCGCGCGGATGATGGCAACGTGGTTTCAGGGGACCGCGGAACGCTTCATCGAAGCGAGCCGCGAAGGCTGGAACAAGGGTGTCAGCATCCTGCATTTTCTGGGCGGATCGGCCATCGACGTCGCGGGGCACCGGGCGATCGCGCAGACCAAGATGACGATATCGCAGCGCGCGAATGTCGACGGCGTCGCCTGTGACGTCGTGTGCACCGGGCGGTTCTACGATTTTTTCGAGCGGCGCGACGCGTGGCGCATCGTCCTGCGGCAACCGATCTACGAGAAAGACCGGTTGGATCCGATTGACCCCGCTGCGAAGTTGCAGCTGGACCCGACACTCCTCGCGCAATTTCCGGAGGGCTACCGCCACCTCGCGTATGCGCAGACGAGGATCGGCTACACGGTGAAGCGCGACATGCCGGGCCTCAAGGGTCCGGAAGTCGAGAGGCTTTATGCCGCGGGCGCTGCGTGGCTCGGCGGTAATGAACTCGCTTGGTAAAACGACGGGGCGAGCCGCGCTGTCCGGTTCAGACCCGGAAGGATTGCTGCACTTCCACCGGGAACAGCATTTCGGCCTCGAGCTTCCGGCAGCAGACACCCTGCTCGAACGCGTAGCTCAGGAAGGCATCGAGCGTGGTGCGATTGCCTTCGATGCCGTAAGGCCATGGATTGGCGCCGAAGAGCTCCCGCGCCCGCTCGAGCTCGTCCGGAATCCACGGCAGCGGAAAGTGCGATGCCGTCACATCCGCGACGCGCTCGAGACTCCGGCGCCGCGCCTCTTCGAATGCCTTGTAAAGATTCATGGCCAGCCAGCGGTGGCGCTCGAAAAATTCGCGCCGCAACGCGACGACGTGCATGATCGGGAAGATTCCCGTCCTGCGCGCATAGGCGACCTCGGCCTCCCGAGGCGATGCGAACAGGCGCCGCAGGCGCGGGTCGGCGGCAATGAACGGCGCCGGCGCCCGCGCAGAGAGCACGGCGTCGAGGTCGCCCGCGAGCAGCATCTCGGAGAGCGACCTGTCGGCCACGACGTCGAGACGATATCCGGAAGGGAGCTCGAGCGCGACCTTTTCGCGACGTCCCGGGTCGTTGACACCGCCCTGGTGCCAGTGGATGGACGCGAGGTCGATGCCATACTCGTGACAGAGAAGGCCGCGCGAATAGACGGCGGCCGTCTGCGCCCACTCCGGTACGCCGATGCGCTTGCCCGCGAGCTGTTCGGGCCTCTCGATACCGCCGTCCCTGCGGACGTAGATCGACGAATGGCGAAATACGCGAGATGTGAACACCGGAAGCGCGACGAACCGCCCGTCATCCTGCGCCGTCAGCGCGGCGAGCTTGGCAAGCGAAACTTCCGAGGCATCGAATTCACCGTGCACCAGGAAGCGGTAGAACATCTCCTCGATCGGCAGGCGCAGGACGTTGAGGTCGACGCCGGCGACCGGTACGGTTCCATCCGCGAGGTCGCGGACGTGGTCGTACTCGCCGATCGCGAGCGTGAGCGGTATTTTCGCCATGGAAGCGGCGTTGCCGCGGATCAATCGAGCTTGATGCCGGTCGACTTCACGATCCTGCCGTACTTGTCGTAATCGCTGCGGATGAGCGCCGCGAATTCCGCCGGCGTCGTCGCAAACGGCTCGACCCCGCCGGCCGCATTGAGCTTCTGCTTGACGTCGGCTGCCGCCAGTGCCTTGTCGACCGCGAGGCGTAACCGGGTCAGCACCGGTTCGGGTGTGCCCGCCGGCGCGAACAGCGCGAGCCAGATGGTCACCTCGTACCCCGGATAGAACTCTGCGATGGTCGGCAGATCGGGAAACTCGGGTGAGCGCTGCGCGCCCGTGGCGGCGAGCGCGCGCAGCTTGCCAGCCCGGATCTGGGGCTTGGTCGAAGTGCCGGCGAACATCGCCACGGTGTCGCCGGCAACGGTGGCCGTTGTCGCGGGCGCCCCGCCCTTGAACGGGACGTGCAGGAGATCGATGCCGGCGCGCTGCTTCAGTATCTCCATTGAAAGGTGGTGCTGGCTGCCGTTGCCGCCGGAAGCGTACGGCAGCGGCGGCGTCGTGCGGCGCGCGTACTCGATGAACTCCTGGAAGTTCTGCACCGGCAGCGACGGATTGACCGCGAGGACGAATTGATTCGCCGCGACCGTCGCGACCGGCGCGAGGTCCTTGAGCGCATCGAATGGCATCTTCGCGTACAGATGCGGATTGATCGTGATCAGGCTGTCCTGTCCCAGCAGCAAGGTATGCCCGTCCGGGGCAGCCTTCGCAACGATGTCGCCCGCGATATTGCCGTTCGAGCCGGCGTGGTTCTCGACGACGACCGGCTGGTCCAGGAGCTCCGAGAGCTTTTGCCCGACCACGCGGGCGACAATGTCGGGAGCACCGCCCGCAGGAATCGGCACGATCAACTTGATCGGCCGCGACGGGTTCTGCGCGAGCGCCGCGGCGCTCGCGACCGCGACCCCGCACGCGACCAGAAGATGCACTATCCGGCGCGACAATTTCACCGTCATTCCGCATCTTTTCGCATATCATCGCGAATTGCAACGCGCCCCCCCATGCCGACCGCCGCCGATAGCGCGCTCATCGACAAGCTCGTCGTCGCCAACCGGATCCTTTACCGAGAGGGCGTGGTCGACGGCTTCGGGCACGTCAGCGCGCGCCACGACCGGTCGCCGCAACATTTTCTTCTCGCGCGCAGCATGGCGCCCGCGCTCGTCCGTCGCGCCGACATCCTCACGTTCGATTTCGACGGCAAGGCGCAGGACGCGGGCGACGCGCGCCCCTACCTGGAGCGCTTCATCCACGCGGAAATCTATCGCGTCCGCGCCGACGTGCACGCGGTCGTGCACAGCCATTCGCCGAGCGTGATTCCGCTGGGCGCGACGAAACAGCCGCTGCGGCCGATCTTTCACATGAGCGGCTTCCTGGGCGAAGGCGCGGCACTGTTCGACATTCGCGACGCCGCGGGCGACACCGACATGTTGATCAGCAACGGCGCGCTCGGCGCCGCGATGGCGAAGGCCCTCGGGGACAAATCAGTCGTGCTGATGCGCGGGCACGGATCGACGGTCGTCGGGGTCTCCGTCGAGCAGGCGGTCTATCGCGCAATCTACGCCGAGGTCAACGCGCGGCTGCAGATCGAGGCGACGCAGCTCGGGCCGGTGACGTATCTCAATGCGCAGGAAGCCCGGAAGGCCGCGGCGATGAACGATGCAGTGCTGTCGCGGCCGTGGGAGCTCTGGGTGCGCGAGGTGGGGCCCGTCGATTAGGTTCGCCGGTTTGCCTCACGCGAACTGCCCGGCCGCGTGGCCCGACGACCACGCCCACTGGAAGTTATAGCCGCCCAGCCATCCCGTCACATCGACGACCTCGCCGATGAAATAGAGCCCCGGCACGCGCGTCGCGCCCATGGTTTTGGACGAGAGCTCACGCGTGTCGATGCCGCCGCACGTGACCTCGGCCTTGTTGTAGCCGAGCGTCCCTCCCGGCCGGACCCGCCAATCGTGCAGCGCCGATTCGATTGCGCCGAACCGGCGCTCGTCGTGCCGGTTCATCGGCCCCGTCGCGCGGTGCTCGGCGCACCAGGCGTCGACGAAGCGCCGCGGCAGCCGCTGCGCGAGCACGTTGTCGATTCGCGCGGTCGAGATGCGGTGGTCCCTGAACCACACGGCCCCCTCCCGTCCCGGCAAAAGGTCGATCGAAAGGGCCGACTTGCCGTCCCAATACGACGAGATCTGCAGGATCGCCGGACCCGACAGCCCGCGATGGGTGAAGAGCAGGTTTTCGCGGAACCGGCCGCCGTTGCACGACACTTCGACGTCGAGCGCGACGCCGGCGAGATCGCCGTATCGCGCGAGCCACTCGGGCGCGAACGCCAGCGGAACGAGCGCGGGACGAGGCGGGACGACGTCGAGTCCGAATTGCTCGGCCACCTGATAGCCGAAAGGCGTCGCGCCGATCTTCGGCACGGTCAGTCCTCCCGTCGCGATGACGACCGAGTTGGCACGGACCCTGCCTTCCCCCGTCGTCACGACGAACGCGCGGTCGGCGCGCTCGACGCCCGACACCGCGCAGGGCATTCGCCACTCGACCCGGCCGTGCTCGCACTCCGCCTCGAGCATCGCGATGATGTCGTGTGCCCTGCGGTCACAGAACAGCTGGCCTAGCTTCTTTTCGTGATAGGGAATGCCGTGCCGCTCGACGAGCGCAATGAAGTCGTGCGCCGTGAACCGCGCGAGCGCCGAATGGCAGAAGGCGGGGTTCTGCGACAGGTAGTTCGACGGACCCGCACCAATATTCGTGAAGTTGCAGCGCCCGCCGCCGGAGATCCGGATCTTTTCGCCGAGCGTGTGATAGTGCTCGATCAGCAGCACGCGTCGGCCGCGCTGGCCTGCTTGCGCCGCGCACATCATGCCGGCGGCCCCAGCACCGATGACGACGGCGTCGAATTCCGGCAACGAGGAATTCTCGCGCTTGGCATCAACGGTAGCGGGAGGGCATTCTGTCATCCGGAAAGCGCGGCAGGCATACTACGAGCCGGCATCGGCTTGGAGTATTCTCGCGCGTGCCGCCGACATTTGACCACGATCAAGCCCGCACGGGAGTGGCCTCGCTACACTCGATCAGCGCAGGAGGCTGGGCGAATTGCGCGAAACGGCTCGGCCGCAATGCTCTCGGTGCATCCAATATCTTGTCTGCGAAACGCACGCTCGTGGCGCTTACCGGTTGCGTGCTCGCGCGAGTCGGACCACCGGCAATCGCTCAGGACATCGAGCCCCGCGCGTACTCCAACGCGCCGGTCGGCGTGAACTTCCTGATCGCGGGCTACGCATACACGCGGGGCGGCATCGCGTTCGGTCCGTCGCTGCCCATCACCAATCCGCACCTCGGCACGTCGAATGCCGTCGTCGCGTACGCGAGAGTCCTCGACCTGTGGGGCATGTCGGCGAAGTTCGACGCAACCGTCCCGTACACCTGGCTCTCGGGAACAGCCGATCACGACGGAGAGACGATATCGCGGAAGGTGGCCGGCTTATCGAACGCGGCGTTCCGCCTTTCGGTCAATCTCTACGGCGCGCCAGCGCTCACGCTGAACGAGTTCCAGCGCTGGGAACAGGACGTGATCATCGGAGCCAGCCTGCGCGTCATCGTGCCCTGGGGACAGTACGACAGCACCAAGCTCGTCAACATCGGCACCAATCGCTGGTCGTTCAAGCCCGAGGTCGGGATCTCGAAGGCGCTCGGGCCGTGGACGCTGGAGGCCACGGCGGGGGCCGTGTTCTTTACGGACAACAACGATTTCTTCGGCGGCAACACCCGCTCCCAGCGTCCGCTCTATTCGGTGCAGGGGCACGTGATCTACGGTTTTCCCTCGGGGAATTGGGCCTCGGTCGACGCGACGTATTTCGCGGGCGGCCGAACGACGCTCAACGGCGCGCTGAGCAGCGACCTGCAGCAGAACTGGCGCCTCGGGGCAACGTATGCGATGCCATTGGACCGCTTGAACTCGATCAAGCTCTACGCCAGCAGAGGAGTGTCGGCGCGCACTGACAATAGTTACGACCTGCTGGGAATCGCATGGCAGCACCGCTGGGGAGGCGGGCTTTGATGAATAGTGTCAGACGACTCCGCCGCTCCGAGAAAAAGGGGCGGAGACGAGTTCCGCCGATTCTCTTGCCGGTCGCATGCAGCCGGAAAGTTGTCTCCAATGCTAGTGCTGCGGAAACCGTCTCTGACCCTATTTTCTAGGGTCCGAAGAAATCCCGCACCTTGTCCATGAACGACTTCGCCCGCGGGCTGTGCGCGGCGGGATCGTTCTCGTTGATCGCCTCGAATTCCCGCAGGAGCTCCTTTTGCCGCGACGTTAGCTTGACGGGTGTCTCGATCGCCACGTGACAGAAGAGATCGCCCGTCACCGAACCGCGCACGGGACGAATCCCCTTGTTGCGCAGTCGGAACACCTGGCCGCTCTGCGTTTCCGGCGGAATCTTGATCTTTGCGTGCCCTTCGAGCGTGGGAATCTCGATGTCGCCGCCGAGCGCGGCCATCGCGAAGCTGATCGGCATCTCGCAATGAAGATCGGCGCCGTCGCGCTGGAAGACGGCATGCGGCTTCAGGTTGACGACGACGTAGAGATCGCCGGGCGGCCCGCCGTTCATCCCCGCTTCGCCTTCGCCGGAGAGCCGGATGCGGTCGTCCTGGTCGACGCCCGCCGGAATCTTCACCGACAGCGTCTTGTGCTTTTTCGTGCGCCCCTGGCCGTGGCACGCGGTGCAGGGG
>Ga0207701_10003011_pt1 | contig 17393 bp, 16 predicted proteins | sample KBSSwiSSwithPhiX_FD_184294 | JGI IMG/M metagenome (GOLD analysis project Ga0207701, IMG submission 184294) | Switchgrass rhizosphere bulk soil microbial communities from Kellogg Biological Station, Michigan, USA, with PhiX - S5 (SPAdes) (version 2) | ecosystem: Environmental > Terrestrial >... | reverse complement strand
GAAGAGATCATGGAACTCTTCAGCCAGCTCAATAAGGAAGGCGTTACGATAATTCAGGTAACCCATTCTGAAAAGAACGCAGATTATGGGTCACGGATCATTAATTTACTGGATGGAAGAATAGTTTAGAATTGCGCCCCAGGCTGTCATCCTGCCGCAGGCAGGATCAGCATTATAAGCAACTTTAAATCAAATAAAGTGTACAAGTATCTTACCATATTATTTCTTTTCGTTGCTAACGTGAATGCATATTCGCAGCGTGTGTTCAGCCTTAAACAGGTTGTGGATACAGTACTCAGAAACAATCTCGACCTGAAACAGTCGGAAATTCTTATGGAATCAGCAGGCATAGACTGGCGGCAGGCTAAAGCAAACCTGTTGCCTAACCTGAATGGTTTTGTTAATCATGGCGTTAACCAGGGAAGAAGCATTGATCCATTTACCAATGGCTACATAGACCAGAAAGTAAACTATGCGGCATATGGATTGTCGTCGGGCATTACTGTATTTGGAGGATTGTCGCTCCAGAACAACATCAAACAGAATTCACTGGCTTATGAAGCCTCCAAAATGGATGTTCAACAGCAGAAGGATAACCTTACGCTTAACACCATTCTTGCTTACTTGCAGGCTTTAAGTACGGAAGACCTTTTATCGCAGGCAAAGAGCCAGGTAGATGTTAGCAGGCAGCAGGTTGACAGGCTGGAGAAAATGAGTAAAGAAGGAGCTATTCCGCCATCATCGTTAAGCAATCTCCAGGGAGAGCTTGCAGGCAATGAGTTGTCGGTGGTAAACAGCCAGAACCTATTGGAAACTTCGAGGCTGAACCTGTTTCAGTTGATGAATGTTCCATATGATACGAATGTGAAATTTGAGCGCATTGCTGTGGATGCTTTTACTGTACAATACGATGCCACTGCAAATGAAATTTATGAAACGGCTTTACAGAATCTTGCATTGGTTAAAGCCGCGAATTTAAGAAAGCTTAGTGCGGAAAAAGGTGTGAAGGTGGCAAAGGGTCAGCTTTATCCCAACTTGTCCCTGAACGGAAATCTGAATACAAATTATTCGAGTGTAGCGGAACAAAATACTTTCCTGAACACTGCAGATGTTCAGACTGATGATTATGTATTGATTGATGGTGTGAAAACGCCGGTGATAAGCCCGAAGTCCAATTTTCAAACGGATAAAATTAATTATAACAAACAGCTGAATAATAATTTATATACAACCGTTTCTCTTGATCTGAGAATACCGCTTTTCAATAACTTTTCTCAGCGGAACAGGATAAAGAAAGCAGCATTGCAGCTGAAGAATACGGATTATGTCGCGGAATCAACTAAAATTCAACTGCGGCAGGATATTGAGCAGGCATATGCGAACATGACAGCTGCCCGTAACCGCTATGATGCATTGAAAAGGCAGGTTGAAGCATTCGCAACTTCTTTCAGGATCGCTGAAGTACGTTTTAATGCAGGTGTGGAAACGGTTATTGATTATGTGATCGCGAAGAATAATTATGACAGGGCTAACAGTAGCATGATCATCACACGATACGATTACCTGTTGCGCACAAAGGTGCTGGATTATTACAGGGGTAAGTCATTGTGGTAAGTAGAGTAAGTAATTTGTCATCCTGCCGAAGGCATGATCAGTGCAGTCAGTGATCTACTACAGATCCTGCGCAAGCGCAGGATGACAGACTTTTTTAAATGCCCGCTTTTAAAAACAAAACCCTCTCCCCATGCTGCGCAACTACATCAAGATCGCCTTCCGCAACCTCCTGAAAAATAAAGTGTATTCCCTCCTGAATATATTCGGGCTGGCCCTCGGCATCGCCGCATGCTTTTTTATATTTCAGTACGTTCACTTCGAAAAAAGCTACGACCGCTTCAATAAAAACATAGATAACCTCTATCGTGTAACACTGAAGTTCACAGGCAGTCTCGACAACGTAGCACTTTCAGCAACAAATCATCCTGCAGTTGCACCTGCAATGAAAGCAGAATTTCCTGAGGTAAAAGATTTCTCTCGTTTTGTAAGTATTACCCAAATCGGCAACCAGGCAACCATTTCAAGGATTGAGCCTGGCAAACCAGTGAAAACTTATAGCGAAGAAGCGTTCTTCGTTGCAGACAAATCATTCTTCGACATATTTTCTTATCCATTGGTAAAAGGCGACAGATCAACCTGCCTCGCAGAATCCAATTCACTTGTGATCTCAGCATCATCTGCTGAAAAATTTTTCGGAAAGGAAGATCCGTTGGGCAAAACACTTTTGTTCAATGGCAGAGCTCCACTGAAAGTTACGGGTGTGTTCAGGGATGTGATGGACAACTCGCACATCCATTTCAATATGCTGTTATCATTTTCCACTCTCGGTCAAAACTGGGGTTACGATGAATGGACCTATCCTGAATTTTACAATTATGTTTTGCTCAAACCCGGAACCGATCCAAAAAGAGTTGAAGCCCGGTTTCCGGATTTCATACAGAAGCATATGGCAGCGAAAATGAAGGAATTAAACTACGGTGCAAAATTCTTTCTTCAGCCTGTTAGGGATATTCATTTAAGATCAAACATAAGTAAGGAAGCAGAATCCAACGGCAGCCAGAAAGAAGTTGCTTTTTTATCCGTTATTGGCGTGTTTATTTTATTGATTGCCTGGATTAATTATATCAACCTTTCCACTGCAAAATCAATTGAACGCGCAAGAGAAGTTGGTTTGCGCAAAGTTGTTGGTGCAGCTAAAGCACAACTGGTATCCCAGTTTTTATTCGAATCGCTGCTTATAAATGTTATCGCACTTGTACTGGCATCTGCTATTGTTGTTGCCGCCATGCCATTTTTCAGGGATTTTCTTGAGAAAGATATTGCGGCAGGATTTTTTACCACTGGTCTTGGCAGTGAACCGGTATTCTGGATTGTGTTTGTAACACTGTTTTTTGTTGGGGCCTTGTTGGTAGGTTTATATCCTTCATTGGTATTGTCATCTTTCAAACCTACAACTGTATTGAAAGGATTATTTGTAAAACCGTCGATGGGAATTTCATTGCGCAGGGTGCTGGTGTCGTTCCAGTTTATTCTATCAATCATTCTTGTCGCAGGAACATTGATCGTTTCAAAGCAACTTATATTCATGCGCAATAGCGATCTTGGATACGATAAAGACCAGGTGCTGGTGATCAGAACACCCGGAATAGGTGACTCGACACTGTTCACAAAACTGGCATTCTTTAAAACAGAAACTGCGAAAATACCCGCAGTGAACAACATCGCGATATCTTCAGATATTCCGGGTTCGATCATCAGGTACAGGAACAGTGTAAGAAAGGAAAGTGACGACATCAAATCGAATTTTACTTCATCACTCATTGAAACGGATGACAAGTTCATTTCTACTTATGGAATTAAGATGCTCGCCGGTCGAAACTTCATTGATGGGGAGTATATCGACTTCGAAAAGCAGACTGCACGTGTACTGATTAATGAAGTACTGATGACAGCAATCGGATTTAAAGATCCTGATGATGCCGTTAACAAAAGAATTGTTTTCGATCTTGGTGAATTTAAAATACATAGTGAGATAATCGGCGTGATTAAGAATTTTCACCAGCGCTCATTTAAAGAACCCTATGAACCAATTTTATGTTATCAACAGAAGTTTGGTGCCTGGAAATATTTTTCAGTGAATATGCGTACTGCCGATGTCAGCAAAAATCTTGCTGCTCTTGGAAAACTGTATACGACAACATTTCCCGGCAATCCGTTCGATTATACCTTCCTCGATGATCATTTCAATGCGCAATATAAAAGTGACCAGCGTTTAGGCAAGATCTTTGGATTATTTTGTGTTTTAGCTGTTGTAGTTGCATGTCTTGGGTTGTTGGGACTCACCAGTTTTGTGATCAGGATACGCACGAAGGAAATAGGTATAAGGAAAGTGCTTGGCGCTTCTGTTGGCAGTATCATGATTTTATTTTCTAAAGATTTTGTCAGGCTGGTGATCATCGCTTCCGTTATTGCCATTCCTTTGGTATATCTCGCTGCTGATAAATGGTTGTCCAATTACGCGTTTCACATTAATCTTACCTGGTTCATATTTTTAATTCCTGTTTTAATATTATTAAGCATTGCGCTGGTAACAATATGTTTGCAAACGCTGCGGGCCGCACTGAGTAATCCCGTGCAATCACTGCGTTCGGAATAGGTAAGTTTTTTGTCATCCTGTCGAAGGCAGGATCAGCACGGTCAACGATTTACTACAGATCCTGCGCAAGCGCAGGATGACAGACTTTTCGGAATAGGTAAGTTTTTTGTCATCCTGCCGAAGGCAGGATCAGCACAGTCAACGATTTACTACAGATCCTGCGCAAGCGCAGGATGACAGACTTTTTAAATGCCTTCTCCCTTCTGCCGTATCTTTGCCTGCATGCGGAACATCCTTTTACTAACTTTCATTTTCCTCTCCTGCAGTCCATCAAAAGAATTTCCTGATCCATTTTCTTATTCCTCTAAAAAAGAAATAACGGCTAAAAACGGCGCGGTAGCCAGCGCTCATCCGCTGGCAAGCAAAGCAGGAATCGAAGCCATGAAAAATGGTGGTAACGCATTCGACGCTGCCATCGCAACACAATTCACACTGGCTGTTGTATATCCCGGCGCAGGAAATATCGGTGGCGGAGGATTTATGGTGGCACGTTTGCAATCAGGCGACCTGGTTTCATTGGACTTCCGGGAAACCGCCCCCGCCGCTGCTCATAAAAATATGTATCTCGACTCCGCAGGGAATATAATTGAAGGGAAAAGTATCAGGACACCCACTGCATCTGGTGTTCCTGGTAGCGTTGCCGGCATACTTGCAACGCTTAAATACGCAAAGCTGCCTCTCAGGCAACTTATCGATCCGGCAATCAATCTCGCAGAAAATGGATTTGCTATTACTGCAGGTGAGGCTTCTGCATTAAATAATCTTCGTGATGAGTTCACAAAATATAACAGTGGGCCAATTGCATTTCAAAAAAACAATCCGTGGAAAGAAGGTGACACATTAATTCAAAAAGACCTTGCCCAAACTTTAAAACGAATACGCGATGAAGGTGCAAAAGGGTTTTATGAAGGTGAAACGGCAAAACTTATTGCGGAAGAAGTAAAGCGTGGTGGAGGATATATTAATGCAGATGATCTGAGATCATACCAGGTTAAATGGCGGACACCACATAGTTTCGATTATAAAGGATTTAAAATCGTTACAATGGATCTGCCAAGCAGCGGTGGTATCGTGCTGCACCAGATGATGAAGATGATTGAATCAAAACCGCTTACCTCAAATCCATATCTCTCACCGCAGGCTGTGCAACTGATGGTGGAAGTAGAGAGAAGAGCGTACGCTGACAGGGCTCAGTATCTCGGCGATGCCGATTTTATCAAGGTACCGGCAGCCACACTCACCAGTGAGGAATATCTACAGGGAAGAATGAAAGATTATGCAGCAGGCACAGCTGGTAAAAGCACAGATATAAAATCCGGGGTAATAAAAAAGGAAAGCGAAGAAACAACGCATATTTCTATCATCGACAGGGAAGGGAACGCAGTAGCAATAACTACAACACTGAACGATTCATATGGCTGCAAAACCGTTGTTCAGGGAGCTGGATTTTTACTGAATAATGAAATGGATGATTTTAGCGTGAAGCCCGGAGCGCCTAATTTATATGGAGCAATAGGAGGTGAGGCAAATGCGATTGAGCCGGGCAAGCGTATGCTCAGTTCTATGTCGCCCACAATAGTTTTAAAAAATAATAAACCAGTACTTGTAGCAGGAACTCCCGGGGGCACTACAATTCCAACATCTGTTTTTCAAATACTGGTATACATACTTGATTATAATACCAGCACTTCTGATGCTGTTAACCTTCCAAAATTTCATCATCAATGGCTGCCCGACAGGATAGATGTTGAAGAAAATTTTCCTGATTCAACGATTACTGCGCTGGAAAAAATGGGATACACAATTTATAACCGAAAGTCAATCGGAAGAAGCGAGGTCATTAAAGTGCTTGACAATGGCAGTATTGAAGCAGTGGCCGACAGCAGGGGAGATGACAGTGCCGAAGGCTATTAACGCTTTTTTTTGAACAGCATATTATCCAGGCTCCATTTATTACCACCGTCGAAAAAGAAAATGAAGGCAAACAGCACGAACAGGAACGGATGCTGGTCTTCCATATAGAATTTACCATGGCCGATCATGAAAGTGATACTGGTCATGGACCCTGCCATGATCAGTGCTCCAAGCCTTGTGAAAAGTCCAAAGAATAACAAAATTCCAGCAAGCAGCTCGCATGATTTTCCGAAATATAGCATCAAAACCGGGTACGGTAATTTCCAGTCTATATAACCCTGCATTTTTTCGTGACTGAAAATTTCCATTCCATGAATGATCATGAAACATCCTATAATAATGCGAATGATGGCTATTGCATTATTTGTCCATTTTTGCAACATCCTGTGTAACTTTTTTCATTTTAGCCAATCCTGTCTTCGTCACTTCAGATGCTTTCTGGCTGTAATAATTTTTATTAAAAACTTCCAGTGAAATTACAAGTGGCCTTAAAGGGCTTTGCAAAGTATGTAATACCTCCCGTATCGGGCTGATGCCGTCACCCGGATATGTTCTGTCGGCATCCGTAATTACATTACGTGACAAATTATCAGGGTAATCATTCACGTGTATGATTTCGCAGGAAATTGGATTGATGAGATTGAGCGTTTCAAGGGATGAACCCCCTTTGTAAAGATGATAATTATCGAGCAGCACTCTTGCGGAAGGATGCCCGCTTTCGATTGCCACGAACATTACATCGCCTAATTTATTAAGATTTGCAGAGAATCCCCAAAGTTCAAGATGAGGTACCACGCCGGTTTTATCGCCCAGTTCGAGAATTGCACGGTAACGCTCAGCTGCTTTTCTCAGATCGAGCCCTGGTGTTTCAGTAGCTCCTGCCGGAGGTGCAGCCGTTCGTTTGCAACCGATTGCTGCCAGCAGGTCCATTTCTTTTTTTAATTGTTCTAATCCCTGTTTTCTCTGGTTGTCGTCGTCAACTATCCATGTGGCAAAACCTATTGCACCTTCCACTTTAAGATTCAGATCATTCAATCGCTTTTTAAGATCTGGCAGCGAACCCCCTTTATCAAGGTATGCCTGCAATGTGTCCATCCATATTTCCACGCCGTCAAAGCCTGCAGCGGCAGCAGTTTCAAGTTCACCGATCAATCCAAGGTTTTGTTCTCTTATCGTTGCAGTATTTAAACTGTAAATGAAATTTTTATTACCCTTCGGTGGAGGCATCGATTTAACATAGCCAGGTAAAACGGCGAGCCCTGCGGATGCGCCTAGCAATTTGAGAAGGTCTCTTCTTCCGATCATTTGAGAAAGTTAAAAGTTAAAAGTGAAAAGTTATAAGTTAAAAGTTTATTTAATGGCACTTACCTATAACTTTAAACTTATAATCTGAAAGGTACTTTTCACTTTTTACTTTTCACTTTTAACTTATAAGTTATTATGCCAAATATCGAGATGAGTATTCCGCATTCTATCGGGAAGGATGAAGCTCTTAACAGGATTAAAAATTTATTGGGAAACGTGCAGACGAGGTTTTCCGGACAACTTAAGGATGTACAACAGGAATGGAACGATAATGAAGGTTCATTCTCATTTTCAGTAATGAATATGCCGGTATCAGGAAAACTTACGGTAAATAACGGTGACGTGGCGCTGGATGGAAAATTGCCTTTGGCGGCTTCGCTTTTTCAGGGGAAGATCAAGGAGGTGATCATGGAAGAAGCTAAGAAGGTTTTATCGTAAACCCGGGTTTTGAACTGTTGCTATATTATTGAATGAGCCCGGAGAAAGCCTTTTCCAGGTCCTGATATATGGGTCAATTGTGTAATATTTTCCGATTTTAAGTACCTGCTGAATGGGGGAGGGCGTTTCAATTTTGATGTCTTCATGATTCTCCCTGAATTTCCTTACATATTTTGGTGCGCTGCTCATAACGTATGCAAGTAGCAGTAAAACAGCTAAATAGGAGAATTCTATTCCGGAGTGTTGCGTAGTATATGACATGATCAGTAGCTTAATTGCGATACAAATATAGAGTACTTCTAGTACTATGTATCACAAAGTACCAACTAATCTAAGGAAATATGCTATTATTTGATCTATGTCAAGTAGATTATCTTTTAATTTATGGCCTTTTCAATATTTTACCTGGCAATTCTCACAGAAAAAAGTCCTTCTCCTGGTCTTTCCGCAATACTTCTTGACAAATGGCAGATCACACCTCCTGCAGATCTTTTTCGTATGCGCCAGCCAGTGTTTTTTCAAAACATACTCTTTCTTCCATTTCAAAAAATCAAAGGAATAATTCCTCGCTTCATTGATCAGCTGCGTCAGTTTCCTGGGCGGAATATTTCCAACTAATGTTTCAGGATGAAGATGTATCCTGTACAGTACTTCATTCTTGATTATATTCCCCACACCAGAAAATACCTGTTGGTCGAGAAGTGCATCGCAAACCATAACATCAGCCATCTTTTTAAGTTTCCTTTTCGCCCTTGAAGGATTCCATAGGTCACTCATTACATCAGCTTCCCAATCATATAATGTATCCAGGTCGCCCTCCAGTTCCCTCACCGCACAGGTATAAAAATATATTTCACCCTTTTTATATGCAATATGTAAACGAATACTTCTCGCAAGCCTGGTCTGTTCATTTACACTGTAAGATCCGAACATCAGGAAATGAATGCGGATCGTCACCCCTTTCAGTATGATGAATAATTGTTTGCCCCACGTGCGTATGTCAAGAATTTTTTTACCGGCAAGCTTGCTGTAATCTATTTTAGCATCGCCATTGGCTGTGACGATCTTTTTACCAATAAATGGGGTGATGTTTTCTTTTACAATGATCAGTGAAGGTCCCTCTGGCATAATAAGGCAAGTGTCTTTAAATCCTGTGCCAGCTATTTTAATCTACTCCTTCAACGATGATCATCTTAGTGTCGGCAGATGCCTGCCTGAGCTTTTTTGCTTTTTCATATCCCTCGGAATTCCACCATTCTTTCGCTCGCTCTACTGAAGGAAACTCTGATACAACAATCCGTTGCGGCTTCCAGTCGCCTTCCATACTAACTGTTTTTCCTCCGCGTACAATAAATTTTCCATCATACTCAGCTATAGATGCTGGTGTCAGTTTTTTATATTCTTCATAGAGTTCAGGGTCATGAATGCTGATTTCTACAATTACGTATGCCCGCATTTTTAAACTTGTTTTTGTGAACCGTTTTATGTAATTTATATTGAGTCATAAAAGTAAATTTAATCGTACGGGAAAACCTGAAGATTTTGGAAGTATTCGAAGCTTATAAGGGGATGTATGAATTCAAACACTTGCCAGCATACGCCCGGTTCCTGTTAAACAATCATATTGAAGAATACGCCGGAGAACAGATAAGGCTCAGCCGGTTATTAAAATTACCGGTTCTTGAAAGCCTTTTGCAAAGGTTCAGTGAGGAAGCAATGTACAGGATCTCTGCCATCACCTCCCGGGAGTATCTTGAATTTATCGCTGCCAACCATGCTAAAGAGCAGATCATGATGTCGGTGAACCGCTGGATGAAGCATCAACATAATTTTGTCGGCCAATCCGAACTCGATGCAAAAGACATCACCCTGCTCAATTACATACGAGTGCAGGCATTGAAAAAATTTTTACTCGGTTTTACCCGGGATGCTGAAATGATCAGCAATATCAACGCCGAAATAGATCTGCTTTTACTTGGCTCAAGTGCTACGTCCACAGAATTTTTTATCGATGTGCTCAGGAACAAAATTGCCGAGCAGAGTAAGCTGGCCAGTAAGTTAATAGAAGCTTCGCCCGCTATCACTTTTCTTTTCGATACTGTTAACAACAGGCAGATTTTTGTAAGTGGAAAAGTGCTGGAGGTTATGGGCTACACACCTGAAGAGCTTGTACAGATGGGAAGTAATTTCTTGTTGCAGCTCATTCACCCCCGCGACCTCGAGAACCTTATCGACCACATGCAAAGTATCCTTTCCGAGAACAGAAATGAAACAAAACAGGTTGAATTCAGGTTCAAACATAAAGATGGAAAATACCGTTGGCTTCGCACGTATGAGGTGATCTTCAGCAGGGATACAGAAGGTAAACCCGAATTTATTTTAGGTAAGTCCTTCGAGATCACAAAGGAAAAAGAAACAGCTATAGCGCTGCAGAAAAGAGAGAGGGAACTACTGGAGGCCCAATCTATAGCGCATATCGGGAATTATGAATGGAACATCAGGGAACAGCGCTCCACCAATTCTGAAGAAGTGTTCAGGATTTTTGAATTGCGTGAAGAGCAGCGTTACGATGAATTCATTTCACACGTTCATCCGGATGACGTTCAGAAATTAAGGGATGCGATGGCGCAGTCGTTCATTTCCGGCAGGTATGAATGTGAATACCGGTATATGAATAACAATAAGGAGAAAGTGATATGGTCATTGGGAAGGGTAGAGTTCCGTAACGACGAGCCCTACAGGATGGTAGGAACAGTGCAGGATATTACAGAGATAAAAAGGATGGAAAGGCAGCTGATGCAGAAAAGTGCCGAACTCGCTCAATCGAATGAAAGTCTCCGGCAGTTTGCTTTTGTGGCGAGTCACGACATGAAAGAGCCGTTGCGTAAGATCATGATGTTCTCCGATCTCGTCATCACCAATGAAGAGAATAATCTTTCGCCCAAATCGGTGGGCTATCTCCAGAAAATGCAGGCTGCGGGAAAAAATCTTTACATGATGGTGGAAGATATTCTTTCGTATTCACTGCTTGAAGTAAAGGAAGAAAAAGAAACAGTTACACTTGAAATGGTCGTTACCCAGGTGCTTGAAACACTGGAAGAAACCATACGTGATAAGAATGCTGTTATCAGGTATAAAGATTTGCCGGAAGCAACAATTATTACATCACAATTCAGGCAATTATTTCAGAACCTGCTGTCAAATTCATTGAAATTTCAACGAAGGGAGGTTGCTCCTGAAATTGAAATAAATGCATTACTTACAGTTGATCCGGTAATAAAACCTGCTGTTCAGGGTTCGGAATATCTTGAAATAACCATCAGCGACAATGGTATCGGGTTCCCTGAAGGACTGAATGAAAAGATTTTCGAACTATTCAGCAGGTTACATTCGAAGGCTGAATTTGAGGGAACAGGATTGGGATTATCCATCAGCAGAAGAATAGTAGAAAATCATGATGGTGTGATTACCGCATCCCCGAATCAGGATTATGGAGCTGTTTTTACAATCGTGATTCCGCAATAGGCTATTTTTATTTTGATCAATTTCGGAAAATGATAACAAGGCTGCCTTTTTTTGTATTTATTATTTTCATTTCTAATTATTCCTGGTCGCAGCACACCGATAAAAAGCTTCAGCAAAAATTATCAGCTCTCATTCACCCATTTCATGGAAATGTTGGCGTGTACGTTAAAAATCTACATACCGGTAAAACAGTTGCCATCAATGCTGATTCGGTGTATCCCACTGCGAGTATGGTAAAAATTCCTATTCTCATCGGCATCATGGATAAAATAAACAGGGATGAACTGAAATTTCACCAGGAGATCGTTTACAATGATTCTTTACTTTATCCTGGCGTAGATATCCTGGGTAGTTTTAAGAATGGCGAGAAGATAGAGCTCGGTAAACTCATGATGCTGATGATGACGATGAGCGATAACACAGCCAGCCGTTACCTGCAGATGTTTGCGGGAACCGGTACAAGGATTAACGCAATTCTCGACAGTATGGGCTTTCACTATACAAGGGTCAATTCCAAAACACCGGGCAGGGAAGAGATTTGGAAAAAATATGGATGGGGTCAAACTACGCCGCGTGAAATGGCTACGCTGCTTGAAAGTATATACAATGGAAAGATCATTTCCCCTGCTGCAAGTGCGAGGATGTTGAGGCTCATCAACAGGAATTATTGGGATGCTGAGGCTGTTTCGCAGGTCCCGCCATTTGCTGCTGTTTTCAGTAAAAGCGGGGCGCTTGATGAATACAGGAGCGAAGTGGTGCTGGTCAGGGGCGTTAAATCTGCCTACGTTTTTTGCATTATTACCAATAATAATTCAGATAAATCGTGGACTTACGATAATGAAGCCTGGAAGTTGATCAGGGATGTTTCGAATGTGTTATGGAATTATTTTGAGCCGGATAACCAATGGAAATTGCCCGCAGGCTCAGAGAAGTTTTATTAATAATATTATTGCCTGTTAGGGGCTATCAAAAAAATAAAATATTAATCCCCCTGCGTTTTACTTAATCACAACTCATATTCATCCGGCGGCATACTCAACGTCCAGTACAACACGATAGCCGAAAGCGTTTCCTTCCACTCCGAATGCCTCGTCGGCTTCTTAAATATCCCCTGGAAAGTTGGTCCCTTTCCTATAGCCACCACTTTCAGCATTGTAGAAGTAGTGAAGAAAATATATGGCACGTTCCTGTTGCTGATCTGCGGATCGTTGAGGATCATTTCCCGAAGCCTGAACCCATTTGTTACCGGCATATTGATATCAGAAATGATCAGGAAAGGGTCCACTTCGGGCTTTCGCAAAAATGCCACCACTGAATCAGTGTTTTTAAAAAGATGGATCTCGTTGGGCAGGTTGAAGTCGGAGAATATTTCAATAAGGAGGTGCAGGTCGTCCTGGTCGTCATCAATTAAAACAATCGGCCCTTTCTTATTCATGCCTCCCAGCTTTAAATTTTATACCTTAATAAAGGCACCCTATCATGGGCGCCTTTATCAATTATACAAAATTATTTTGAACTGAGCTCAGGATTCAGGAACAGCATTTCGCCCCACACATTTTCGGTCGTTTCACTAATGGAGGCCAGCCATTTTTCATATGAGCCTTCACCATTGGTTGTTTCATATCTTTCTTTTACCGGTTTTCTGTAACCGGGATCTCTTTCCTTCAGGCCATCTTTGTAGCGGTAAACAATATAATACTGGTTAGGTCCGGAGCTGCTTGATTCATATACAGCCACACTTTGTTTGGATTCGTCCCACACTTTCTTCATCGCTTTGATATCATTTTCAGTTTGCAGCATTTTACCTGGTTTTGGAAACACATGTGTAACTGAGATCTTATCAGAGTAATCGGTAAGGGCAACAGAACTAAGTTCCTCCCGGTAAGTAATAAAATATTGTGCTGTTTTTTCAACGTTCGGCATAACGTTCTTATAGAGATCCAGGGTATGATCGGCACCAAGATTGCCGCGTTTATCCACCTGGTCCCAGGTGGAAGGACCTTCGATCATCATGTATCCGCCCGCGTCGGGGCCGGATTCAATGGAATAGGTGCGCCATTTAAATTCCCCGGTGTGATATTTCTGCGCGTGATTTTTAGATGCCTTTTCAAACTCTGCGATCCTGTCGTTTTTTGGAAAAAACCGTGTAATCGAAATAACCGAAGGGTTTTGTGCAATGGAAAATAATGGGATGAACAATCCGATAAAAAAGAACTTTTTCATTTAAAAAATTTTAGGGGTGAAGTGAAGACGTCGTCGTAAGGAGATTAAAAAATTCGAAGGATGGAGCTTAGAAGGTACAACTTTTCAATTTATTTCAGGCGTGTATGTATAAACTTGGTATTTTAGAATATACAATCGCCAGATCAAACGTTTGCGCGAGCCATAAACAAAACAACAGGTATGTCACAGAGAAGAGATTTCATTAAAAAAAGTTTACTGGGTACTGCAGGAGTAGCAATTGGAGGGATGAACCTCAATGCCAAATCCTATAGATCCATAGTGGGCGCCAATGAGCGCATAAACGTGGCTGTTATTGGAATCCGCGGCCAGGGAACCGCCCACATTCATAATTGGTGCGACATTAAAGATTCCCAGAACGTGCGCCTTAAAACATTGTGCGATACAGATGAGCAGTACTTCGCTGAAAAGGGTAAGATAGTGGTTGATAAAACAGGTGTAAAGCCTGTAACAGAGTGGGATATGCGCAAAGTTTTTGATGATAAGGAGATTGATGCTGTTTCTTTTGCTGTACCCAACCACTGGCATGCTCTCGGTACTATCTGGGCCTGCCAGGCAGGTAAGCATGTATATGTAGAAAAACCAGCTTCGCACAATGTGTTCGAAGGCCGTAAAATGATAGAGGCTGCCCGAAAATACAAAAGACGCGTGCAGGTTGGTTTCCAGAACCGCTCGATTGATAATGTGATGGAAGCGATCGCCTTCATGAAGGATGGCGGTATCGGAGAAATATTTATGGCACGGGGTCTATGCTTCAAACCACGCGATTCATTCGGTATAGTAAATGACAGCGAACCACCAGCATCTCTTCATTACGACCGGTGGCTCGGACCCGCGAAAAAGCGTCCCTACAATGAGAAAAAAGGTCATTACAACTGGCACTGGTTTTGGGAAACAGGTAATGGTGACACAGGTAACCAGGGTCCTCACCAGTTTGATATAGCGCGATGGGGTCTTCAGAAAAATGAACATCCGGTTTCCATCTTTTCAAGCGGAGGAATTTATGGGATCGATCCGAAAGAGTGTGCCCAGGAAACTCCCAACACGCAAACGTCGGTCCTTAAGTATGCCGATGGCAAGATCCTTGAATTTGGAACACGTGGCAGGTACACAGGTGGTGAGTCGGGCCAGAATATTTCAATAGGAAATATTTTTTATGGCACAAACGGATACCTCGAAATAGACGGCGAAACATGGAAAGCCTTTCGCCAGCGTGAAAAAGAAGCTTTCGCAGGTTCAAAAAAAGAGGAAGACCGCCAGAAAGAACTTACATCGACAGTTGCAACAAACGGTGCACCACACTGGATCAATTTTCTCGATGCCATCCGTGCTGAAGATGACAAAAAATTGCATTGTGACATTCATGAAGGATACCTGTCGTCATGCCTTCCTCACCTTTCAAACATTTCATACAGGCTGGGCAGAGAACTTACATTCGATGGCGGAAAAGAGAAATTTGTGAACGATGCGGAAGCAGATGCTTTGCTCACCAGGAAATACAGGGAGCCTTATGTAGTGCCAGATAAAGTATAATTTTCATTAATGTATTTAATCCGGATTTGCTTTTCATAAATCAGGTTACTATGAAAAAATATTTCTTTAGCTATATTATTTACACAATAATATTCCTTTCTTTTTCCTGCTCTTCCGGTAAAAAAATAGAATCAGGCGACAGTATGGTGACTATTGAAAACAGAGCGGCTGAAAAGCATATTGATGTTCTCATAGATGGTAAATTGTTCACTTCTTATCAATGGCCGGATTCTGTAATGAAGCCGGTGTTATACCCGATCATTAATGCATCAGGTACCGAGATCACCCGGGGCTATCCTTTGCATCCCCGTGCGGGTGAAAGGGCAGACCATCCTCATCATGTGGGCATGTGGCTGAATTATGGCAATGTAAATGGCCTTGATTTCTGGGGTAATTCCTTTGATATACCGGAAGAAACAAGAAATAAAACAGGAGGGTGGATAAGGCACGTTAAGTTCGGTGAAATGCAGGGAGGTAAGAACAATGGAAAACTCGAAACATTTTCAAGCTGGCAGGATCCAACCGGAAAAGAAGTGTTGAGTGAAAAAACTGAATTCTACTTCATCGCAGATGGTAACACACGCATTATCGACAGGATAACAACCCTTACAGCAACCGGCGGCGATGTGAATTTTAAAGACACAAAGGAAGGAATGTTCGCAATAAGGGTGGCACGCGGTCTCGAGCTTCCATCAACAGAAGAAGTTGTGCTCACCGATGCAAGTGGTAATCCTACAACGGTGAAGAAAATGTCGAATGAAGGTGTTACAGGAAACTATATCAGCAGCGAAGGAATAAAAGGCGATTCAGTATGGGGAACTAAAGCCAGGTGGATGGACCTGTACGGATATATTGGTGATGAAAAAGTTTCACTGGTGATCGGCGACCATCCAAATAATCCCGGGTATCCTACTTATTGGCATGCCCGCGGATATGGATTGTTTTCTGCAAATCCATTCGGGGCATTCGACTTCACCAAGGGAAAAGAATCCATGAACTTTTCTATCGGTAATGGTAAATCTGCAACATTCAGGTACCGGGTTATTATCAGTTCCAACGAACATTTCACAGAAGATAGAATAAATGATCTTGTAAACGATTTCTCAAAAAAATACTGATAGTGAGCAATGTAATTATATGTGACAATGCAAAACAATTAGGCGAACAGGCAGGTCATAAAGCAGCAGAACTCATCAATTCGGCGATACATGAAAAAGGGCAGGCTAATATCATTCTTGCAACCGGCGCCAGCCAGTTTGAAACACTGAATATATTGGTAAATGAAGTGGTGGACTGGAGTAAGGTGGTGATGTTTCATCTTGATGAATACATAGATCTTCCCGAATCATCTCCGGCTAGTTTCAGAAAATACCTGAAAGAAAGATTCATTGCAAAAGTGTCGCCGCTGAAAGGAGTATACCTGATCAATGGCGAAGTAGATCCGGAAGGTGAATGCGAACGCCTTAATGGCATCATCCGGAATCACCCTATTGACGTGGCACTTGTGGGAATAGGAGAGAACGGGCATCTTGCTTTCAATGATCCTCCCGCGGATTTTGATATAGAAACTCCATTTATAATTGTTTCGCTTGATAATGAATGCAGGCAGCAGCAATTTAAGGAAGGGTGGTTCCATTCGATAGATGATGTACCCCGGCAGGCCATCAGCATGTCGATCAAGCAGATCTGTAAATCAGATCAGATCATCTGTTCTGTTCCCGATAACAGGAAAGCAAGAGCCGTTAAAAATTCGCTCGAGGAAAAAGTAAATAATCTTGTTCCGGCAAGTATCCTCCAGCTCCATCATGGCTGTACTTTCTATCTCGACAGATTATCTTCTTCTTTACTGATGCGGCAGAACTGATCAGGATTTAAGCCATTTATCGAACCAGTTAAAAGCTTCTTTTTGCATTTCGGCGTCAAATTTATGGGGTCCGGGGTAGAAGCTGGCCTTATAACGGTCACCAGCACCTGCTTTTTCAAAAACTTTTTTCAAAATGTTATCGGCCTCTTTCATCTGGCCGATAGTATAAAGGTCGTCATCAATATCATTCAGTACAAGGGTGGGAAGCGGCGCACGAAGACCAAGTATTTCAGGGAAGTCGAGTTCCCGTGGCAGCATCGGCACATAGGTCATCCAGGTGTGTGTAAATGATTTGTTTAGTGCAAAGTCATTCCAGGTTGACATAAAACCAACAGAAACTGCGCATTTGATTCTGTCATCCAA
>Ga0207701_10003010_pt1 | contig 17394 bp, 16 predicted proteins | sample KBSSwiSSwithPhiX_FD_184294 | JGI IMG/M metagenome (GOLD analysis project Ga0207701, IMG submission 184294) | Switchgrass rhizosphere bulk soil microbial communities from Kellogg Biological Station, Michigan, USA, with PhiX - S5 (SPAdes) (version 2) | ecosystem: Environmental > Terrestrial >... | reverse complement strand
TGACATGGACCGACGGAAAATGCCCGCGCACATTCGCATCGTAGAATTGGGCCTTGGACGCAGCGCTGAGAAAATCGCGGTACACCTGCGGTGGCACACTGCTGTAACGATAAATGGCGCCGCTGATAAACTCCACTTCGAGCGCGTGCAGTCGTTTGCTGTAGCCGATGGCTGCCAGCACGTGGGAATGCACCGGCTGGCGGGCGATGCGGGAGGAAATTTGCCGCTGTTCCGCCGCTGAAGCGCCCCCCAGACTGAGCAGTGCGATGACAACAAGCGTAGCGCAGCGCTGCACGGCGTTTCTCAGGGTATTTGTCTAAGCAGTACCTTCCAACGTGCCCAGGCTTCATCGCGCGCGTGCCGGTTCCCCTCATTGGCATCTGGCTTCTCGCCTTCGCGCATGAATCCATGTCCAGCGCCACCGTACACCACCGGCTCGTATTTTTTCCCGGCACGCTTCATCAATTCCTGCGCTGTCGGAATGGTCACGTTCACATGTTCGTCGTTCCCCGCGTAAAAGCCGTAAACGGGACAGGCGATGTTCGCGACCTTCGCGGGCTCATCCGGCGCGGTTCCATAAAACGAGTAAGCCGCTTTCAGTTTCGGATTCATATTTGCGTATTGGAAGACCCAACCGCCGCCCCAACAAAATCCGCATACCGCCAGGGTGCCATTGCCAGCGGGAATTTTCAGTGCGTAATCTGATGTAGCGTCGAGGTCTGCCTTGATTTGCGGTTCCGGTAAGGCCGAGATCGCTTTGCGCGCGCCATCGGGATCGGAAAAGGTTTGACCGCTGAGCAGGTCGGGCGCAATCGCGATGACCCCGTTCTCTGCCAGTTGATCGCACAGACCGCGCACCCAATCACTCAATCCAAAAATCTCGTGAATAACGAGCACGACCGGCGCTTTATCCTTGCGCTCCGGATAAACAACGAACGCCTTGATCGTGCGATCGCCGGATTTGATCTCAACCCATTCACCATGACGCGGCGAATTGTTGAGTCGCGCCTTCGCCCAATCCTGCGCGAGAAGCGATTGCGCCGCGAAGATCAGTCCGAGCGCCAGGATGCCGCGTTTCATCGAAATAAAGATGTCGATCTTACAATTTCGCGGCCGTCGCCGTCCGACCGCGGCCAATCATTGCATCAATGCTCCAGCTGCCGGGACCGCGCAGAAAGATGTAGAAAAAGACAAAGCAATAAACCACGGCAAGCTCACCTTTGTTCACATAAGGAATCAGACCCTTTGGCGCGTGCACCATAAAAAATGCCACCGCCATTTCGCCGGACGCAACGAACGCCGCAATTCTTGTCAACAAACCAAACGCGACAAGAAATCCGCAGATGATCTCGACCCAGCCACCTAACATCATTAGGGGCGGGAGTGCTTCGGTCTTGCCGGCGAAGGTGCCGAATATCTTGTCGAGACCGTGACAAGCAAACATCAGCCCGACAATGAAGCGCATGATGGAATAAAACGGATCCGCAAATCGATTAAGAGCGTTCATGGCGTGAGGCTGCGCTTTTCCTCGATGCCCTGTCAAGCCTCTCCTAGTTCCCCGTCTTATTCCTATTCATAATCGTATTTTTCGCCGGTCGCTTTTTGGCTTGCCCACAATTCACGAACCACGGTCCGTTTTTTTCCCTTCCGAGCGAAGTTGAGAAACCTCTAACTGGTTTCTGTATTTCCCGCTCCATGCCCTGGATATCGCTCACGCACGAGCGCATGCTCGAGATTGCGGTATTTTTGTCGGGACCCCAATAACGTGAAAAAGTTTATGCCTTCGATGTCGCTCCAAGCCAGCGTGATTTAGCCCCCGCCGCTACTTGCGGGTTCCGAAGCCGTGGCCGAGCTTGATCTCGTTAGGTACGCAAACTAAGCAGATATGCCCTTATCTCTCACGCCGTCGCGTATTGCGCGACTGATCGTTGGCTCGCCCTCGCGATTCGATCTTTGGCTACGCCTTCTCCATACCGCTTCGCTGGAGTGTGCCGCCGAGATTGGCGTTTGGAAGGGAGATTTCGCTCAGGCAATCCTGGCCAGTTTTAGTGCCCTCACCAAGTACTACATGATTGATCCCTGGGCCCATTTACCGGATTGGAACAAACCATTTAATGTAAACGATCAGACCTTTGAAGAGGTTTATGCTGAGGCCTTACGTAAAACAGACTTTGCCGCCAACCGGCGCATAGTCCTCCGCGGCCGAACGAGTGCTGTGATTGATGAGATTCCAGACCAGTCACTTGATTTCGCCTACATCGATGGAGACCACACGCTTAGGGGGATAACATTGGACCTCATACAGCTGCTTCCAAAGATAAAGGACGGCGGCCTCATTGGCGGTGACGACTTCGTCAATAAGCCCTGGCAGCATGGTTCTGCCTACGAACCGACACTGGTCTGTCCTTTTGCAGTCTATTTCGCCGAGGCAATGCGGCTTCCATTTGTGGCGCTGCCCCACAAACAATTCCTGATCCAAAAAGCGGCAGACGCCTCGTTCTCCTTCGTCGATCTGACGGGAACGTATTCAGACTTATCTTTAAAAAAGCTTTCTCAGAGCTAATTGGGTGACACTGCATGTTTCTTGTTAGGTGATAAGCCGATGAAAACGCAAGTCGAGTTCCGCTCCAGTAAATTTCCACCCTACGAGGGGGAGCAGGAACAGATCAATCCCGGCCTGTGGGGCAAACGTCTGGCTGAGTACTTCGTGCGGAAACTATCCGAAAAGGGGATCAAAACGGAGGAGATAATTGCGGAGGACTGGGGATGGTACATTCCGGTGCAGAATGAGGGATTTAGGCTTGCTATCTGTTGTGGCCACCAAGACGGCGACGATGATGAGTTCGTCTGCTTCACTGATCCGAGCACGCCCGTCGTGAAGAAGTTTTTCAAAAAGATTGATGCCACTGCACAACTCACTCGGCTTACCGAGGCGATGCAGCAGATTCTCTCTGCGGATCCAGAAATCAAAGAAGTGGTATGGAAAGGGCCGACCTAACCACGAACTGCCGTTTCGAGAAGTTTAGGGCCCGAAGCGTGCCGAGAGCAATCGACGACCGATCTGTGGCTGCGGTATGGAACGCCCGATTGTTGACATAGGCGGCCTTTGTCGAGGACGATGGGCACGATGACGAGGTTCGAAAATCAGGTTGCGGTTGTCACCGGGGCGGGGCGGGGGATTGGACACGCGATCGCGTTGCGACTGGCGAGCGAAGGAGCGCGAGTGGCGAGCGTTAGTCGCACCGAGGCCAATGCGCAGAGAACGGCGGACGAAATTAATGCTTCACGTAACGATGCCGCCAAAGCGTACGCGGTGGATGTTTCTGATCACGCTGAAGTGCAGAAGATCGGAGAGCGGATTCTGGCCGATTTCGGGCGCGCCGATATTCTGGTCAACAATGCCGGCGTGACCCGCGACACGCTAAGCATGCGGATGTCGCCGCAAGATTGGGATTTTGTTTTGAATACGAATTTGAAAGGCGCTTTCAATTTTGCCCAGGCACTACAGCGCTCGATGGTGAAGCAACGCAGCGGGCGCATCATTAACATCAGCTCGGTTATCGGGATTATCGGCAACGCGGGACAGACCAATTACGCCGCGAGCAAGGCCGGCTTGATCGGTTTTACGAAATCGCTCGCGAAAGAACTGGCCAGTCGCAGCATTACGGTGAATGCGATCGCGCCGGGATATGTTGCGACCGACATGACGAATGCCCTCTCTAACGAGATTCAGAAATCGATTCAGGATAAGATTCCGTTGAAGCGCGTGGGCGCGCCGGAGGAAATCGCGGCAGCGGTGGCGTTTCTCGCGTCGGCGGAAGCGAGTTATATCACGGGACAGGTTCTCTGCGTGGATGGAGGGATTGTGATGTGATGAGGCGACGAAGCTGAGACTTTGTCTGCCTGATTGCGAAAAACGGCAAGCGGGAACGCTTACCCTACATTGAGAACTATGGGCGTATCATGATGGTGACGCGTCCTTCCGCCACGGAAATACCACGGGCTGAAATTGTGCATTGATAAATGGTATTGCCGGCGTCTCCGAATAACCGTTGGGCGCGAATCTCAAGCGGCGAAGCGAGATCATCGAGGCGGTCGACATATAGATGCGCATCTCGCAGTGCAGCCAAATAACATGCTGGTGCAGTCGTGCCGGCCGCCCGGGCGCGTAATCCGCCATGAATTGCGGCGGCCTGTGCACCATATTCAAGAGCATTTAAGGAAGAGAGTCGCCCGTCGCGTCGGAGCGGATTTGTCTTATCGCGATGCGTGCTAGTGGTACAAACGATCGATTTGTCATCCCAATCGGTCACGTTATCCAACAAACACATTGTGCCGGCGTGCGGTATAAGCGTACGGATCTCCCGCTTATCAATCGAAGCGTTCATTCAGGTAAACTACGGTTAGGGGTCCGACCAACTCTAAGAACTCACAATCAACGGGCAAGATTCCCGTTGGCCCCACAGCCAAGATGGCTGTGCTACAGATGTCGCCTTAATCCCAAAACGGATAAAAGTTAAACCAGTTGTAAGGGGCAAGTCGCGCGTAATGCTCGAGACGGTCGACATAACGCTGCGTCCAGTACTGGATGTCTTCGGCGCGGCGGTTGCGGTTCAGGACTATTTCCTCGGCGAATCGCTCGAAAAAAATCTCGTAGCGGTTGCCTCCATGATAAAGACCAAAGAACAGGATGACGGGACAATGCATCATGGCGGCGATAAGGATCGCGCCGATTGGAAAGGTGGCGGGCGCGCCGAGGAATTGACATTGCGCGGTCTTACCATCGCTTGTCGGCCGGTCACCTAATGTTCCAACAAGAAAGCCGCCATCGAGGCTCTCTTTTACTTTAAGCAATGTATCCGGGCGGTCCGGAACGATGACAGTGCTGGCGATCTCAGGGTTAAGCGCATCAAGATAGCGCGTGATATTTTCGTTATGGACAACGTCCATCAGGACCTTAAGTGGAAATTCCGCGCGCGTCACGCCCAGGGCGCGCAAGACTTCGAAGCTCCCAAGATGTGAGCCTAAAAGAATGCAACCCTGACCGCTTTCGACCTGCTGATGAAGTATCTCACGGTCGTGAAATTTTATCTCGAAGTGCTGGAAAGCGCCGGTAAGCAAATAGACTCGGTCGAGGATGGTCGCGGCGAAGCAATGAAAATGGCGAAATACATGCCACCAGTGGGCGGGACGGCCGCGCACGCGCTTTAGATATTGATAGGACATTCGACGGGCGGTGTGAGCACTGAGGACAAAATAGAGCGTAGTTGGATATAGTAAGAGCCTTGCCGCCCAGCGTCCGACGGCGGTGGCGGTCCAATGAATCAAGCGCAGCATTGTGGGAGTGCCGCGCTCGGGCAGATCTGTCCAACGTCGCGTGTGCAGGGTTTTGTCCGCCATTATGGTCACATCTCATAATTACATGTAGCGGCGAGCTCGTGCGAGTTATTGTCGTCCAAGCATCTTGCCGGGAGAGTCGTGCCCACCTTGTCATCTCGAGCGAAAGTCGAGAGATCTCTTACTATTCCTCTGTTAAAAAATCAGAGACTCCTCGACTGCGCTCGGAATGACAAAAAGAACGCTCACACGAGGTGAACCTGCATTGGGACGGCGGCGTCTCGCCGTTTGGATCCCTCAAAACGGCGATCCCGAGAGCGCCGCTCCTTGTGCCGCTACGCTTTCTGCTGTCCGCAAATCGCGCCAGTGAAGAAATGGGGATAGATTTCGCGAATACCATCGAGCTCGGGTTTTACTTCAGTGTGTTCGAAACCGGCGCGGCTGAATGCGCGCCGCCAATGATCCGCGGTGAGAAAACCCGGATTAGGTCTAAATTCTGAATCGGTATCGACGTCGGTAAAACTATCCAGGATCTGAAATACCAATTCCGGATACATAGGTTGGTCGAGATAAGGCCGCACACACTCGCTGATTATGAGGCAGCCAGCCGGCGCGAGCGCACCACGGGCCTGACCTAAACTGAACAACAGATCCTTGGCGACGTGCAGGACGTTGACGCCATAAACGAGATCGAACTCGCCGGGAGCGATCCCCTGAGTGTCCCATGACAGGTTCATGTCGAGAATACCCCATTCAAGCGGCAGGTTGAGATATTGCTGCGATAGTTGGCGTTGGCCACGGCGCCGGAAAAATGCATTTGGTTCTGTAATTAGATAGCGGTCGAGGCGAGGAAGAAGGCCGCGTTCATCCAAGCAGCGAAGCAGAATTTCGCTGCCGCTACCTGCGCCCGCGCCTATTTCCAGGATTCGAAACTTGGGCCGAGTCGCCAGATAGTCAGTGGCTACTACTGCGCCGAGCCAGTTGTTAACCGCATAAGTTAAATTGTTATTATGAAAATAGTTCAACCATAAGGTTATTCCTTGCGGCAGAAATAACCCCTGTTCACCGTTTTGTTTTCCGGCAGCGACGAGTGGGTAAAGATCTGCAGCATAATCGAGGAGGTCCAAGGTTGACGCATTGGCGCCGTCAATCTCAAGAGCAATCGCGCGTAGCTCGGCGCGTTGCGGTTGCCAAGGTGAACACCGCAAACGGTAGGAACGATCTGCGTTTGCCTTTTGTACCTCGATGCAACCGGTTTCGACCAGACGCTCCAAAAGCCAGCTTAGCGTAGAGGCAAAGCGGGTTTGGAACGAAAGAGTATGACAAAGGTCGCGGGCCGATCGCGATTGATCTAGTCGCTCAAGAACATTTAGACGGCCAAGCAAATCGATTGCGAGATCGATGCTATAGCGTTCCATCAACTCGATGCTTTGATAGAGGTTTTCGTTGAATAACGACGGCGGATAATCTTCGAGCCAGCGCGCCAGACGCGGATAACGAGGGTGAAGATTAAATACGGGCGCCGCAACTGATCTCAAGGCGCCCTTCAACTACCACGCGCCCGTCCACTCGGCAGCAAAAATCGATCTGATTTTCGGCAGTATTTGTCGAGTCAAAACCAATGACAAAGGATTGCCCCGGTTTGATCGGCGCGATGAACTTGACCGACGTTACACCGGTGAGCCGGGAATCTTTGCGCCACTCAGCTAAAGCAGCAGCGACTTCATCAAGAACCACGACGCCAGGCACGATTGGGGCACCGGGAAAATGACCCGCCAGGCTGGGATGATCGGCGGGAATAATTCGGGAAGTTTCGAAGGTCATCGGCTACGAATTTATAGGTACCTCATTCCAAACGTCAGTCGAGACTACACCGTCGCAGGTGATGAAAGGGAATGCTCCGGCTCGACAGAGTCTCGCCCTACCAATTGAATGCACGGTGGTTTTTGGTAGGGCGACGCTCTGCGGAGCCGCAAACTAAGGGCTTTCGCGGAGGAATGCCTCCCCGTCTTCGCATAAGGCTTCGCCCAGCAGGCAGTTCGGTTCGGAGACGGTGGGGCTGGCGAGCACTAAAGCTGCTTCTAGAAATTATAGTATTTTGTGAAAAAGACGCTTTTTCTGCTTGCGATCGCCGGAGTCTGGTTTGCACACTGGCAGTTACACGGGCCGATTACTTACCCGCCAGGCGTCTTAATCGCGTCGGAGCCGATCCAGGTCGATTTGCCTACCAACGAGCCGGAATTCGGTTTCGGTGAGTTTCATTTGAAACCGCTCGCACGTTTCGCGGTTGATGCACGGCTATTACACTCGAAAATTTACCGTTACGATCGGGGAGCGTCGCTCGTGCCGATCGACCTCGCGGTCGGCTGGGGGCCAATGTCCGATCAACAGGTGCTGGACCATTTGCGCGTGAGCCAAAGCATGCGCTTCTTTTGGTACGAATACAAAATGCCGCCTCCGATCGCGGCAGAACAAATTGTCAATCACGCGACCAACATTCACATCATTCCGTCGACGCCAGAGTTGGCGGCGCGCTGCAAATCCTTGCGTTCTGGGGCGCTCGTTCATCTTAGTGGCGAATTGGTTCAGGCAACCGGTCCGCAGATCGGAACGTGGCGCAGTTCATTGAGCCGTTCCGATTCGGGTAACGGCGCGTGCGAGCTTCTTTATCTTGAAGATTTGGGACTGCTCTCAGCCGAGGCCGTCCCGAACAAATCGCGATTGGTGCAGCGCTGACGTTAGCTGAACGGGCCGCGTCGACACTCGCGAACCGACCGAAAAGCGCTCGCAGTAGTCTCCGAAAAATTCCTGTTCGTGTTCCGGGCGCAATCCAAATTGCGCTGCTTCGTAGCGATGAAAACCGTGCAGATCAGCCGGTTGTTTTGCCAGGATCTCGCGCATCCGGTTTTCCGCTCGAGGCGACAGCACCCAGCCGAAATGTTGGTATATGCGACGGACGGCGCTGATAGGATCGCGTCGGAGGTCGACGTAGGAGAGATCAAAAATGCGTTCCGGCGCGAGGCGATCTCGTTCGCCGATGAACTTTGCAAGGGTCTTCCACCAATAAGAGATCGCTTCCGCGCCGATCTTCACTGGATCGACGGTGTCGCTAAACACGCGTCGCAAAATCGTAATCAGACTGGAGACAGAAGTGATGGCTTCGAGCGGAGCGCGGTGTGTTTGTAGGAAAAGCGCGTCCGGATAGATCGCGAGCAATGTCGGTAGCCCAAACATATGGGTAGGCGCTTTTAGAATCCAACGGCGCCCATTTTCTCGTTCCTGCAAATGTTGGAGAAAGCGTCGGTGAAATTCGTAGGCCGGCTGCAGATCCTGCTGCAAAAACCATTTTCGATAGCCCGGCACATTGTACATCGTGTCGAATTGATCGCTCAAAAAACTTGGGCTCATCAGACTGACGCATTCCTGGGGTAATTCCGCACCGACCGGATGGAGCTTCCCAAAATTCGGCGCCACCCATTCCAGACAAGCAAGATTTTGCGAGGCGCGTCGGATGCGCCGTTGCTTCTCCGCGTTCGTCGGCGGTGAAGGTTCCATCACTTCCCAGGTCAGCGGCGCGCGACTCGCCGGATCAGCGGAGAGCAAGGTGTGCAAAAAGGTTGTGCCGGTCCGCGGCAATCCCACCACAAAAAGAGGAGCGCGGATCTGGTGCTGTGCGATTTCAGGATGCAGACTCCGGTCGCGTTGCAGCAAAAGCCGATTGCGTAGAATGCGGAGGACATCGGAGCGCAGCGCGATGGTTCCGATCGCGTTCAGGCGGGCATCTCGCCAGCAGGACTCAAGCAGGTGGCCAAGCGGTTCACGAAAATCGCCATCACCGAAATCGTCTAGATTAGCGCGGCGCTTTGCCGTCTCGATCAACTCTTCCGGCGGAATGCGCCGGCTGACCTTGCCGTTAAGCATTGCGCCAAATCGGTTAAACGCGCGGATGACCATCGGCGGACGGAAACGATCGATGGTAGCGGCGGATTGCATTGGGCGAGAATTGTTTCAGGTGCGCGGCCGTAGAAACAAGCCTAAGCCGCCGCGACGGTCAATCTGTCTGGAGGGATTTCGCACGAAGAACAAGGAGCGGCGGTCTCCAAAGCGCCGTTTGTTTAAGTCCGCGGTTGAGAAATCGCCGCTTCTTGGATCAATTTGTAGACTAGGCATTCCTGCCTGCCGCCCTAAGTTCTCAAGGCAAGCGAGAGCGCTTGCCCTACAATTGCTGAGCAATGTGATTGCATATTGCGAACTGCGTCTTGCGCGACACGCGCACCCGTTTCATCGTTTCTGTATGGAAACGGAAAAAGCGACCTTTGGCGCCGGCTGTTTTTGGGGAGTGGAAGAAACCTTTCGCAAATTAAAAGGGGTGACCGATACCGCGGTCGGTTACGCCGGTGGCGCAAAGGACAATCCCACTTACGAAGACGTTTGCACGGATGAAACCGGCCACGCCGAAGTCGTGCAAGTGGAGTTTGATCCGGCGAAAATCTCCTATCGGGAATTGCTCGACGTTTTCTGGGCAAATCATAATCCGACAACCTTGAACCGGCAGGGGCCCGATGTTGGCACACAGTATCGCTCCGTTGTTTTTTATCATTCGCCGGAGCAAAAGGCCGCGGCGGAAGAATCCAAGAATGCGCTGGCAAAGAGCGGACGGTTCAAGCGCGAGATTGTGACCCAAATTGAACCAGCGCCGAGATTTTTCCGGGCCGAGGAATATCATCAGCGTTACCTTGAAAAGCGCGGTCTTTCGCATTGCGCGATTTGATGGCCCGCGAAGTTCTTCGCACGAAAACGTTCGCCAGTGACGCGGCGAACTTCATTCTGAGAAGGGCGCGCGAATCGTTAGATGAGCGTCAGCAATTCCGGATCGCACTGTCCGGCGGGAATACGCCGCGCTCGGTTTATGCGGAAATGGCCAGGTGCGATTTACCATGGGAAAAATTTCTTTTTACCTTTGGTGACGAACGTTGCGTGCCGCCGGAGAACGACGAGAGCAATTTCAGAATGGCAAACGAGGCGCTGTTTCGGCCGGCATCCGTGCCGAATTCATCCATTCTGCGAATGCGGGGGGAGATCGAGCCGGTTCTGGCGGCAAAGGAATATGAAGCGCAGCTCGATGTGCTGGCCGCCAAGAGGGGCGAGAAAATTTACGAACACGATTTAATTTTGCTTGGGCTGGGCGATGACGGACACACTGCTTCACTTTTTCCGGGAACTGAGGCGCTCTCAGAAACGGAGCGGCGCGTCATGGCCAATTACGTTCCCAAATTAAATTCATGGCGGCTGACCTTCACGTTCCCATTAGTTTTCGCGGCCCGGGCGGTTTGTTTTTTAATCGGTGCAAACAAAGATCCGAGATTAATCGAGCGGATTTTTTCCGGGGACCCCGCTCTTCCGGCCGCGCGGGTGGATCAAAACGCGAAAAGCGTAACCTGGATTATCGAACAGAAATCGTGATTCGCTTGTTCTAAACTGCGCGCGAATGCAGACAATTATCGTCACCGGCTCCTCCGGTTTGATCGGTTCGGAAACAGCCAAACGTTTTGCGCAAAAGGGCCTGCGCATCGTAGGCATTGATAATGACATGCGAGCGCAGTTTTTTGGGACGGAGGCTTCGACAAAATCAACGCGTGACGAGTTGCTGAAAAACTTGCGCGAATACGAGCATCACGATCTCGACATTCGCAATGCCAAATCAATCAGCGGGCTCTTTGCCAAACATCGGGGCGCGATTCGCGCCGTCGTGCACACTGCGGCGCAACCATCACATGATTGGGCCGCGCGAGAGCCGCAGACCGATTTCACTGTCAATGCCAATGGCACCCTGAATTTGCTTGAGGCGGCGCGCGAAAACTGTCCCGAGGCGCCGTTCGTTTTTACATCCACAAATAAGGTGTATGGCGATACTCCGAATCGTCTGCCGTTGCGCGAACTGGAAACGCGCTGGGAAATCGAGCCAGGTCACGAATTCGAACCGGGAATTCGCGAAACCATGAGCATCGATGCGACCAAGCATTCTCTTTTTGGGGCCTCGAAAGTCGCGGCGGATATTTTGGTGCAGGAGTATGGCCGGTATTTTGGAATGCCGACGGCGTGTTTTCGTGGCGGATGTTTGACTGGGCCAGCGCACGCCGGCGCGGAGTTGCATGGTTTTCTCGCTTACTTAATGAAGTGTTGCGTCATCGGCCGGCCCTATCGCATCTTTGGTTACAAGGGCAAACAGGTGCGCGATAACATTCACAGCTTCGATTTGGTGGAAACCTTTGCTGCCTTCATCGATAAGCCGCGCGTAGCGGAAGTTTATAACATGGGCGGTGGCCGCTTTTGCAATTGCTCGATCTTGGAAGCGATTTCGCTCTGTGAGGAAATCAGCGGCCGCAAACTGACCTGGCATTACGAGGACACCAACCGCATCGGCGATCACATTTGGTGGATCAGCGATGTCCGGAAATTTCAATCGCATTATCCGCAATGGAAATTTCGCTTCGGACTGCGGGAAATTCTGCAGCAAATCTTTCGCGCGGTTAAGGACGATTGAGTTCAATCGTTCGAGCTTTCCTGTCCGAGAAGCCGCTCATGAGCGCGCGTACGTTTAGCACCAAGGACGCGGTCTTGTGGCAGCCTGGGTCGTCGCCTAGAATCTAGCTGCCCGCGGCGTTACGCCTGTAATTGTCGCGAAAACGTTACACGACATTTCACGCCGTTTCCGATAGGCTTTGCGAGATGCAAATGGCAGCGACGCTCGATCCGATCTCGGCGGAGGCGCCATCCAGGCCGGCTTCGAACGCATCGTCTGAGTCACCAGCGAAGTTTGTCGCCGAAGGGGCGATCTGACTTCTTCCCCGCCTGTGAGTCTACTTAAGGGGCACTGGTTTCTTCGACTCCTCTAAGAGTTTGTCAAAACGTGGGTCGCCTCGTAACGGATCCCAGAACGGGTGCAATTTTAACTGACCATAGCTAAGAAATTCAGGCGAAGGGAACCGAATCGCTGTAGCTAGTTGCTCCAGCGCACGATCTTTCTCTCCAGCCCAGGCGTAGATGATTGCGAGATTTGCTAGCACCACCCCACCGGCCATCATGTCTTTTGCAACGGGCAAAAGTTCTAGCGCACGGCGCCCCTCACGGATCGCATCTTCCTTGCGACCTAGCGCGGCGTCACTCAGTCCAAGGACGCAGAAAGCTTGAGCGTAATCGGGCTGTTCGCGCAGAATTTTTTCCATCTCGACATGCGCCGCAATAAATGCCGCTTCGGCGCCCTTCGCATCACCTCGAGCTCGCGCGGCCAAGCCTTCACAGAAGGGACGAGGCATTAGCAAGTCACGACGAACGATTCCCTCTGGGGGGAGTGAAGCTAATGCGCGCCCCATCTCGGCGGCATCGCGCCGGCAAAGAGCAAGATAGAGCCAATGCTCGGCAATCGAGTCCACGGCGCTTGGATCTTCAGTTACAATGTTCTGAACAGCCTCATACGCAGGTCGCGTGTCGGCTCGTGAGTCCAGATCGACGAGCGCGCGCCACACACGCGAACTCGGATCGCCGGGTGCAACGGCTAGAACACGATCCCAAGCAGCCGTTGCCTCCGAGAAGTGCCGCTCGTGGTGATAAGTTTCGGCGGCATCTTGAAGCAACCACACGTTACGCGGGTCGAGTTGGACGGCACGTTCCAAATCCCTGGCGCAATCCTCCCAGTGACCCTGTCGCCGATGGATGTAAGCGGACAGCGCGAAAACTGAGGCATCGTTGGGTAATTTGCCCCGCGCAATGGCAACCTCTGTCAACGCGGTTTCATAATCCAGATTACAGTGAAAGGCGACTTCTGCCGCAGCGAGATGCGGCTCACCACGGTCGGAGCTGAGACGCAAGGCGGCGTCGCGCGCCGCTTTTGCCAGCGCGACACGGGCGGGAGTCCGATCGACTCCAAGATGGTAAGCATAGGCGTGGGCTTGCGCCAATTCACAATAGGCGAGCAAGAACGTTGGATCGTATGCTACAGCCTGATCCAGTAACCGTGTCTCTTCGCGCATGTCGCCAGGCACGCGAGCCGTTTGAACCGCTCTAACCTTCCTGGCTCGCAAGTAACGATCATACGCGATTAGGTTCTTTGTTGGTGGCTGTTCAATCGCGGATTTCTCCGCCGGTGAGAGCTTTGCCTGAAGCTGGGTCGCAATTGCTTTGGCAATATCACTCTGGATCGCAAAGACGTCATCCAGTGGTCGATCGTAGTGATCGACCCACAAGTGTGTGTCCGTTCTTGCGTCGATTAACTGCGCGGTGACCCGGACGCGATTTGCGGCACGTTGCACACTTCCCTCGACCACATGGGCGACGCCGAGTTCATTCGCAATGTGGCGCAGGTTTCGTTTCGCGCCGCTCTTGTATTGCATCACCGATGTCCGGCTGATGACCTTCAAGTCTGCGATTTTTGCCAGATCATTGAGGATTTCGTCCTGCACACCATCAGCGAAAAACGCGTTTTCCGGATCGGCACTCAGATTTTCAAATGGAAGTACTGCAACTCCGCGCGGCATTGGGTGGGGTGATTCTCTCTCCCAAAACATCACGCCTACCGCTGCTGTGAGAGCGATCAATAATCCGACCAGCATCGTAGTAGTTGGATTCCGTCCCACCCATTTTCGTCCACGAATGAAAATGCCAACGCGCCGCGCGCGAATCGGCTCGTGCCGTAGCCAATGTTCGAGATCGTCGGCCAGCGCTCCGGCGGATTGATAGCGCGCGTCACGGTCGGGCTCCAGACAGCGAGCGACGATTATCTCCAGATCGCGGTCGAGCGACGGTGCCAGTGAACGGAGACGTGGTGCGGGACCCACAGCAGCCTGATGGATCACACAAAGAACATTCGCGCCCACGAACGGCGGCCGGCCAGTGAGAAGGTGAAACAGAATCGCGCCCAGGCTGTAAATGTCGGCAGCGGACGTAAGACCAGCTGCCGTGCATTCGGCCTGCTCGGGCGCGATGTAGCCTGGGGTTCCAAGGGTCTCTAGCGTTCTCGTGAGATCGCTGTTTTCACCCATCCACTTTGCGAGACCAAAGTCGCTCACCATCGGCTCGCCGTTTCCATCAAGGAGGATGTTTCCCGGCTGAAGATCGCGATGGAGTATTCCTTTGTCATGGGCGTAAGCAATAGCGCGCGCGACCTTAGCCATCAGCCGCACACAGTCGCGAGGCTCGACCCGAAGTGCAGGCGCCGCTGCACGGAGGCTTCCACCTGTCGCATATTTCATGCTGAAGAACGGTAGGCCCTCCTCACTTTCGCTGACTTCGTAAATCGGAAGAATGTTCGGATGATCGAGACTCGCGACCGCTTCGGCTTCGCGGCGAAAGCGCACCAGCGTTTCGTGTGAATTCACCTGATGAGCAAAGATGCGTTTCACCGCGACGATGCGGCGCGAATGCTGCTGTCGCGCCCGATAAATCACTCCCATGCCGCCGCGCCCGATCTCCTCCAGGATTTCGTAATGCCCGAGGCGCCATTCGTCGTCGGCCACGTTGTCTTCTGCGAGGATCCTTTCGAATGCTTCGCGGGACAGCTCGCCTTCGGGCTCAAGTGCCTCGCTGAGCAGACAATTGATGCAGGACCTCTGATCAAGTCGGGTTATCGCGCCGCACTGCGGACATTGCGTCGGATTCTCGATTACGTCCGCGATTGATTCAGGGGGGCCGATTGGTTTGTTCATCAAGCTGCGCTGGCCAGTGCCGCGCACAAGTGTCGGATCTCGTCATCCACATCGGCCGGCTTCTCCACCGTGTGAGAAACCTCCTCGCGCAAGAGCGATCGATAACGCTGACGCAGATTATATAGTTGCTTTTTCACGACCGTTTCCGCGACACCCAAACCGGTGCCGAGATCGGCGTACGAGGTGTCTCCATGTTCTGCCGCGAGGTGATCGCGCAAGGCCTCAAAAAGCCGAAGACGTCCTTTACCTTCACACTCCTCTCGCAGACGCCGGAGCGCGTGCTCCACCACCGTCGCAGCCCAGCGAAGATCAAAAAGACGCTCGGGTGCGAGCGAGTCGAGCGCGCGAGCCGAGATCGATAATTGCGAGGGCGCTTCTGTCATCCAGGCGTCCCAGGAGACGAATTGAACGCTGCCGCCACGCTTGAGCGTTCGATTCTTATCCGCGGCGTTGTGAAGAAAATTCTGGAGCGACTTGAGCAAGAGTGAGCGGAAGCGGCCGCGGCCGTGGTCCGCCTGCTGCAGCCAGTTAGTTTCCAGAATCATAAGGAAGAAATCCTGAGTAAGGTCCTCCGCATCCTCACTGGAATAGCCCCGGCGGCAGACGTAGGAAAAAGCGGGTCGCCAGTAAGTTCGACAAAGCTCCGCCAGCGCTTCAGCCGCCTTATTCTGCTGGTTGCCCTCGGAATTCGCTCCAGCAAGGACCAGGCTCCAACGGGTGGTGGTGAACACCCGCGGCTCGGCTTCTACGCTCACCGACCAATAGAGTGGTTGTCTTTCGCTTCTTCTACAAGCTTAAAAGCACGTCGCCTACGCGCTGTTCACCCCAGGAACTGGAGCACTTCAGAAGCTCCTGAAAATTATCAGGAACTTTGCCTCCCAGTTCTTTTAGACATGTATATGAAAATAAATTGTTGGTTTAATCGAAATCGTCTCCGATCACATCTGCGCAGATGTTTTTGTGCGCTCGCAATTGCCGGCGCGTCATTAACGTTGCCAGGCGCTGAAGCTAGCGGACCAGAGCCCGCAAGCGGAGGTTTTTTCCCCTGCTTCAATTTCGCTGGCCCTCCTCGCCAAGTCGGTGAAAACTTGATTATCAGATTCAACGTTACCGGAACGGGTACTGGCACCTTGACCGGATCTTTCGATGGCACCGAGATGGATGTGGTTCATCCAGATGGTTCCATTACGTTAGAAGGCAGGTTAGTCTTCACCGGTTCGGTCGGCACCAGGACCGGCACGTTGCTCGTTACTTATAATGGCATAGGCAACATTAACACGGGCCACGAAAATCTGCGCGGCGTAGGCAGACAAGGGACTCTCGGTCTCGCTGGGCTTCACACGGAGATAACGCTTGAGGGTAACGTGGGCGCCCCCAGTCCAGGATGCGCCATTTCAGGGGCGGGCACTTATACCGGACAGATTCTGTTTGCCCCTTAGTCGACCGAGCAAAAGGCGCAGTTCGCAATCAGCCGTCACGCGTCACCGTGTGGCGGTTGGCGTTCTGTCCTCGTTCGTTTCTTAATCATCGATTTGACAGCACGAATTGTTCGTCAGTCCCTTAACGGTTTCGCGACTAGGGCGCGATGAAGTCTGTCGTCGCTCAGGCTTGTTATTTGTAGCGAAAACGTCACACGACATTTTGCGCCGTTTCCGATAGACTGTGTGGGATGCAAATGCCAGTGACGCTCGATCCGATGTCCCCGGAGGCGCGATCCAGGACCGCTTCGAGAGAGTCGCTTGAATCACCAGCGAAGTTTGTCGCCGAAGGGGCGGTCGATCTGCGCATGCTTATTGGCCATCGCCAGGTCGTCAGCGCTGGCGACAGCGTCGAGCATGTCTTCGAAACCTTTCGTCACAGCGGCCTCGAATTCCTCGCCATTGTTGATGGCGAGCGGCTGCTGGGAATGTGCTCGCGGCATGCGATCGACTCGCTTCTTGGAGGTCGCTACGGTTTTTCGCTTTGGGCGCGCAAGCCGATCGCGGAACACGTTGCGGCTAACGAGATCCGGATTGTAGTTACCAGCGCGATCACCGACGTATTAAGGGAGGTCTTCGCCCGGAATCCGGAAAACTTTTACGACGACGTGCTCCTCGTTGACGAAGACGGGCGCCTACTTGGTCTCATTTCCACCGAGACTTTGTTCAAAGTCCAGAATGCGCTGCTTCTGGCCAACATCAGCCAGTTGGAGAAAAAGGAGCGCGAGATTCGCGAGAAGAATGAGCAGATGGAATCGGAATTGCGCATGGCGATGGAACTGCAGCAAGCAATGATGCCAAAGACAGAGGCGCTCTCTCCGCGGAAGGCGGACGGCAATTTGCCGCACTTCGACCACCGTTACGTCGCGGCCGGTCTT
>Ga0207701_10003008_pt1 | contig 17396 bp, 11 predicted proteins | sample KBSSwiSSwithPhiX_FD_184294 | JGI IMG/M metagenome (GOLD analysis project Ga0207701, IMG submission 184294) | Switchgrass rhizosphere bulk soil microbial communities from Kellogg Biological Station, Michigan, USA, with PhiX - S5 (SPAdes) (version 2) | ecosystem: Environmental > Terrestrial >... | reverse complement strand
CCGCACCCGTCCGCTCTGCGCGCGCGACAGCCACTTCCCCCTGGTTCCGGTAAAGGATGGGAATCATGAGCGTCGCGCCGGCAGACCAGTAGTTGAACTGCCCACGCACCCGCTCCAGGCTGCCATCAGGCGCGAACCCGCGCTGCGGAAAGCCGGCGTCCATACGCATGTAGTTGCCAAAGAGGCTGACGTCGAACCGGCCCTCCGACTCCGCGCGGTCGATCTTCGCCGCCGCCGTTTCGATACGGGCCGCCGCTTCCCGAACGTCAGCCCGCTGCTCGACCGCCATTGACGGGTTCACCACCTGCGGTACCACAGCAGACTCTCGGTTGACGAGATCCTCGAGCGTGTCCCGAACGGTCAGCACGGCAGCTGGCCTCATGCCGAGCACACGTTTCAACTCGAACACGGCGGTTTCGGTCCGTCCGGCCTGGAGCAGCCGATCGGCCTGCATTCGCCGGAGCTCGACATCAAGCAGGTCGCGCTCGAGCGGCGGCGACGCGCCTTCGTCGACACGAGATCGGAGCAGTTCGTACTGCTTCCGTGTCGAGGCCAGCAGCTCGTCGAGCAGCTCCAGGTTCCGGATGGCCGCAACAACGTCGCCATACCGCATTCGCACATCTGCAGCCAGCACACGCTCGCGATCCGCGACCCCCAGCTGCGCGGTCGTGACCTCGCGATCGGCGACGGCGATGCGCTCGTCTCGCCGGAATAGCTGGAGCGGCCATTCGATCCCCACCGTGGCCTGGTTGTCCGTGCCGCCGGGTTCGTCACGCCATTCGAACGAAACCGATGGGTTGGGCCTGAGTGACGCCTGCTGCTTCATGCCTTGCGCGACATCGACCCCGCTGCGTGCTGCCCGAAGCGAAGGCTCTTGTTCGAGCGCGCGCGCGATGGCCTGATCCAACGAAAGGCCGTTCGCAGGATCGACAAATCGAGTGGCAGCCGGCGCCTGGCCGCCTGGCGACTGCGCCGTGGCAACACTGGTGAGCAGCGTCGCAATGAGGACGCTCAACGCGATTCGCGTGGTCATTGCACGCCTCCCTGGAAGTTCACCGACCCCTGGCCCGCAGGCCCGTTCCACTCAATGGCCATCTGCCAGGTACCGGCCATGCCGAACTCGGCGGTCGCGTCGTACCGGCCGGCCACAACGCTCGGCATCACCTCGACACCGCCGGACATGACCATGCCGGGCATCGACATGTTGGCGCTCGCGTGCACCGTGCCGACGTCGACCAGCGTGGCGGTCCCGCTGCGGGTGAACTCGAACGTGAAGCTGTTCCGTCCGGCCCTCAGAGTGCCGGTTGGCGACAGCAAGGCGATATCGAGGTCGCCCGCCCGGACCGTTTGCACGACCGTTCCGGCACTCTGCGCGATGGGCTCACCATGGCCTTGTCGAGCCCGCCACGCCACGAACGCAATCAACGCTGTGAGCACGACAACTCCAGCAGCCATGGCCACGCGCCTGGCACGGCCGGGTACGCGCGTGTCTCGCGGCAATCGCTCGTGCTGGAGGCCGAGGCGGCGTTCGCGAATCCAGAAGAAGAGGACCGGTGTGACGATGAGCACATGGAGCAGCGACGAGACCATGCCGCCGAGTACCGGCGTCGCGAGCGGTTTCATCACCTCGGCGCCAGCGCGCGTGCTCCACATGATCGGGAGCAGTCCCGCGATGACGGTGGATACGGTCATCACCTTCGGCCGCAGGCGAAGGAATGCGCCCTCCATCACGGCATCCCTCAAGCCGGCCCGCGTCAGCGTTCCACCGAGCTCGAGCCGCTTCCGCTCGACCGCTTCCTCGAGATAGATCACCATGACGACGCCGGTCTGCACGGCGGTGCCGAACAGCGCGATGAAGCCCACCCACACCGCGACAGAGAAGTTGTAGCCAAGGAACCACAGAAGGTAGACGCCTCCGGTCAATGCGAACGGCACGGCCAGGAGCACGTGAGCTGCCTCCAGCGCCGAGTGGTAGGTGAAGTACAGAAGTACGAAGATCACCAGCAACACGATCGGGAGAACGACCTGCAGCCTGGCTCGAGCCCGCGCCTGGTTCTCCCATCGTCCGCTCCAGGCGATGTAGTACCCCGCCGGTAACGCGACATCGCGTGCGACGCTCGTCCGGGCTTCCTCGACGAAGCCCCCGACGTCGCGACCCTGCACGTTGAGCAGCACGGTCGCGAGCAGCAGGCCGTTCTCGGACGAAATCATCGCGGGACCACGTGCGTGCTCGATTCGAGCGACCTGGCTGAGCGGGATCTGCTCCCGATTGGACGACGCCACCAGGACTTGACCGAGCGCCTGCGGATCGGCGCGGTACTCAGGGGCATACCGAACGCGCACTGGAAAACGCTGACGGCCCTCGATGGTCGTCGTCAGCGTCGTCTCGCCAACTGCCGTCTCGATCACCTGCTGGATGTCACCCACACCGATCCCGAAGCGCGCGGCGGCGGCACGGTCGACCTCGATGTTGAGGTACTGGCCGCTCGTGACCTGTTCCGGATAGACGTTGCTCGCGCCGGGCACCCGGCGCACGGCCTCAGCGACCCTCCTCGCGAGTTCCTCGAGAACGGTCAGGTCGTTGCCGAAGATCTTCAAACCAACTTCCGAGCGGATTCCCGTCGTCAGCATGTCGATGCGGTTGATGATGGGCATCGTCCAGATGTTGGAGACGCCCGGAAGCTGCACCTTTTGCCCCATGTCCGCGCGCAGCCTGTCGAGGGTCATGCCGGCCCGCCATTCGTTCTTCGGCTTCAGGTGGACGATCGTCTCGGTCATGTTGAGCGGTGCGGGATCGGTCGAGGTGTCTGCTCGCCCGACCTTGGCGACGACGTAAGCGACTTCTGGAACCGTCATCAAGGCGGCGTTCTGGCGCGCCGCGAGCCTGGTGTTCTCCTCGAGTGAGATGCTGGGATCGGCGATCGGCATGAACATCAGGTCGCCCTCGTTGAGCGGCGGCATGAACTCGCTACCGATCCCGCGCGCGAGAACCAGCGCTCCGGCAAAGAGGATTGCTGCGGCTGTGATGGTGAGCACCCGATGCGCAAGCGCGCTCTCCAGCACTGGCCGGTAAACTGCGCGCAGCGCCCGCATCACCGGGTTGGCCTCTTCCGGATGGAACTTCCCTCCGAGCAGCAATGTGCAGAGCACTGGAACGAGCGTGACCGAGATGACCGTGGCCGCGAGCACGGCAAACGTCTTGGTGAAGGCGAGCGGATGAAACAGCTTGCCTTCCTGGCCGGTCAGCGCGAACACCGGAATGAAGGCGAGCAGGATAATCGCCATCGAGAAGAAGACAGGGCGCCCGACGAGTCGCGTGGAGTCGCGAACGGTCTCCCAGATTTGGCGGCGATCGGTCGGATCGACACCGCGCCGCTCGACGAATCGGAACGCGTTCTCCGTCACGACGATGCCTGCGTCCACGAGCACGCCTATCGCGATGGCGATGCCGGCGAGGCTCATGATGTTCGAGGAGATCCCCGCGTAGTACATGCCCATGAACGACATCAGGACAGCGAGGGGTAGCGGAAGCGTGACGATCAGGATCGATCGGAAGTGCATCAGGAAGATGACGTGCGCCAGTGTCACGAGCGCGATTTCCTCGATCAGTGCCGTGCGCAAGGTATCGACCGACTGCTCGATCAAGTTTGAACGGTCATAAAACGGCACGATCGTGACGCCGGGCGGGAAGCCTGGCGTAATCTGCGCAATTCGCGCTTTCACCGCGTCGATGACGTCTTTCGTGTTGACGCCGGTTCGCGCGACCACGACACCGCCGACCGCTTCCTGTGTTCCCTTCACGAGCGAGGCAACGCGAAAGGCATTGCCGATCTGGACGTTCGCGACCTGCTCGACGTAGATCGGAACTCCGTTCGAACCGCCGACGACGATCCGCTTCACGTCGTCAACGGACGCGATCAGCCCGACGCCTCTGACGATCAGCCAGGCGCCGTTCGACTCCAAAACGTTGCCGCCAACATTCAGGTTGCTCGCACGGACCGCTGCCACCACAGCACTCAACGGCAGGTTGTAGGTCTTGAGGCGATTCGGGTCGACATCCACCTGGTACTGCTGGACATGACCACCGACCGACGCAACCTCCGCCACGCCAGGCACGGCATTGAGCTGGTAGCGGATGAACCAGTCCTGCAGCGTTCGGAGTTCCCGAAGAGAAAGCGTCGGGCTCTCGACGGTGTACCAGAACACGTGCCCGACACCGGTCGCGTCAGGTCCGAGCGTCGGCGTGACCCCCGCAGGCAGACTCTTCGTGACGAGGCTCATGCGTTCGAGGACGCGAGTCCGCGCGAAGTACAGCTCCACGTTGTCCTCGAAGACGACGTAGATCATCGAGAAGCCGAAGGCGGATTGCGACCTGACCACGCGCACGCCTGCGAGCCCCTGGAGGTTCGTGGTGAGCGGGTACGTCACCTGGTCCTCGACCTCCTGCGGGCTGTGCCCGGCCCAGTCCGTGAAGACGATGACCTGGTTGTCGGACAGGTCGGGAATCGCGTCGATCGGCGTGGACTTCAGCGCCCACCATCCCCAGCCGGCGAGGCCGAGGTAAAGGACGACGACAATGAACCGGTTCTTCAGTGCAACGTCAATGAGTCGATTGATCATGCCTGCCTCGCCGCAGCCGGGCCGTCGCTCGGGGAGCGAAGGCGGGAGCCACGACATTCGTCAACGCGCGCGTACGCGCGCGAGCCTGCGTGCCCGGACCTGGAGTCCGAGCAGACACACGACGACCGTGAATGGCTAGACGAGGAAGACGGTGAGAAGAATGTGCTTCGGAACTGGCGAGACGGGTAACGGAGCCAACGTTCGCCATCCGTCACTCAGGACGAGAGCGGGGATGTTGGCGGGAAGTACGATCCCGTCACCGAGAACCGCAACGGTCGTCGCGGCAACAACCGTGGGGCTGGACTGGTTGGAACTCTTGCCCTCAGCGGACGCGCAGCAATTGTCGGCTTCTGTCTGCGTGAGAACGCGGTGCGATCCGGCGTGGTGCGAATTGCCCCTGTGCATCGCGCACTCAGCGCCGCCAGCACAGCACGCCATGCGCGCTTCGGGCGACGACATCCACCCGGCGCAGATCGCGGCGTTTCCGGCCATCAGGCCGAACGTGAGCGCGAGAGCCGCGAAACGCCGGACGAACCTCATCACGTCCCTAGAATGCTCGCTTGCAGGGCGCGCTGTCAAACCGGGTGACGGACCTGGCGGACCTGGCGCCCCTGAGGCGTCGGCTGAACCCGGGCGCCAGGCTCCGGCCTTGTCGCGGACGTTTCACAGTTCTTGCACTGTCGCTCCGCATTGATGCGGTACGGTCTTGCCAGGAGCAAATCATGAATGCGTCGCGCCGTTTGTACTTTGCAGGCCCAATCGTCCTCCTGGTGATCGGTCTCGCCGCGTCACGGGTGGCGACGGGCCGGAGTCAACCGACAGGCGAGCAGTCGCCAGCTGATGCGACACGGCGCATCGTGTCCGCCGCCGCCACGCTTCTGGCGTCGCTCGATGATGCGAGCCGGGCGAAGGTCCGATTTCCGTTCAGTGGACCACAGAGAACGCGGTGGTCGAACTTTCCCAGCGGCATCTTCCAGCGCCAGGGCCTGCGACTTGGCGACTTGACGCCAAACCAGCGAGCAGCGGTGATGAGGCTGCTGCAGGCAGCGCTGAGCGGACCGGGCTACCAGAAGGTCGTCAACATCATGGAAGGCGACGACGCTCTTCGAAGGACCGACGGCGGCAATGGCCCCGGCCGCGGCGGGCGCGGCGGTCCGCCACCCGGCAGTCAGCCGCCGAGTGTCGCGGGTTCAACCCAGGGAACTGCCGGTCCAGGTCGCGGAAGTCCAGGCGGCGGAGTCGTTTTCGGCAGGGACGAGTACTATCTCGCCATTCTCGGCACACCGTCGGCGACCGCGCCGTGGATGCTCCAGTTCGGGGGGCACCATCTCGCGATCAACCTGACCATGGGCGGCAATCAAGCGAGCATGACGCCGAGCCTGCCTGCGGCGCAGCCGGCGACCTACACCATCGAGGGACGGACCGTTCGTCCGCTCGGTGCGGAGAACGACAAGTCGTTCGCCCTCATCAACGCGCTGGACGCGCCACAACGCAGCCAGGCGATCCTGAACTATCGCGTCGCTGATCTCGTTCTCGGGCCCGGCGAGGACGGGCGAACCATTCAACCAGAAGGTATTCGAGCGTCGGCCCTGCGTCCCGCGCAACAGGACATGCTCCTCGAGCTGATCCGCGAATGGGCCGGGATCATGAACGACGCCTACGGCGTGTCACGGATGGCGGAGATCAAGGCCAGCCTGCCGGACACCTCTTTCGCGTGGAGCGGCCCGACAACGAACGGGAGTGCCGCCTACTTCCGCATCCAGGGGCCGACCCTGGTGATCGAATACGCGCCGCAAGGTGGCGTCGATCACATTCACACGATCTACAGGGATCCGACCAACGATTATGGAGCCAGGTTTGCGGGCCGGTAGCCGCGTCTTCCTCGTGCTGGCCGCGGCGATGACGCCCATCTTCGGCACGGTGCCAGCCGCGCATCGCTACGACGAACTGCTGCAGGCGGCTCGCATCGATGTGCAGCCCGATCGCGTGCGTGTCGAGATGATGGTGACTCCAGGAATCGCCGTGGCCGATTCAGTCCTGCTGGACATCGATGCCGACCACGACGGCACGCTCTCGTCGCGCGAGCAGGAGGCGTACGCCGAGCGGTTGGGATCCCGCATTTCGCTTCGCGTCGACGGATCCACACCGCTTCCAATCGTGCTCGCAGACTCGACGTTCCCGGCGTCGGCGGCCATGCGGACCGGCGACAGCGCGATCGTCATGCAGTTCGCGGCTCCGCTCGCGCCACTAAGGGACGGTGAGCATCGACTGACCTTTCGGAACGAGAACCCTGCAGCAGGCGGCGTGTATCTCGCGAATGTCCTGGTTCCACACAACCGGTCGATTGCAGTCACGCGTCAAGAGCGGGACGTCGACCAGCGAGAACTTACCGTCGCCTTTGCGTCACGTGGTGCGGCTGTTGCCCCGGACGGTTACTGGATAGGCGTCGCCGGTGTCCTGTTGCTGCTGGTGTGGATGGTCGCCCGAGCCAGTGGAAGGAAAATTGTCGTGGCGTCGGGTCTTTAGACCCGACGGACAGAGGGCGGGTCTAAAGACCCGCCTCCACGTACGACCTATGGCAGCTTGCCGTACTCGGCTTTGGCCTGCCGAAGAATCGGGATGTCGGGGTCGGCGTCCTTCCATGCATCGAAGAAGGAGTCGAAGGCCTTGCGTGCGTTCGCCACATCGCCAGTGAGCACATGGGCGCGCGCCAGGCCCAGGTAGGCAATCGAATACTGCTGTCCCCAGTTCGGAGAGCGCCAGGTGCTGCCCCAACTCGCGCCCTTGTGATCCAGGATCTTCCGGAACTCCGCGGCGGCCTCCGCGCCCTTCCGCAGCTGCAGGTAGGCGAGGCCTCGCAGGTATGGGACCTCAGGGTAAGCGCGTTCGTACGGCGAGGCCGATGCCAGCAGTTCCACCGCCTTCGCGGGCTGACCGCGCTGGAGTTCGATAGCGCCGCGAATCTGAGGCAGTTGCACCGCATTCCAGATGGTTCCATTTGGAAAGCGCGCAGAAGTCGCCGCAGCGAGCCTTTCCGCCCTGTTCGCTTCGCCGCACATGGCGAGTGCCAGTGCCGGGCGCCCGAGGCGGTGCACGGTCTCGCAGTTACCCGCAAGCGCGTCAGCGCGCGCATCAGCCTCTTCGAAGGCTTCGGCCAGATTCCGGAGTTCCCGGCGCCTCGCCGTCTCCGCGGCTCGCTTGTACAACTTGCTGGACTCGCGACGCTTGCCGGCAACATTGAGGCTGGCTGCCTGCAGGCCAAAGCTGAGGTACTCCTCCGGCTTGCCTGCGTACCATTGAGTTTCCCTGGCGACGGCAGCTTGGTCGCCGTCGACGTAGGCGATTTCGAGGAAGCGCTGGTGGATCCTCGCGCCGTCGATTCCCAATGTCCGCACCTGCTCGGCGACCTTCTTCGCTTCATCGAGGCGGTTCAGGCACATGTAGGCGTCCATGAGCCGCCGGTAGGGCGGCTCTGCGCTCGGCTGCAACTGAACGGCCGCCTGCCCCTCCTTGAGGCTCTCTTCGAGTTCTCCGAGGGTCATCAGGTTTTCGCTCAAGTTGTTGTGCGGTGACCAGACGCGAGGATAGTTCGCGATCATCACGCGATACGCGTCGATGACCTTGTCCAACTCGCCGGTCGACTCGTAGAAGCCGGCCGCAATGTAATCCCGCTCGTATTCGGAGACGCGGTCGATCAACGCAAAGGCCTTTCTCTTGTATTCGGCCTCGCGCCCGGGATCACCCGCATTGTTGTATGCAACCGAGAGGTAGCTATGCGCCATCGCGAAATCCGGATCGGCCGCGATGGCGCGTTCGAACAACGGGATGGATGCCAGGAACCGGCCCTGCGACAACTCGGCTTTGGCGACGGTGTAATTCTGGAGCCCTTCCAGCGAAGGCGTCGTCGCCAGTTCCAGCGGTCGATTCAGTTTCTGGATCGAGCCGCGCGATTCTCCGAGCCTGGCGCGCATCGCAGTCGCGGCCGTTCCGACCGCGTTCAACACGTGCTCTTTGTCGTCCGCCTGGGTCTGCTCTCGAGCGAGTGTCGCGCCGCCCTGGCAGCTGATCGCCTGGAGCGTGACGACATAATTCCTGCCCAGGCTGGCGATTGAGCCGCCGATGGTGGCTGCGGCACCATCGCGCACGCAGATGTCATGTGCAATCTGGTTGGTGATATGCGTTCCGGGGGGAACGCTCATCAACCGCAGATCCCGTTGCACCTGCTCGTCGTCCATGATTTTCAGAAAGGGCGACTGTTCAAGGTGTATCGCCAGCCCCTGGCGAAGCGTGCCGTCAAAAACGGGATCGCCGGTCGTGTTCGTGAAATCAGCCAGGACCATCGTGTCCTTGTCCGTGAGTGCCGGGGCGCGCTGGACAGAGAGATACCCGCCGACCATGGCCGCCAGTACCACCGCGGCCGCCGCGACCGCTTTCCACCGTTTGGCGACATGGGATGCGATGGTGCGGCCGGCGGTGTTCCCAGGGTCCCTTTCCCGCTTCAGGAGCTCCAGGTCACCACGGATTTCCGACGCACGCTGGTAGCGCAGATCGCGATTCTTGGCGAGACACTTGTCGATGATCCGGGCCAGTTCGGCCGGCACATCCGGATTCAGGCGCGCCGGAGGGATGGGCGCGTCGCTGAGAATCGACGCAAAGACAATTCCCGAGCTCTCCCCGTGAAACGGCAGCGTGCCCGTTGCCATTTCGTAGAGCACGACGCCGAACGAGAAAAGGTCACTCCTCGAATCCAGCGGCTCCGCACGAACCTGCTCCGGCGACATGTACGCCACTGTCCCCAGCACGACGCCGGCACTCGTCAGTCCGGGCTCGACGGCGACGGTTGGTGCCGCCGTGGCATCGGCGGCGGCGCCACGGGTCCGGAGTGACGCAACCTGGGCCAACCCGAAGTCGAGCACTTTCGCGACGCCTCGCTGCGTGAGGAAGATGTTGGCGGACTTGATGTCGCGATGCGTAATGCCCTCGGCATGCGCGGCGTCGAGCGCGTCGGCGATCTCGATCCCGACCTGGAGCAGTTCTCCGATGCTGACGCGCCGCTCCGCAATGCGTTGCTTGAGCGTCAGGCCCTCGAGAAACTCCATGACAATGCACGCGCGGCCATCCTGCTCGCCGATGTCATGAATGGTGCAGATGTTCGGATGGTTCAACGCAGACGCGAGACGTGCCTCGCGCTCGAACCGGCGAAGAGCGTCCGCTTGTTGCTCGACAGCGTCGGGAAGAAACTTGAGGGCGACGAACCGGTGCAGGCGGGTGTCTTCCGCTTTGTACACGACGCCCATCCCGCCAGCGCCTGCCTTCCCGACGATGCGGTAGTGAGAGATGGTCTGGCCGGTCAGCGAGCCGGCGGTTCCTGGCGCGTCGTGGCGCGACTCAACTGCGATGGCCCGCGCGGCCGCGTCCATTGCGGGGCTCTCGAGGAAACTGCCGGCACTCTCGTGGGCGGCCAGCAGCGACCGGACTTCACGCGCCAGATCGAGGTCGGCGCCACAGGCCCGGCAAATGAACTCGTCGCGCTCGTCGCGCGGACTCGCCAGCGCCGCGTGCAGCAGGCTATCGACCTGTTTCCAGCGCTCCGCTTGCATCGCCCGTTCCACCCGACAGCTCGCGATAGAGCCACGCCTTCGCGGTGTTCCAGTCCCGCATCACCGTGGCAGCCGAGACCTTGAGCACGTCGGCGGACTCCTGAACGTTCAGTCCGCCAAAGAAGCGCATTTCGACCACCTGCGCTTTGCGCGCATCGAGTTCCGCCAGCGCGTTCAGGGCGTCATCGAGTGCGACCAGGTCGCCGAGCCGGTCGCCCCGGACGAGGGCGGCCTCCTCGAGAGAAACATGCGCGACGCCGCCCCCTCGCTTCTGGTTGTGACGGCGAGCGTGCTCGATCAGGATGCGACGCATCACTTGCGCGGATACCGCCAGGAAATGGGCGCGATCCTGCCACTGCATGCGCGTGTAGTCCACCAGCCGCATGTAGGCTTCGTTGACCAGCGCGGTCGTCTGCAGGCTGTGGCCGGTACGCTCGCCCTTCATGTAGCGGCGCGCGAGCCGGTGCAGCTCGTCATAGACGATCGGAGTCAGCTTTTCGAGCGCACTCGTGTCGCCGCTGCTCCAGGCACGGAGCAGTTCGCACACCTCGTCTTTAGTTGCCCGCCCCGTGTCGCCCTGCGGCGTATCTGGCATTTTCGACTGTGGTGATAGTTCTTCCGGGCATTCTGCGCCTACTTAGCTGAAGGAGCAATACAAGGCGCACGAGCGATCTGGCGTATTACCGAGCCAGAAAGGGCGCCAGCAGTTTGAAGGGCGACCGAACTTTCGCGTCAATACACAGACTGGAGACGGACATGAAGACAGCAATCCCGACCCGCACGTTAGTCCTCACGGCACTGATGCTCAATCTCGGTGTCGCAGGCGCCTACGCACAGCAGAAGCCCGTCAAGATGACGTTTTCCGGAACAAATGTGGCCACAACGATAAATCTGCAGGCCAACACCGTCACCGACGAAACGCACCTGGCCGGTGGAGGTTCGCTTGGGCCATTCACGTTCCGTGAACTGCACGCAGACGGGGCCGCGGCCGCGGCTCCCAGCGGTTGCACGGGTCCGTATTTTGGAGTGCTGAAGGGCGCCGGCGTCTTTCAATTCCTGGACGAAAGCCTGTTGATTGTCACGGTCACGGGCGGGTCGGGCTGTGTCAATCGTGCCGCGGGCACGGCCGGCCTAATCGTGAACTACCAGGTCAATGGCGGAACCGGGCGTTTCACGGGTGCCTCCGGCAGCATCACGATGAGCGCCACCATCATGCCCATCCTGGCCAACGCTGCAGGCGCGCCTGCATTCTTGACGAACACAGGCACGTTTGAGGGAACAGTAATCAGAGCGGCGCGCGGGGACGGGCAGGACGAGGACGAGCAGTAACAACGAGATCCAGATATCAAGCAGACACAGGCGAAACCGTTACGCCCGGCCGTATGTCTCGGCCGTCACGGCAAGCTTTCGCGCCGTATCGAGGGGCAGCTGACCAGGAGCCAGGCGCCATCGCCAGTTGCCGCTGGCGGTGCCGGGCCGGTTCATACGCGCGTGGCTGCCCAGGCCCAGGAGGTCCTGCGCTGGAACGATCGCCGTATCAGCGACCGACCCCAGCGCTGCGCGGATGAACTCCCAATGCACGTCTCGCCCGTCCAGCCCCAGGTAGCGGCGGGCGAGATCGCGCTCGTCTTCGATCTCGGCGTCCGATCGCGTGCTGTGCCCTGCGGCCTCGGTCCACCAACCCACCGTGGTGTCGTTGTCGTGCGTGCCCGTGTAGACGACGAGGTTTCGGGGATAGTTGTGGGGCTTGAAATCGTCCGCGTGGGCGTCGGTGCCAAATGCGAACTGGAGGATCGCCATCCCCGGGAATCCCAGGTCCTCACGCAACGCCTCCACTTCCGGCGTGATGACGCCGAGGTTCTCGGCGACCACGGGCAACCGATCCGTGTTCAGCGCGGCCCGGACGGCCTTGAAGAGCGCCGGGCCCGGGCCTTTCACCCATTCGCCTCGCGTTGCCGTCGACGCGCCAGCCGGCACTTCCCACGCCGCCTCGAATCCGCGGAAATGATCGATGCGGACGCGATCGACCATCGCCAGCAGGGCGCGAAACCGATCGACCCACCAGCCGTATCCCGTCTGCGCGAGAACGTCCCACCGATAATGAGGGTTTCCCCATAACTGGCCGGTCGCGCTGAAGTAGTCCGGCGGCACTCCGGCGAGCACTGTCGACCGTCCCTCGGCGTCGAGGCGGAACAATTCGCGGTGTGCCCAGACGTCGGCGCTGTCGTGCGCCACGAAGATGGGCAGGTCGCCCATGATCTGGATCGATCGCGCACGGCAGGCGTCATGCACCCGCTGCCACTGCTCGACGAACAGGAATTGCGTCAGCTTGTGCAGGCGGATTTCCCGAGCGCAGCGTCTCGACCACTTCACGATCGCCGATGGCTCCCGCTGCGCGATGTCTGGCTCCCACATCGTCCAGGCAATCTGATCGTGCGCATCCTTGACGGCCATGAACATCGCGAAGTCGTCGAGCCAGCCCGCCTCCGCGCGGCAGAAGTGATCGAAACGATCCTGCATCGCCCTGCCGCCGGCGGCGTCGAAGCAATCGAGCACTCGCGGCCAGAGCGCCCGGCGATGGGCGATGACGGTGGGGAAATCGACATCGCCGGATTGAGGGAAGGTCTGGCTGCGCGCCTCGGCCTTCGTGAGCAGCCCCTCCTCGATGAGCAGGTCGAGGCTGATGAGCAGCGGATTGCCGGCAAAGGCTGAAAAGCACTGGTACGGCGAGTCGCCGTAGCCGGTCGGCCCGAGCGGCAACACCTGCCACAGCCGCTGGCCGGCGGACGCGAGAAACTCGACGAATTCGAACGCGCTGGGACCGAGATCCCCGATGCCGAAGCTACCCGGCAGCGACGTCGGGTGGAGGAGTAAGCCGCTCGCCCGGGTGAATGGCATCTCCATCACAGGTGAGGCGCGGCGTCGGCGTCGCGCTCCTTCTTTGCCTGAACCTGCCGCTCGAGCAGTTGCTTTGCCGCGTCTCGCCCACCCAGCCCGAATGCGATGGCGAGACCCAGCATCACCGCGCCGAACGTGATCGCGAACGCCGTCAACACGACAGACGTCCGCAGTCCCAGTTGTTCGAGGGCCATCACGGCTCCGATCGCAATCACCAGGGCCCGCAGGCCGCCGCTCAGCAGACGCGCGCCGGGCAGACCGGCATTGACCGATGACAAGAGCGTCGCGCGCCAGAGGAAATTGCCCACCAGGAACGCCAGCGACAGCACAAGGAGAGCGACCAGGAAACGCGGAACGAACCGAACGAACTCATCGACGAGTCCCTGAAACGGCTTGAACTGCAGCGTGTCGACCGCCGACACGATGAAGCCAATCCAGACGATCCAGAAGACCATCTTTCCGATGAGCACGTCAGCGGGTGGCATCTCGGCTTTCCGGAGCAGGTCGCTGGCGCCGGTGCGGAGCCACAGGTGCTCGACACGCAGCCACACGAGCAGCCGCTGGACGGCCCGGCGGGCAATGAGCGAGACGACCAGTCCGCCGGCGAAGATGATGGTGGCGGCGACCAGTCGCGGCACGAACAGGACGAACGCACTGGCAAAGTTGCGCCACGATTGGACCAGCGCTGCGGCGATGTCTTGAATCATCGTGATCTCACCCTTTGGCCGACCAGTTGCCCCAGTTGGCGACGAGCTCTGGTTTCAGCCGTTCGAACGTGTCACAGAGCGAGTCGAGCCTTGCTTGCACCATGGCGGGAGATTCGAGCGCGGTGTGCGACGCGAACGCCGATGCGCGCCACATGTAGAGCGGCACGAACATGTCGGCGAGCTGCTCGACCCCGATGCGTCCCTGGCGCGACCCGGCGCTGAACGCGTACACAGTCCTCACCCACAGCTCGTCCTCGAGTGGAACGCCGGCAGCGGCGTTGTCGTTCAGGATTCGGGCGACCACACCCGGCCCGAGCACATCCTGAAGCAGCGCCTCGATCTCGCCGATGTCGTGGCGCGCCTGCTCCGCGAGGGCCCGGTGGTCCCATGCGACGGCGTCGGGCGCCACCATCGGGTCGGTGCCCCACGTGTTCAGCGTCGTGATTCCGTTGGCCTGCAGCCAGAACGACTCGTGCGCGCGAAGACTTTCGACCAGCGACAGAACGACCTGACGCACTGCCTCACGAAGAGTCGTCCTGGTGCCCGCAGCGGTCGTGGCCGGCCGCCAGATTTGGCCAACGGTGAACCGCCTGGCCACAGCCTCGGTGCGGAGCCACAGATCGATGGCGAACCTCACGGCGTCGTGGCTCCAGATGTCCTGCTCGAGGCAGTGCGATGCAAAACGGCCCGAGCACGCGAACTCGGCGCCGAGCGGCTCATCGAGTCCGACGCGATAGAGCGCGCGCACGAGCGGGCGCACGAGCTGCGTGATGAGGACGCCGTCGCGAGGATGGCGCCGATAGCGCGGCGCAAGGAAATCCGCATCGGAGCGGCTGATCGGGCCAACCAGTTCGGTTACGCGTTCGGCGGTGGTCGCCGGACCGCTGGGATCGATCACGACGACCACCTTCGCCTGGGCCAGCTCTCCCGCGGCAAAGACGGTACGCAGTGCCGCGTGCTTTCCCGGCAGGCCGTGATACGGCACGACGACGCGGTGGTGCGTACGCAGGGAGTGTGACGTCTGGACCACATCCTCCTCGGCGAAGGACGCGGTACGAATCAGCTCCGGCGTGCCATCCGTGGATCCGCCGTCGGAATTGATCATGACTGTCCGCAGCCGGGGAAAGTCGCGCGTGAAACACACGTGAATCGCGCGGACGACGTCGAGGATCGTCGCCGCATTGTTCAAGGTCGGCAGGCCGACCAGGATGTCCACCTGACCCACGGCAATCAGCTGCCGGAGCAGGGCATCGGAGAGCGCACTTCCGTTCTCCACCGTGTTGCCGGGCGCGATCGGGCGGATGTCGGGGGTCGCCATCCTGTCTGCCGCTTCTACAGCCACCGCAGCCGGAACCAGTAAAAGTCGTACGGGCCCATCATCATGACGTAGGGTTCCTGGTTGATTCGTGGAAAGACGCTGGCGCCAAACATCTCGACAGGGATGGCACCAGCGAACCGGGACAGGTCGAGTTCGACCGCCTGCGCGGTTCCGGCGAGGTTGTTGACGGCCAGCACGGTTTCGCGACCCATCGTTCGCGCGAATGCCAGCACCCGGTGATTGTCGGGCTTCAGGAATTCGATCCCTCCCCGGCCGAAGACGCGCGTCGAACGCCGTACCTCGATGAGACGCCGTGTCCAGTTGAGGAGCGAGGTCGGGTTCCGTTGCTGGGATTCGACGTTGACGGCCTGATAGCCGTACAGGGCGTTAGAGATGAGCGGCAGCCACAGGCGTTCGGGATCCGCGGCTGAAAAGCCGGCGTTGACGCCGCCGTTCCACTGCATCGGTGTGCGCACGCTGTTCCGATCGCCGAGATAAACGTTGTCGCCCATTCCGATTTCGTCGCCGTAGTACAGAATCGGACTGCCCGGCAGCGACATGAGCAGGCCGCTCATCAGCTCGATACGCCGTCGATCGCCTTCCATGAGCGGGGCGAGCCGGCGCCTGATTCCCAGGTTGATGCGGGCGCGCGGATCCTTGGCGTACTCATCCCACATGTACTCCCGCTCGACATCCGTCACCATCTCGAGCGTCAGTTCGTCGTGGTTGCGCAGGAAGATCGCCCACTGGCACGAGTCGGGGATGCTCGGCGTGCGCTCGATGATGTCGATGAGCGGCTTGCGATCCTCGAGTCGCAGCGCCATGAACATCCTGGGCATGATCGGAAAGTGGAAAGACATCTGAAACTCGTCGCCGTCGCCGAAATAGGGCCGGACGTCCTCCGGCTGCATGTTGGCTTCGGCCAGCAGCACCTTGTCGGTGAAGTGCGCGTCGACGCGGGCACGCAGTTCCTTCAGCACGGCGTGCGTCTCCGGCAGGTTCTCGCACGACGTGCCCTCGCGCTCGACCAGGTACGGGACGGCGTCGACCCGAAACCCGTCGACACCGAGGTCCAGCCAGAACCTCATGACGTTCCAGATCTCCTCTCGAACCGCAGGGTTGTCGTAGTTGAGATCGGGCTGATGGCTGAAGAACCGGTGCCAGTAGTAGGCCTTCGACACGGGGTCCCAGGCCCAGTTCGAGAGCTCCGTATCGATGAAGATGATGCGAACGCCGCGATATCGTTCGTCGCTGTCGCTCCAGACGTACCAATCCCGGCGCGGGCTATCGGTGGAACTGCGCGCCTCCTGAAACCAGGCGTGCTGATCCGAGGTGTGGTTCAGCACGAGCTCGACGATGACACGCAAGCCGCGGGCGTGCGCCTGAGTCAGGAAGTGCTCAAAATCCTGGAGCGTGCCGTAGCTCGGATGGATGCTCGTATAGTCCGAGATGTCATAACCGTCGTCTTTGAACGGCGACGGATACATCGGCTGGAGCCAGAGGCAGTCCACGCCGAGCGATGCGAGGTGATCGAGCTTCGAGGTGAGCCCGGGAAAATCGCCAATGCCATCTCCATTGCTATCGGCGAAGGATTTGACGTGGAGCTGATAGAAAACGGCGTCCTTGTACCAGAGAGGACCGTCAGATCTCGAAGTCGGCATGGTGTCGTCGCAGGCGCAGCAATGTGGCGCACCGCCGATCCCAGTGTAAAGCGATGCGGGCGTTGCCGAACCTCGACCGGCGCGTCGTTTTCGAAGGACGCAGGGAAAAATATGGGCGAACTGACACCGTTCTTTGCGACTTGATGGCGTCGGTCGGATACGCGGTAATCAAGAACGCTCCCGGCGCAGCCCGCTTCACGACAGCGCACATCCAGCATCTCGCGGCCTCTGCCCTGTTGAAAAGTGTTACTTGCGAGTCTATTCGGCTTTGGCGATTCGTCGGGGACCTCCTGCGCGTCCCTCACCAGGCTCTCGCGTCCTGCCATGGATGCCAGCGATAATGACGCATGACCCACCGTTCCCCATCGGGTACACCGGTGACGGTTCGTCGATTTGCATCGAATGCCGAGGCCGACCAGGCCGAGTTGGCGCACTGGCGGGCCTTGTCCGACGCTGACCGCGTTCTGCTGGCCTGGACGCTGAGTCGTGACCTCTGGCAGCTTCGCGGCGAGCCGCCCTATGAACCAGGACTTCATCGATCTGTTGAACGCGTTCGCCGACGCTGACGTGCGCTTTCTCGTGGTCGGTGCGT
>Ga0207701_10003006_pt1 | contig 17398 bp, 12 predicted proteins | sample KBSSwiSSwithPhiX_FD_184294 | JGI IMG/M metagenome (GOLD analysis project Ga0207701, IMG submission 184294) | Switchgrass rhizosphere bulk soil microbial communities from Kellogg Biological Station, Michigan, USA, with PhiX - S5 (SPAdes) (version 2) | ecosystem: Environmental > Terrestrial >... | reverse complement strand
GACAACGGCGGCGATCACACGCGCTGCCCGGCGGTGTTCCTGAATGGCGTGCACCCGAAGCGGACCGACGGCGCCGACATTCTCGCCGGCACGACCATCGATCAGATCGCGGCGGCGAAGATCGGGCAGGAGACGCTGCTGCCGTCGCTGGAGCTCGCCGTCGAAGACTACAGCGGCCTGGTCGGGTCGTGCGACGTCGGGTTCAGCTGCACCTACATGAACACGATCTCCTGGCGGTCGCCGACCTCGCCGATGCCGATGGAGATCAACCCGCGCATCGTCTTCGATCGCATGTTCGGCGACGGTGCCAATGCGCAGGAGCGGCTGCAGCGCATCGAGCAGCAGCGCAGCATTCTCGACGCGGTGACCGGCCAGATCCGTCGCCTGCAGGGCGATCTCGGCGTCAAGGATCGCAATCGCGTGTCGGACTATCTCGAGACCGTCCGCGAGATCGAGCGGCGGATCCAGCTGGCCGAGAAACAGGCGTCGAATCCGCAGCTCGACGTGCCGCCATCGCCGAGCGGGATCCCGGACGACCACGAAGAGCACACCCGGCTGATGTTCGACTTGATGGCGATCTCGTTCCAGGCGGACATCACGCGCATCTCGACGTTCATGATGGCGCGCGAGGTCAGCTACCGGACGTTCCCGAAGATCGGTATCTCGGAAGCCTTCCATCCCGCGTCGCATCATCAGAACGTGCCGTCGCGGCTGGAGCAGCTGGCGAAGATCAACGCGTTCCACGTCTCCGAGGTCGCGCACCTGCTCGATCGCCTCAAGGCGACACCGGACGGCGACGGAACGCTGCTCGACAACTCGCTGATTCTCTACGGCAGCGCGATGAGCAACAGCAACGTGCACAACCACGGTCCGCTGCCGGTGCTCGTCGCTGGTGGCGCCGCGGGGCGGATGAAGGGCGGGCGGCACCTCGCGTATCCGGAAAACACGCCGATGGCCAACCTGCTGGCGACCATTCTGGACAAGGCCGGCGTGCCGCAGGAAAAGGTCGGCGACAGCACGGGGTTGTTGAGCGACCTGTAAGACCGACTAGGAAACAGGAATCGGGAATCAGGAAACAGGACTGGGCCAGTAACCAGTCACTCGTAGGCCGGGTCCCTTGGACCCGGCACGCAGGCCGGGTCCCCTCAAGACCCGGCGGAAGGATTCAGATGCGATCACGTCATCTCGTCGCGGCGATTGTCATGCTCGGGACGTTGCCTGGCGTCGGCTACGCCGGCGCCTCCGATGCCGCCGACGCGGCGCAGCGGAAAGACACCGCGGCGCTGCGCGCGCTGGTCGCGCGCAAGGCCGACATCAACGCCGCGCAGCCTGACGGCACGACTGCACTGCAGTGGGCGGTGCACTGGAACGATGCCGACGCCGTCCGCATGCTGCTCCGTGCGGGGGCCAATCCGAAGGTGGCGAATCGATACGGCGCGTCGGCCTTGTCGGAAGCGGCGCTGTCGGGCAATGCGGCCATCGTCGGCGCGCTGCTCGAAGCCGGCGCCGACGCGAAGGCGGTGTCGACGCAGGACGGCGAGACGGTGCTGATGACCGCGGCCCGCGCCGGGAACGTCGATGCGGTGCGGATGCTGCTCGATCGCGGCGCCGACGTGAATGCACGTGAACGCTACAAGGGACAGACGGCGCTGATGTGGGCCGCCGCCGAACGGCATCCTGCCGTGGTCAAACTGCTGCTCGAGCGCGGCGCCGACTGGAAGGTCCGTTCCTTCGATCGCGAGACCAAGCCGCCGAAGCTCAGTGCGGCTTCGTCGATTTCGCCGATCCCGCGCGGCGGATTCACGGCGCTGCTCTTTGCCGCGCGCGAGGGCGACATCGAGACCACGCGCGCGATGCTCGATGGCGGCGTCGATATCAACTACGGTGACGTCGACAACACCACGGCGCTCGTCGTGGCGATCATGAACAAGCGGTTCAGTCTGGCGAAGTTCCTCATCGACCGCGGCGCCGATCCCAACGTCGTCGACGCGAGCGGCCGCACGTCGCTCTACGCCAGCATCGACATCCGCAACGAAGACTGGTCGACGCTGCCCAACCGCACGACCGACGATCCGCTTCCCAGTCTCGAGGTGGTCAAGGCGCTGCTGGCCAAGGGCGCGGCCGTCAACACGCCGCTCAAGCGTCCATTGCCGGGGCGCAGCGGGATGGACTCGGGCGACACCGTCCTCAACGACGGGACGACGCCACTCATTCGCGCCGCGCGTACGGGCGACGCGACGGTGATGCGGCTGCTCCTCGAGAAAGGCGCCGATCCGAAGCTCACGACCCGTGACGGCAACAATGCGCTGATGATCGCGGCGGGCGTCGGCTACCGCGACAAGAACACCCGCGGCACCGAGGCCGAGGCGCTCGAGGCGCTGAAGGTGGCGATCGGCGCGGGGCTCGATCTGAAGCTGGCCAACCGCCAGGGCGAGACCGCGCTGCACGGCGCGGCGTCGCGCGGCGCCGATACGATCGTGCAGTACCTCGTCGATCACGGGGCCGACATCAATGCGGTCAGCAGGCAGGGCTTCACGCCGCTCGACGTTGCGTTGGGCAAGTCGAGCCTGATTCAGCTGCCGGTGCCGAAAGAGAGCACCGTTGCGCTGCTGCAGAAGCTCGGCGCGAAGGAAGGTCAGGGCTCCGGCACTCCCGCCGCGAAACAGAAACAGTAGCGGGCGTAATGGGGTCAGATCTTGAATTCGCAGTTTTTTCACGCTCTGACCCCACCATCGATTGCGCGAGGCTGTTTCGCTCTGACGCTTGCCGCTCTCGCGGCCTCTTCATCCACCATCGCGCTCGCCGCCGCCACAGGCTCACCTGCACTGTATCTACGCGGCGTCGGCGCTTTCCGAATCGGAATGTCGCTGGACGCGGTCCGCAGCGCGATCGGAGATAGCGACGCGCGTCTCGAAGGAGTCGAGCCCGACGGGGTCGACGACTGCTCGTACTTGCGTAGTCGCTCGACACCGGCGGGCATCGGACTGATGTTCGCGCATGGGCGTGTCGTGCGAATCGATATCACTGCGCCGAGCATCCGGACCGCGAGCGGGATCGGCATCGGTTCGACCGAGATGGACGTCAAGCGCGTGTACGGGTCTCGTATCACGTCACAGCGCCACAAGTACACCGACGGCCACTACCTCGTTTACACGCCGGTCGATCCGCCAGACAGCGGTCTCCGCCTGCTCTTCGAAACCGATGGGCAGCGCGTGATCAATTACAGAACCGGACGCGCGGACGCGGTCTCGCTGGTCGAGGGCTATGCGTAGGTCTGACCGCTTCGAGTGACTTCCGATGGGATGGGCCAGTCAACACATTCAACGCCTCGCCGCCGGCGAGACCGTCACGTTTCGCCCTCGCGGCCATTCGATGTCGCCGAGAATCAAATCGGGACAGCTTTGCACCGTCGCACCGGTGGATGTGGTCACGCTTTGCGCCGATGACATCGTCTTGTGTCGGGTACGGGGTAACGAATACCTCCACCTGATCAGGCAATCCAGCCGAATCGCTTCCAGATCGGGAACAATCGAGGCCACATCAATGGATGGATCAGTGCCAACGCCATCTTCGGGAAACTGATCGCTGTGCACGACTGACCCTCGACATTCGCACATGGGCCTGCCTGCGGCCGGCTGGCGTGACGGTGCTGGATCTCGGCCTTGATTGACGATCAGACTGCGATCTTGCGCCGCTGCGCCCTCTCTGTGCCTGAGCTGCACTTTCGTCACGCATCGGTGCTAAGTTGTGTGTTTCGCAACGAGAGAACGAGGAGGGTCATATGAGTGTGCGAGCCATTCCCGAGGGTTATTCGAGCGTCACACCGTATCTGATCGTCACCGGCGCCGCGCAGGCGCTCGACTACTACAAGATGGCCTTCGACGCGGAGGAGTTGATGCGCATGCCGGGCCCGGACGGCAAGATCGTGCACGCCGAGATGCAGATCGGCGACGCGCGCATCATGCTGGCCGACGAGTCGCTGCAGATGGGACACAAGAGCCCGGCGACGCTCGGTGGCAGCGGCACCGGCCTGATGTTGTACGTCGACGACGTCGACGACACGTTTCAGCGCGCGATCAGTGCCGGCGGCAAGGTCACGCAGCCGGTGACCGACAAGTTCTACGGCGATCGCTCGGGCAACATCACCGATCCATTCGGCCATTCATGGACGATTGCCACGCACGTCGAAGACGTGGCGCCGGCCGAAATGGAGCGCCGCATGCAGGAAGCGATGAAGACCGGCCAGCCTGGGTAACCACTTCTCGACGAGGGCACCATGGCCTTCGGCACACACGAAGGACACGAAGACGCTCGATCGCTTCGTGCTCTTCGTGTTGCCCTGCGTCCGGCCTCGGCGCCTCTGCGCCTCGGTGTCGTGAAGTCCTCCGTCCTTGGCCTCGTAAGACCTCTCAAGCGCGTGCTAGCATGCGCCTGCCATGAGTGTCATCAGCCGGCGCAGCTTCGTCCGCACCACCGCGGCAGGCATAGCCGCCATCGGCATGCCGCGCGAGACGCTGGCGGCTGACCCCTACGACGTTCTCATCACCGGCGGCCGTGTCATCGATCCCGCGTCGCGTCTCGACGCGGTCCGTGACGTCGCTATTGCCCGCGGCCGCATTGCCGCCGTGAGCGCCAGAATCACCGGCACCGGCACCGAGATGATCGACGCACGCGGCAAGCTGGTCGTGCCCGGTCTGATCGATATCCATACGCACGCCGGCCGTTCGACGGAGGGTCCGTTACTCCTGCTCAAGGACGGCGTGACCGGCTGGATCGACGCCGGATCCCAGGGCGCCGATCGTATCGAGGAAACGATTACCGTCGCCCGCTCGTCACCGCAGATCGGACGGGTGCTGGTCAACATCGGCCGCGCCGGCATCCTTCCTGATGGCGACACCATGGATCTCGCGCTCGCGGATGTGGCCGCGGTCTCCGATGCGATCGCCCGGCACCGCGACTTCGTCGTCGGCATCAAGGCGCGGCTCTCGAGCACCAACACCAAGGACGATTACGAAGTGCTGAAGCGCGCCCAGCAGGCCGCGACGAAGCACGGGGTGCCGGTGATGATTCACATGGGCCAGAGCGCGTCGCCGCTGCCGAAGCTGCTCGACGTCCTGAAGAAAGGCGACATCGTCACCCACATGTTCGCGCCGGCGCCGAACGGCATCCTCGATGACGCCGGGCGCATTCTGCCGGCGGTGCGCGCGGCCCGCAAGCGCGGCGTCTGGTTCGACGTCGGCAACGGCGTCACCGGCCACATCCGCTGGGACGTCGTCGAGGCGGTGATGAAGCAGGATTTCTGGCCGGATGCGATCTCGACCGACTGGAACACCATGAGCCGCACGACCGGCGTCGTCGATCTGCCGAACTGCCTGTCGAAGATGCTCGGTTACGGCATGAAGATCGCGGACGTCATCGCCTGCGCGACGACACATTCCGCGCAGATGTTCACGGCGTTCAAGGATCGCGGGACGCTGAAAGTCGGCGCGCCGGCCGACGTGGCGATCCTCGAGCTGCGTGACGGCGACTTCGAGTTCGACGACAACTACACGAACAAGGTCCGCGGCCGCCAGCGCCTGTTTCCGCACACGACCTTCCTCGCCGGAGTACGCCGCTCCTAGACCTCGCGAGAGGACGATGCGCGTATTTGCCGCAACGCGCCCGTGATTTTGCGCCGCTCTCTTCTGGCACGTGTTTCGCCTCGATAAGCCACGGCAAGGGCACGCGGTGGCGCAGCGTCTCCGATGCGCGCGATACGCAGCTGCCTGCACGGAGGAGACGAACCATGAAGAAACTGTCAGCGATGTTCGTGACGGCAGCGGCTCTCGCGGCACTGGTGGCGTCGACCGGCGCCGCAGATGCGAAGGGCCGCGATCGCGGACGCGAGTACGCCAAAGTGGATGTGGGCCGCGTCATCGCCCGGGTCGAGGACCAGAGCGGGGCGTTCCGCAAGGCCGTCGACCGGCAGCTCGATCACAGCCGGCTGAATGGCACCAGGCGCGAGGACCGCATCAATGCCGAGGTGAAACAGTACGACCGGACGGTCGATGCGCTGCGGTCGGAGTTCAGTCACCGCGACAGCTGGATGGAGACGCGCGGCAACGTGGAACGGGTGCTCCGTCAGGCCGCAGACGTCAATCGCATCATGCACGACGAAAACCTTGGCCGCGGCGTCGAGAACGAATGGGGCAATCTTCGACGCGAGCTCAATTCGCTGGCGGACGTCTACAACCTGAAGCCGCTACGTTGATGCTCAATGCTCAATGCCCAATGCCCAATGAGGTGCGTCACCGGATCGCAATCGGATTGCCGGGCGATCCGGTCGCGCCTTTCAGCTTCAGCGGCGCGAACATGAACGCGAACTCGGACGCGTTGTCCCGCGCGAGCTCCTCGGTCACCAGATTCTCGAAGATGTAGATGCCGTTCCTCGCGAGGAACAGCTGGTGCACCGGGAAGGCGAGCTGCGCGTCCGGATTGGGCACCACTTCCATCGCCCACGTATCCGAGCCCACCATCACCACCTCCCGCTCGACCAGGAAGCGCGCCGCGGCCAGGCCGATGCCCGGCGCGTTCTTCCCGAACGCCGCGTTGTCCTTCAGCCACAGCGATCCCCATCCGGTGTGCAGGAGGACGATGTCGCCGGACTTGATGTCGGTCTTCTCCCGCTTGAGTGCGCCCTGAAGATCGGCGAGCGTGATCTCGTAGCCGCCCTGCAGGCGCGGCACGCCCTTGTAGCCGGCCACGTCGATGAGCACGCCGCGCGTGACGATGGCGCCGACGTTTTCGACGCCGAGCTTGGTCAAGCCCTCGGCCTTGGCGAAGTCGTGGCGATTGTTGCCGTTGTAGAACAGGTCGCCGATGCCGAGGTGGCCCAGTCCATCGAACTGCGTGCCCACCTGACCGATCTCGCCGCTGACGACCTCATCGTGGAAGACGGTCTTGTTCGATCCCTGCGGTCCGAACGCCTGCGGGATGCGGAGGCTGAAATGGCGCGTGCCGAACATCGGCATCCCGCTCTCGTAGACGTGTCCGAGCTGATACACCGTGCCGCGCGTGATCAGGTTCTTCGCTTCGAGCACTTTCGCCGGCGTGATGCGGTTCGCCGCACCGCGCTGGTCGGCGGCGCCCCAGCGTGAGGGATACCAGTTGGCGGCCTGGCCACGGGTCAGTGTGACGGCACCGGCCAAGAGAAGAAGGGCGAGAACGAAGTGGCGCATGTCGGCTCCTGCGTCGATGTCGGGCGATTGTTCGGACCAGCGGGACGGCCCAGGCGCGGAGGGTGCCTGCACACCGCGGCGCTTCCAGCGGATTAGCATACTCGGGGATTTCGTCGACCGGCATTTCGCGAGCGTTCCCGCTGGCCACGCCGGCTGTTGGCGACTTGGGGCACAATTCCTCCACTCCGCGCAGTGGCTGCCCATTACCGTCGCATCGCTGACTTCCTGCGCTCCGCATTCCGCGAACGGGATGTGACGACGCTGCTGCGTCTGCGGCCGCGCACGCACGCGTCGCCACCGCGGATTCCTGGTGGCAGCACCTTGACCGAGGCCGCCATCAATGACCGGTGGGCGCTCCCCGGTCTGCCCGCCTCGTCGCGGGACGTGCTGGCCGACGCCCAGACGTTGACCGGTCGTGATGCCTACGCGCGGAACATCGAGAACTTCGTCGGCACGGTCAAGGTGCCCGTGGGACTGGCCGGTCCGCTCCGCGTCAACGGAGCGCACGCGTTCGGCGACTATTACGTGCCGCTCGCCACGACTGAGGCGGCACTCGTCGCCTCCTATTCCCGCGGCGCGCAGCTGATTACTGACGCCGGCGGATGTGCGGTCGCCGTGCTCAATGAAGGCGTGACACGGGCGCCCGGCTTCGCATTCGAGACGCTCGCCGACGCCACGATGTTCGTAGCCTGGGCGACGTCGGCCTTCGACAGTTTCCGGACCGCCGCCCGCGAGACGACCCGCCACGGCGATCTCGTCGACATGCACTTCGCGGTCGAGGGCAATCAGGTGCACGTGCTCCTCGACTTCGTCACCGGCGATGCCGCCGGTCAGAACATGGTGACGATCGCCACGGAGGCGGTGTGCCGCTACGTCACGGCGCACAGCCCGGCGCGTCCGCGCTACTGGTTCGTGGAAGCCAACATGTCGGGCGACAAGAAGGCGACGACGCATTCGTTCATGAGTGTGCGCGGCAAGAAGGTCAGCGCCGAGGTGGTCGTGCCGGGCGCGCTCATCGCGGAGCGCCTGCATACGACGGCGCGCGCGATGTCCGACTACGCGAGAATGTCGATGCTCGGCGGCGTCATGAGCGGAAGCATCGGCGTCCAGGGACACTATGCGAATGGCATCGCGGCGCTCTTCATCGCCTGCGGGCAGGACGCGGCCTGCGTGGCGGAGGCCGCCGTGGGCGTCACCCGTCTCGAGGTGCGGGACGATGGCGGCCTCTATGCCGCGGTGACGCTGCCCAATGTGATCGTAGGAACCGTGGGTGGCGGCACTCAGCTGCCCAGTCAGAAAGCGTGTCTCGACATTCTCGGACTGGCGGGCGCCGGTCATGCCCGTGCCCTCGCCGAGGTCGCCGCCGCGCTCGCGCTGGCCGGCGAGCTGTCGATCATCGGCGCGCTGACCGCCGGGCACTTCACGCGTGCGCACCAGCAGCTGGCCCGCGGCGGCCCCTCGTCGCCGACCGGATGAACCGCTGGTACGTCTATCAGCGCGAGCGCTTTCCGCTGGCCGGACACGGCCCGCTGGTGGCGGCGTTCAGCGGCTCGGCGGTCTGCTTCTCGTTCCTGCTGCGCGGTGCCGCCGGCATGCCGGCGGCAGCCGCGCTGCTCGTGGCATTCGTCACGTCGTTGCTCTCGTTCCTGCAGCTGCGGATCGCCGACGAATTCAAAGACAAAGAAGACGATGCCCGGTATCGGCCGTATCGCCCTGTTCCGCGAGGCCTGGTCTCGCTGCGCGAGCTCGCGCGCGTCGGTGTCGGCGCCGGATTCGTTCAGCTGCTGCTGGCGCTCGCGCTGGATCCGTCAATCGCCTGGCTGCTCGTCGTCACGTGGCTGTATCTCGCACTGATGACACGTGAGTTCTTCGCGCCGGCCTGGCTGAAGGCACATCCGATTGTGTACATGGCGTCGCACATGGCGATCATTCCGCTGATCGATCTCTACGCCACCGCGTGCGACTGGTGGATCGCGGGCGCGGGCCAGCCGCCATCCGGCTTGTACTGGTTTCTGATCGTCAGTTATCTCAATGGCGTCGTCGTGGAAATCGGACGAAAGACGCGGGTTCCGGTTGACGAGGAGATTGGCGTGGAGACCTACAGTGCGCTCTGGGGCACCAGACGTGCCGTCATGGGATGGCTCGCGGCCATCTTGCTCACGGCGATCGCGGCGTGGCGTGCGGCCGCCCGCATACACACTGAAGGACCGATGCTGCTCCTGCTCGCCGTCCTGGTCGGTGCGTGTGGGCTGGTCGCCGCCCGTACCGTGTTGCGTGACGCGCCGGGCAGCGGGAAAGCGATCGAGCTCATGTCGGGCATCTGGACGATCCTGATGTACGTCGGCCTCGGCGCGGTGCCGGTGGCGTATCGGCTGTGGCCATGAGCGGAGTGATCCTCACCGGCATCGCCGAAGTGATCGATTCACCGCATGCAGGCGGGAAGGCGCGCGCTCTCGCCCGGGCGCAACGTGCAGGTCTGCCGGTGTCGCCATGGTTCGTTGTCCCGTCCACCGCGTTCTTCGAGAGTCTGACGACGGCCCAACGGACGGTGTTCGAAACCGCGAGCGAGCCTGAGGAGATCCGGCGCGCTGTGGAGTGCGTGATGGCGGGACCGTCGCTGGTCGCGGCTCTGGGTGCGGCGGTGTCGAGGATCTGTCCCGCGGGTGAGCTGGTCGCGGTACGGTCATCCGCGCCGGATGAGGACGGCGTCGAGCACTCGTTCGCCGGTCAGCTCGAGAGCTTTCTCAACGTGGCTCCGGCTGCGATCGCGGGCCGCATCGCCGATGTCTGGCGATCCGGGTTCAGCGCGCGTGTGCTGGCCTACCGGCGAGAGCGGGGGATTGCCGCAGCGGAGCGTGCAGCATCCGAACGGGCGTGGTTGCCGTCTCCGCCGGGCGTGCTCGTTCAGCGCATGGTCGCGGCACGAACTGCCGGCGTCGCATTCGGGGCGGATCCGACGACAGGCCGACGCAGTGTGGCCGTCGTGAGTGCGATACCCGGTTTCGGAACCGCGCTCGTCTCGGGCGACGCGGACGCCGACACGTGGAAGGTGGATCGCGCTGGCGCGATTGTCGAACGCCACGTGGCGATGAAGCAGCGGATGGACATCGCTGACTCCGAGATACCGGCTGGAGTTCGAACGGTCGACGTACCGCTGTCGCGCGCGTCGGTCCCGTCGTTGAGCGACGCCGAGGTTCAGCGCGTGGCGGCGCTCGTGCGCGAGGCGGGGCGCCAATTCGGGCGGCCGCAGGACATCGAGTGGGCGATGGCCGACGATCTCGTGCTGTTGCAGTCGCGGCCGATCACCTCGTTGCGCGCGGTGCACGATCCGGATGCGGCCCTCACCATCTGGGACAACAGCAACATCGTCGAGAGCTACAGCGGCGTGACGACACCGCTGACGTTCTCGTTCGCGCGGGAGATCTATCAGCACGTCTATCGTCAGTTCTGCCGGATGATGGGTGTGTCGGATCGCGTGATCCGCGACGAAGAGCAGACGTTCGCGAACATGCTCGGTCTCGTTCGCGGCCGGATGTACTACAACCTTCTCAGCTGGTATCGCGTTCTGGCGCTGCTGCCTGGCTATCAGGTCAATCGGCGGTTCATGGAACAGATGATGGGCGTGAAGGAAGCGCTGCCGGATGCGCTGGCGACCGAGGTCACGCGCGGTCTCAGCCGGGGACGGCTGCTCGACGCGCTGCATCTCACGCGCACCGTCGGCGGCCTCGTCCTGAATCACCTCACGCTGGATCGCCGGGTCGACGCCTTCTATCTCCGTCTCGAGCGCGCGCTGATCTCGCCTGTCGTGCCGCTCGAGGCGCTGCGCATCGACGAGCTCGTCGCGCATTACCGCGAGCTGCGAGGTCGCCTGCTTCTCAGCTGGGATGCACCGCTCGTCAACGATTTCTTCGCGATGATCTTCTACGGTGGGCTGCGTACGCTGGTGATTCGCTGGTGCGGCGATCCAGGAGGCTCGCTGCAGAACGATCTGGTTGGCGGGGCGGGTGGCGTCGTGAGCGCCGAGCCGGCCGTGCGCATGCAGCGTCTGGCGCGGCTGGCGATCGAGGCGAGCCTGGTTGAGACGCTGACGGGTGGCACACCCGACGAGATCGGTGCGGCGCTGGCAGAGGCGCCGCGGTTTCGAGCCGAGTTCGACGCGTACCTCGCGAAGTTCGGCGAGCGCACAGTCAACGAGCTGAAGCTCGAAAGCACGACCTTCCACGACGAGCCGCTGCCGCTGTTACGGGCGATCGGATCATTGGCGCGCAGGTCGGCGCGAGAAGGTCCGGCTGAAGCGCGAGAAGGTCCGGCTGAAGCCGGACACTACGCCGGTCCGGCTGAAGCGCGACACTACGCCGGTCCGGCTGAAGCCGGACACTACGTACGGGCAGCAGATCGACTCAGGGCCGAGTCGCGCGAGCGTGTGCGTCGCGCATTGGCGGGCCACCCGGTCCGTCGGCTGATCTTCGGCTGGGTGCTTCGGCACGCGCAGCGCCGCGTGCGCGATCGCGAGAACCTGCGTCTCGAGCGGACTCGCCTGTTCGGCCGGGTGCGTCGCATCTTCCTGGAGATCGGTCGTCGTTTGGCCGCGGCGGACACGATCGAGGACGCTCGCGACATCTTCGATCTGGAAGTCGACGAGATTCTTGCCTTTGCCGACGGCAGCGCGACGACAACGGACCTTCGCGGACTCGTCGCGCTTCGCAGGCGGGCGTTCCAGCGATACCGCGAGGAGCCGGCGCCTCCGTCGCGTTTCGAGACGTATGGGTCGCCGTATTCGAGCGATGTGATGTCGGGTCGAAGCAGTCCCGGAGTGGTGGCGCCGGGGCCGAAAGGCCCCGGCCTACACGGGGAAGGCCCCGGCCTGCGCGGGGAGGCCCCCGGCGTGGAGGAGCGGCGGCAGGGGCTGGGCTGCTGCCCGGGCATCGTGCGTGGGCCCGTGCGCCTGATCACCGATCCGCTGCGCGCCGACCTGGAACGCGGATCGATCCTCGTCGCCGAGCACACGGATCCAGGATGGATCCTCGTCTTCCCCTCCGCCACCGGGATCCTCGTCGAGCGTGGCAGCCTGCTCTCGCACGCGGCTATCGTCGCGCGGGAGCTGGGCATCCCAACCGTCGTGTCGATCCCCGGGCTGACTGCGTGGCTGAAGGACGGTGACTGGGTGGAGATCGACGGCAGCGCGGGGGTCGTCCGGCGGATCGACCGGCAGGCTGGCGGCCGTGCGTAGCGAGGCAGCGGCGCACGCCGATTTCAGCGAGGTGCGCTACGCACAAGTATGGGAGGACGCCGACGTCCTGCTCGAGGGGCTCGCCGTGCGTCCGGGCGACGTCTGCGTGTCGATCGCATCGGCTGGCGATAACGCGCTGGCGCTGCTCACGAGGGATCCGGCGCGCGTGATCGCGATCGATCTCAGCCCGGCGCAACTATGCTGCCTGGCACTGCGGGTGGCTGCCTACCGCACGCTCACGCACGGAGAGCTGCTCGAGCTGGTCGGCTCGCGCCCGTCGACCCGTCGAATCGATCTCTTCGAACGGTGCCGCCCTTCGCTCGATGCCGCGTCACGCCTGTTCTGGGATTCCCGCCGGGCCGCGATCGACGCAGGAATCGGAAGTGCCGGTAAGTTCGAGCGGTACTTCACGCTGTTCCGCCGCCGCGTGCTGCCGCTCGTGCACCGGGGCCAGACCGTCCGCGCGCTGATGCAGCCGAAACCTGCCGAGCAGCGGCGGCGATTCTACGAGGAACGCTGGGACACGGCACGATGGCGCCTGCTGTTCCGCCTGTTCTTCTCGCGGACGATGCTGGGGCGGCTCGGACGCGATCCAGCCTTCTTCCGCTACGTCGACGCTGATGTCGCCGCGTCGATCCTGCGTCGCACGAAGCATGCGTTGACCGCGCTCGATCCCGCGGACAATCCGTACGTGCACTGGATTCTCACCGGCACGCACGGCGCCGCCCTGCCATGCGCGCTCAGGCCCGAGCACTTCGATGTGATTCGAGACCGGCTCGATCGCATCGAATGGCACTGCACCTCGCTCGAGGCGTTTCTGGCCCGCATGCCGGCCGCCTCAACCGACCGGTGGAATCTGAGTGACGCCTTCGAGTACGTCTCGCTCGACCACTACCACGGCACGCTCGATGCGGTGATTCGGGGCAGCCGGCACGGCGCGCGGCTCGCGTACTGGAACATGCTCGTCCCACGACGACGTCCCGAACGGCTTGCCGATCGGCTGCGTTCGCTCGACGACATCGCCGAGCGCCTGCACCGCGTCGATCGGGCATTCTTCTACAGCGCGTTTCGCGTCGAGGAAGTCCAGTGATGGCCCTCGTCGAGCAGCCGTGGGTCGCGATCGGACTGGTGTTGGCGGCGTTCCTCGCGCTGTTCCTGACACTCGCCGCGATCGCGCGAGGGAGCCGTGTGGCCCCCGAAGTCTCGCGCAAGCTTTTTCATGTCGGCTCGGGCCTCCTGACGCTGTCGTTTCCGTTTCTGTTCCGCGAGTTGTGGCCAGTGCTGCTGCTGACCGGCGCCAGTGCCGTGTTGCTCATCAGCGTGCGCCATCTCCCCGTGCTGCGCACGCATCTGGGGCACGTCGCTCATCGGGTGGATCGCACGACGCGCGGTGATTTGTACTTTCCGATCGCGGTCCTGGCGGTCTTCTGGCTCTCGCAACTGAGCGGCACGCCGGGGCCGACAGCCCCCGGCCTACGGACCGAGCCGCTGCTGTTCGTGATTCCCATCCTCATGCTCACGCTTGCCGACGCGACCGGCGCGCTGGTCGGCGGCCGATACGGCCGGACACCCTACGTCGGAGCGAGCAAGAGTCTCGAGGGCTCGATCGCGTTCCTCGCCACCGGATTCCTGTGTGTCCACGTTCCGCTGCTGCTGTGGAGTACCGTCGGTCGCACCGAGTCGCTGCTCATCGCGAGCACGCTCGCGCTGCTGGTGATGCTGCTCGAAGGGAGCGCCTGGCGAGGGCTCGACAATCTGTTCGTGCCGATCGGCGGGTTCTTCCTGCTGCGCGCGTATCTGCCGATGGACGCTGCCGCACTCTGGCCGCGCCTGCTCGTTACCCTCGCTCTCGTTGCGCTCATCATGTTCGCCCGACGACGGACGACCCTCGAGGACGCAGCGCTCGTCGCCGGCGCGTTCTTCTGCTACGTGGCCTGGGCGGTCATGGGATGGGTCTGGCTGATGCCACCGATGGCGGTCGTCGCCGGATATCGCTGGCTGTCGCCGCACACGTCCGATAACCGCCGTCGCATCCATGACGTCCCGGCGATGCTGTCGATCTGGGCGCCTGCCGTGATCTGGCTGGTGCTGGCCCGTGCGCGTGGTGATGCCGCGTTGCTCTTTCCCTATACCGTGGCGTTCGGCGCTCACCTTGCGATGTTTGGCACCTCGCGGCTCGCGGCGCAGTTTCCGGGCCGCTCGATCGCGTCCGCCTTCGGCCGTGCCGTCATCGTCAGCGGTGGCATGGTGATGATTCCGTATCTGCTCGTCACCAGCGCGCAGGGAAGTCTGTGGCTGCTGCTGGGTGCGATGGCCTCCATCGCCATCGGCACGGCGGCGTTCGTACGCGCGGAGCCCGATATCCGCCATGCGTCGCTGACGTCACGACGATGGGTCTCCCAGGGGGCAGCAGCCGCTGTGGCATCGGCCACAGGGTGGGTCGCCATGAGTGCGCTGCATTCCCTCGTCTCATGAGTCGAGAACTGCTGATCCTGACGCCAGAAGAGGAGGCCCCCGAGCTGCGAGGTGACCGCGGCATCACCCTGGTGCCCGACAGCGAGGTGAAGCTCCATGCGCCCGATCGTCGTCTTCTGCTCGTCGAGGCAGGCTCGCTCGTGGCGCGCTGCAGCTGCTGGTGGAGCGCAGTGCCGATGCTCGGCACGCGCCGCATCGGCGTGATCGGCCACTACGCCGCGGAGTCGGCGGCATCGAGCGCCACACTGCTCGCCAGGGCCTGTGCGCTGGTCGCCGCGCAGGATGCGGACGTGGCGGTGGGCCCGATGGATGGCAACACCTGGCGGCGCTACCGATTCATCGTGGAGCGAGGTCGCGAGCCCGCCTTCTTCCTCGAGCCGGACAATCCGGACGACTGGCCGCAGCACTGGATAGATGCCGGGTTCTCGCCGCTGGCCACGTATACGTCGGCGGTGAACGACGACCTTTGGGCCGAGGATGCGCGGACGGTTCCGGCCCGTCGCCGCTTCGCCGATGCCGGTATTGCCATTCGACCGTTCGACGCGACACGGGTCGCGGACGAATTGCGCGACATCTTCCGGCTGTCCACCGCTGCCTTCGCCGGAAATTTCCTGTACGCGCCGATCGGCGAAGCGGAGTTTCGCGCGCAGTACGACGCCGTGCTGCCCTACGTGCGGCCCGAGCTGGTGCTGATGGCCCATGCCGGCGAGAGGCTGGCCGGATTCGTATTCGTCGTTCCCGATCTGCTGCAGGCCAGGCGCGGCATGACTGTCGATACGGTCATCGTGAAGACGATCGCTGTCGATCCGGCGACGGGTGGGATGGGCGTCGGTGGCGTGCTGCTCGATCTGGTGCAACGGAAAGCGGCGGAGCTCGGTTACCGGCGCGCGATTCACGCGCTGATGCACGAGACGAACGTCTCACAACGTCTCAGCCGGCGATCGGGGACGACGTTCCGGCGGTACGCGCTCTTCAGCCGAGCGTTGCGATGAACATCGCCGGCATTCTCGAGGAGCAGGCGAGGCGGTACGGCGATCGCCCGGCCATCATCGAGCCTGGCAGAGGGTCAGCCCGCGCACGCTCGCGTATCACCTTCAGCGAGCTCGATGGCGCAGCCGCCGCAATGGCCGCCGACCTCGCGCGCGCGGGTGTCCGCTCCGGCATGCGCGCGCTCGTCGTCTATCCGATGTCGATCGATCTGTACACCATCGTCATCGCCTTGTTCCGGCTGCGCGCCACGGCGGTATTCGTCGACCCGTCGGCGGGGCGGGCGCAACTGGATCGGTGCGTCCGGCGGGTCGCTCCGGCTGTGTTCATCGGCGTGCCGCGCGCACATCTGCTGCGTGTCGTGTCGTCGGCGATGCGTGCGATCCCGACCGCCTGCGTGATCGGCCGATGGCTTCCGGCGACCGTGACCATCGGCCGTGCGTCGGCCGGCCGGGCCGCGTCCGAGCCGTGCGACGCAGAGACGCCGGCAATCATCACCTTCACCAGCGGATCGACCGGGACGCCGAAGGCGGCGGTCCGGACCCACGGCTTCCTGCTTGCACAGCACCGGGCGCTGGTCGAGAGCCTGCGGCTCGCGCCGGGCGAGGTCGACCTCTGCACGCTGCCGATCTTCGTACTCGCGAACCTGGCCTCGGGTGTGACGAGCGTGATCCCGGATGCCGACCTGCGCGCGCCCGGCGCGATCGATCCGGTCCGGCTCGAGGCGCAGATTCGATCGGTTCGCCCCAGCAGGGTGGTGGCATCGCCGGCGCTGCTCGAGCGGCTGGCGGCGCACGCCTCGGCCCACCGCATCACGCTCGACGCCTTCGAGCGCATTTACACCGGCGGCGCGCCGGTGTTTCCCATCACCCTCGACGCGATCGCGCGCGTGGCGCCGGGTGCAGCGGTCACGGCAGTCTACGGATCGACGGAGGCGGAGCCGATCGCCGAGATCGATCGTCAGGACGTCGAGGCAGACGACAGAGCGGCGATGCGCCGCGGGGCGGGGCTTCTTGTCGGCCGTCCGGTTGACGCCATCACGCTGCGGATTCTGCGCGATCGCTGGGGACAGGCGGCCGGCCCGTGGACCGCGAGCGAGCTGGATGCGGAGACGCTCGGGGCGATGGAGCAGGGCGAGATCGCGGTCACCGGCGGCCACGTGCTGCCCGGGTACCTCGATGGGATCGGCGACGAAGAGACGAAGATCCACGCCGACGGCGCGGTCTGGCATCGCACGGGCGACGCGGGGTACCTCGATGCGCGCGGCCGGCTCTGGCTGCTCGGGCGCTGCGCGGCCAAGGCGGTCGATGGCGACGGCGTGCTGTATCCGTTCGCCGTCGAGTGTGCCGCTGCGGACGTGCCGGGCATCCGCCGCACGGCGTTTGCGCTCCATCGCCAGCGTCGGATACTCGCGGTGGAGATCGAGGATCACGCCGCCGATGTCCGCGCCGAACTGCAGGCGCGGCTCGCGTGGGCGCGGCTTGCCGCC
>Ga0207701_10003005_pt1 | contig 17401 bp, 13 predicted proteins | sample KBSSwiSSwithPhiX_FD_184294 | JGI IMG/M metagenome (GOLD analysis project Ga0207701, IMG submission 184294) | Switchgrass rhizosphere bulk soil microbial communities from Kellogg Biological Station, Michigan, USA, with PhiX - S5 (SPAdes) (version 2) | ecosystem: Environmental > Terrestrial >... | reverse complement strand
CATCGACGCTGGCGGTCTGCGGGATTGGCAGCTCGACCCAATGGCCGTCGTGCGTGCGCATCGAGACACGCGATTCATAGAAGCCGACGTTGCGGCTGATGGCGACGCGGCGGGTCTTGCCGTCCATGACCGAGAATGGACCGATGCCGATATTGTCGACGCCGACGTCGGCGACTTGCGTGGCGGAGGCCCAGGGCGTGCCGCGCTTCCATTCCTTGACGACGCGCGGATAGCCGGACTTGGTGGCTGTCCCCTCGCCTTCGACACGGGCGACCAGCAAGGTGTTTTCATCGACCCAGGTGGCGTTGTTCTTGCCTTCCGGCACTTCGAAGCCGCCGGCGACAAACTGGCCGGTAGCCATGTCGAATTCGCGGATGATGTCGGCGTCGCTGCCGCCCGGGCTCAATGAGACCAGGCAATGGCGATATTCGGGGGCCATGCAGTTGGCCCCGTGCCATACCCAGCTCTTCCCTTCCGCCTTGCCCAATGCATCGACATCGATGACCGTCCGCCACTCGGGCTTGCCAGCCAGATAGGCATTGAGCGGCGACACGCGCCACAGGCCGCGCTTGTGATTCTCATCGACCCAATGGTTGGCGACAAGGTCGCCCATCACCTGGTCGGGCATGGCGATACGGTTGGGATCGTTGAGCAGGGCCAGTGCCCGCTGCCGGTGCGCTTCGTAGCCCGGCATCTTCGTCAAAAGATCTTCGGTCTGCGCATTCCACTCCTTCACCTGCGCCAGCGGCTTGGCACCCTGGATGTCCTCAAGCCAGAGGTAAGGGTCGGTCGACTGGGCAATGGCGGTCGTGGCGAGGCCGACGGCTGCGGCGGCGAGCAGGTGCTTGGGGCGCATGAATTACTCCGGAAAACTGAATTGTTGGGTCGATGGCTGGAAAGGCGGCGGCCCGCCTAGCCCTGTTCGCTCAAGAAGCGCATCAGTTCTGCAAGCGTCGCTTCCATCTGGTCCTGCATCTGGGTGACGAGTTCGTTCTCGCGCATGCCTTCATGATCGAGCGGCTTGGAATAGCTCTCCGAAAACGCCTTCAGGTCCTGCTTGTCGAAAACGCCGCGCTGGACGAGCTTGGCGAGAATGACGAGCAGGCCGTTGGTGTTGGCGATATTGCCAGCCACGAGCGCCTCGTCGACCATCGAAAGACTCGGGTCCTTCTCGGCGTCTTGTTCTTCAACGTCGGTCATACGGGTAATTTGGACAATTCCGATGGCCGCGCAACCCCGGCGTATCGGCGAAGCGCCGCCCACGCCTCTGACTTATCGGCGAACGGGCGTGTCAGCGCGGCACTAGACGACGGCAGGTCGATGAAAGCCAGGCCCGCATGGGAGGCAAGCGCACGGCGGCCGATGGCGGCGGCCGTCTTGCCGTTGAAGCCGACGGCTTCGAGACGCGGATGGGCGGCAATATATGCCGGGAGCTGGTTTGCCGTCGCATCGCGGATGGCACCATCGAGGCTGCCCTGCCGCCGGGCCTCGGCAACGACGTCCCAAAGTGCAATGTCGCGCGCTGCAAGCCGTTCGAGGCGAACGTCATAGTCCAGGACCGCGAGGTCTTCTGCGATCGCCAGGCCAAGCAAGCGCCAGAATTGGTTGGTCGGATGCGCGTAGTAACGTTGCGCGGCGAGCGATGCCTCCCCCGGCAATGAGCCGAGGATCAGAAGCCGCGCATCCCGCGATCCGACCGGGGCCATTGAACGCTTCGTGTCGATCGCATCTCTCCGGTTGCGGGTGCCACTCGCCTGCCGCTACAGGCGGTCGCAATGAAGCCCGAAGAGCTCCGCATCGCCCTGTTTTCGGGCAATTACAATTATGTGCGCGACGGGGCCAACCAGGCACTCAACCGCCTGGTCGGCTATCTGCTGCGGCAAGGCGCGCACGTGCGCATCTATTCGCCGACGACCGACCATCCGGCCTTTCCACCGACCGGCGACCTGGTCAGCATCCCGTCGATCCCCTTCCCCGGGCGCGGCGAGTATCAGCTGGGCCTGGGCCTGACGTCGGCGATCCGGCGCGACCTGGCCGAGTTCGAACCCAATGTCGTCCATATCGCCGTCCCCGATATCGTCGCGCATCGCGCGCTTAGCTGGGCGAGGAACCACAGGCTGCCGGTGATCGCATCCGTGCACACGCGGTTCGACACCTATCTTCAATATTACAACCTCAAATGGCTGGAGCCGGTCGCCCGCGCGATCATGCGCCGTTACTACCGCCGCTGCGACGCGATCGTCGTGCCGGCGGACTCCATCGCTGCAATCTTCCGCGCCCAGCGCATGAGCAACGACATTTCGATGTGGCGCCGGGGGGTCGACCGCGAACAGTTCAACCCGGATCGGCGCAGCGAAGAATGGCGCACCGCGCATGGCATCGCCAAGGACGAGGTGGTTGTCAGCTTCCTTGGGAGGCTGGTGCTCGAAAAAGGACTGGACGTCTTCGCGGACGCGATCGACGCGGCGCGCGAACGGGGCGTCGCCCTGAGGGTCGTCGTGATCGGCGACGGCCCGGCGCGAGACTTCTTCCGTGAACGCCTGCCCGACGCGATTTTCACCGGGCAGCTGACCGGCGCGGAGCTGGCAACGGCTCTGGCTTCTACCGACGTCTTTCTCAATCCGTCGATTACGGAAGCGTTCGGCAATGTGACTCTTGAGGCGATGGCCAGCGGTCTGCCCGTGATTGCTGCGATCGCCACCGGCGCGACCAACCTGGTCCACGATGGTGAGACGGGGATCCTCGTCGATCCGCTGGATATCGAGGCCTATGCCGATGCGTTGCATGATTATGCCGCGGACAAGGCGCTTCGCCGCCTGCACGGCCACGCGGGCATTGCGTTCGCCAAGACGATGGACTGGGACCGGATCAATTCGGTCGTCATGCGCCTTTACCAGCGCGTCATCGACCGGCGGCAAAGGCTCGAACGCATCCGCGAGATCCGCCGCCTTCGCTGGCCCTTTGGAATGAAGAAAGTGGCCGACGCCTAGCGGCGGTCACTCTCCCGGTTTCTTTCAGACTTATTCGTCGTCGTCGGCTTCGGGCTCGTCCGCTTCGGGACGGCGAGCCTTCTTCGCACGTTCGATCCGCTGGGCGGCGTCGTCCAGGATGTCGACGACCTCTTCGAGCAGGTCTTCGTGCCAGCCTTCGGCCGCGACGCGGTTGCGGAGCGCGGTCATGAGGTTGCCGATTGCCCGGCCGATTTCCGGACGCTGTCCGTGACGGCGGGTGCGGCCGTGGCCTTCAAGGCGTTCGAACAGCTCTTCGACCTCGTCCCCATTCTCTTCGAGGTGGGTGCGGCCGGCGTCGGTCGCTTCGTAGACCTTCTTGCTGTCCTTGGACTTGCGCTCGACGATGAAACCGATGTCCTCGAGCATGTTCAGCGTCGGATAGACGATGCCCGGGCTCGGGCCGTAATCGCCTTCGGTCAGGTCCTCGATGGCCTTGATCAGCTCGTAGCCGTGACGCGGTTCGTCAGCGATCAGCTTCAGGACGACGAGGCGAAGCTCGCCACCCTCGAACATGCGCTTGCGGTCGCGCCGGCCGTGACGGCGTCCGCCGCCCCAGCCGCCACCAGGTCCGTCGCCGAAATCGAAATGAAAGCCACCCGGGCCAAATCCAAAGCTGCGCCCGCGTGCCGCCCAGCGCTTGTGCCCGGGTCCGCAATCATAATGGATCTTCATCAATCTCTCCTTTTGATAGGTCTAAGATATATCTTAGATGCATCGACAACAAGTGAGCCGTGCAACTTTTTCTGGCCGCGCCTATTGCGAGGGGATGGCCGACCTGTTCGCCGACGACGCCCCGCCGCCGACCACCGTGCATGAGCCGGCGGCAGACGCTCCGCTGGCCGACAGGATCCGGCCGCGCGCACTCGCCGAGATCGTCGGCCAGGAGCATTTGACCGGTCCGGATGGCGCGATCGGGCGGATGGTGGCGGCAGGGAAATTGTCTTCGCTGATCCTGTGGGGACCGCCCGGGACAGGAAAGACCAGCATTGCCCGGCTGCTAGCCGACGCGGTCGGCCTCAGGTTCGTTGCACTGTCCGCGGTCTTTTCCGGCGTCGCCGACCTGAAGAAGGTCTTCGCCGAAGCACGGCAAGCGGCCAAGGCCGGGCAGCGCACCTTGTTGTTCGTGGACGAGATCCACCGCTTCAACCGTGCCCAGCAGGATGGTTTCCTGCCTTATGTCGAGGACGGCACGGTGACATTGGTCGGAGCGACCACCGAAAACCCCAGCTTCGAACTGAATGCGGCACTCTTGTCCCGATGCCAGGTCCTGATCTTGCACCGGCTAGATCATGAGGCCCTGTGCAAGCTGCTCGACCGAGCAGAGGAGCTGACCGGAAGGCCTTTGCCCCTCGCGCCCGATGCGCGCGATGCCTTGGTCGCCAGCGCCGACGGCGACGGCCGCTTCCTGCTGAACCAGGCTGAGACATTATTCGACGTCGAACTGGAGGAGCCGCTCGACCCGGCGGGACTTGCCGGTTTCCTGCAGCGGCGGGTCGCGGTCTACGACAAGGACCGGGAAGGTCATTACAACCTCATCTCCGCGCTTCATAAGACCATCCGCGGGTCCGACCCGCAGGCCGCGCTCTATTATCTGGCGCGCATGCTGACGGCAGGCGAGGAGCCGCTGTATTTGCTGCGCCGCCTCACCCGCGCGGCGATGGAGGACATCGGCCTGGCCGACCCGCAGGCGCTCGTGCAATGCCTCGCCGCCAAGGACGCCTATGATTTCCTCGGTTCGCCGGAGGGTGAGTTGGCGCTGGTTCAGGCCTGCCTGTACCTCGCCGTCGCGCCCAAATCGAACGCCGCTTACTCGGCGCAAAAGGCCGCATGGCGAAGCGCTCGCGAGACCGGATCGCTAATGCCGCCGGCCCACATCCTTAACGCTCCCACCAAGCTGATGAAGGACATCGGTTACGGGAAGAACTATGCCTATGACCATCGCGTCGAAGGAGCCTTCTCCGGCCAGGATTATTGGCCCGAAGGGATGAGCGCCGAGACGTTTTACGAGCCGACCGACCGCGGATTCGAGGCACGCGTGCGCGAGCGCCTTGCCTATTGGGACCAAATGCGGACAGAGAAACGAGACACAGTCGACGATGATTAGGGGAGAGGCGATGTACCGTTCCGAAGCTCCGGCAGCCTATTGGCGCGATCAGTTGATCCTCTGGGGACCGCGCGTCCTGTTTGCGATCCTCATCCTCATTGTCACCCACTTCGTGGCGAAGGCAGTGCAATGGGGCGTTGCCCGCGCAATCGACAAGGTCCCGGTGCTCAAGCGCCATCGCGAGGCGGGGGTCGACTCCGTCGGGATAGAGCTTGGCCGCCTCGCTTACTGGCTGGTGTGGCTGGTTGGCCTCATCGCGGCGCTGCAGCCGCTTGGCCTGTCCGGCGTACTCACGCCAGTTACGAACCTTACCAATGAGGTCTTCGCCTTCCTGCCGCGGCTGCTTGGGGCGGGACTCTTCTTCTTCGCCGGCCTGATCCTGGCCCGCGTCGTGCGCCATGTCGTTGAAGCGGCACTCGGAGCGCTGAACCTTGAACGGCTGCTCGGCCGCGCCGGGGTCAGCATTGGGGAGCCGCCGCTTGCCGTCGACGAGACTGGCGTCGCAAAGGAGGGCATTGCCCCGGCGCGCAGCTCGATCGCGAAAGCGGTCGGGGTCACGGTGTCGGCGATCATCATAATCTTCGCAGCCATCGGCGCGCTGCAAATCCTCCAGATCTCGGCCATTTCCGATCCAGCAACGAACATGCTGAACGCGATTGCCCTCGCGATCCCCAATGTGCTCGGCGCGCTGGTCTGGGTGACGCTCGCCTACATCATTGGCCGCTGGGTGAAGAGCCTGTTCGAGACCATCCTGCCCAGCATTGGATTCGACAATGCGGTTCGCGCCCTCGGAGTCATGCCGTCATCTACGGTTCCGTCGAAAGTCGTCGGCACGCTGGCGATGACCGCCGCGATCCTCGTTGGCCTGATGGAAGCGGCACAGCAGGTTGGCGGCGATTCCACTGCCGCCCTGATGTTCCAGATCACCGAACTCGGAGCCAAGGTCATTTTCGGCACCGTGATCATCGTGGTGGGCCTGTTCCTGGCACGCATCCTCGCCAATTTGGTCGGCAGTTCGACGGGCGAGAGCAGCTACGCCGAGACGATCGTCAAATATGCGATCATCGCTTTGTTCACGGCGATCGGCCTGACCTTCATGGGACTGGCCGACCAGATCGTGATGATGGCGTTCGGCCTGATCCTTGGCAGCGCCGCCGTCGCCACTGCTTTGGCTTTCGGCCTGGGCGGGCGCGACTGGGCAGCGCGGCAGCTGGAGGACTGGAGCAATAGCGGACGCCCGTCGTCTCCGCCGCCGCCACCCGCACGGATCCGCCGCCAGCCCGCGGACGAGGACGACAGTCAGCCGCCGCTGGTGTGATGACGAAGTTCGGTTCCTGGGAAGAGGTCGTTGCGTTCGCGCTGACCTTGCCGGGGACTGAGCTGTCGACATCCTGGGGCAGTCCGGCCGTGAAGGTCGCGGCGAACGGCCGCGCATTCCTCTACACCGGCCGTGAGCCGGACAGCTTCGTCCTCGCGATCGACCAGGACAGCAAGCTGATCCTGCTCGAGACTGACCCGGACACCTACTGGCAGACGCCCCATTACGAGGGATGGGACGGCGTGCTGGTGCGCTTCGCGAGCGACGACCCTGAAAGGGTGGCGTCGATGATCGAGCGAGCTCGGGACGAGGCGGCCGCCAAGAAGCCGCCGAGGGCGCGCAAGGGCAAGTGAGCCGGTTCGAGGCGTATGTCGCGATCGACTGGTCGGGCGCGAAGGGACGGCGGCATAAAGGCATCGCCGTCGCCGAAGCGCGCGGGGACCGGCCGCCCCGCCTAATCCGGCCTGACCATGTCTGGTCGCGGACCGAGGTGCTCGGCTGGCTGCTGAAGCGGGCACGGCAGGAACCCACGCTCTTCGGCTTCGACTTCAGCTTTGCCCCGCCCTTCGCCGAACTCGGTTCTTACCTGCCGGGCGAAACGGGCGTGCCTGAAACCGCCCGAGAATTTTGGGCCTATGTCGATTCAAGAAGCGGCGACGACGACCTGGGCGCCGCCAGCTTCCTGGAGCATATTCACCGCCCCCATTTCTATTTCGGGATTGCCGACGGAGTGAAGGCCGATTTCGTCCGCTTCCGCCAGTGCGATGCACGGCTGAATGCGCAGGGCGGCCGGAAAACGGCCAGTGCCTATGACGCAATCGGTGCGGCGCAGGTCGCGAAGGCGAGCTTCTCCGGCATGCGCTTGCTGCATCGGCTCGACGGTAAGGTTGCTCTCTGGCCGATGGATCCCATGCCGTCGGGCGGCAGTGCGGTCGTGGAGATCTACACCCGTATCTACCTGCGCAACGCCGGCATGAGCGGCAAGAAGCTGCGGAGCCGGGAAGAACTGAATTTGGCGCTGAACGGGCTCGGCAGTCCGCCGGTAAGACTGCGCTTCGAGCCCAATGACCACCAAACCGACGCGATGGTGACCGCGGCGGGGATGCGCGCGCTGGCGCTGAGCGAACCTCGCGCCTTTGCTCCACATGGACTAACTGCGAAGCTTGCCCAAACCGAAGGCTGGACGTTCGGCATCATCTGACGCATTGGCTTGCCCCGGGCCGGCTTAGCACAGTGGTAGTGCAGCGGTTTTGTAAACCGAAGGTCGGGGGTTCAAATCCCTCAGCCGGCACCATTGCTCAAACGGGCCATGCTGGGAGCATGGTCGGTTTTAGCAATTCGCTCAGGCGCAAAAAAAGGCCGCTCTGGAACCTCCCGAAGCGGCCCTTTCTTTAGTCAACGCCGACTGGCTTAGCCGCGCTCCGGCTCCGGAGCGGGCGGCGGTGGCGGAGCCGGAGGGGCCGGGGGCGGCGGACAGCTGCCCGGCGCCACGACGACGGCGCCGGATTCACACGTAACGGTCGCCGGCGGCGGGGGCGGCGGAGCGACATATTCCATTGCCTGCCGGTGCGGCTTGCCAACCTTGAAGGAGACTTCCGCACCCCAGGTACGCGGCGGATTGAAATTGCCGTAATCGCCAAGCACGCCGGTGTACGTGAACGTCCCGTTCGGGGCTCCGTTCGTAAAGTTCGCGGCAGGAACGGAGTTGGCCGCCGAGCGACGATAGATATGCGTCTCGTTCAGCAGGTTTCGCGACCACAGAGCGAAGGTCACCAGCGTGCTGCCTTCGTTCATTTCGACATCGGCAAGGGCGACGCGACCGTTCACGATAAAGCTCGGGTCGGTCCACACGTCTTCGCCCTGGAAGCTGTGCTGCTTGCTCGCATAGTTGGCATCGAGGTGGAAACGCCAGTTCCCGTTGCCGATGCCGGACGGCAACTCATAATCGACAAAGCCCGATGCCGCGTGCTTCGGCGTGTAGACGATGAAGACCTGCGTCAAAGGATTACCCGGGATCAGCGGGTTCTCCGTCTCTGGCACCTTGGTGTAGGTGTAAGCGTAAGACGCACCGAAGGTCAGGGCCTCGATTGGACGCAGAGTCAGGTCGGCCTCAACGCCGTGAATCTTCGTCTTGCCCGGGGCGTTGATGGTTTCTTCGGTATGGGCGCCGAACGTCGGGCTGGTGTTGTCCGTGTTGACGTAGTCGAAGTCGGTTTGAGTGCCCTTGCGCGGCATGATGTAGCCGGCGAGGTTCAGACGCCCGCGATGGTCCCAGAAGTCCATCTTGCCGCCAATTTCATATGCCTTCACCGTTTCCGGACCGAAAGAACGGAAGGTCGCCGAGCGATCGTTGGCGCCGCCGGCGCGATAGCCTGTCGAATATTTGGCGTAGAGATGGATGTCCTGCGTGGCGTCCCAGGCGAGGGTGACCATCGGGTCGATGCGGTCGTCCTTGAACTTGAACGTGTACGCCGTCGACTTGCCGTTGACGATGTCGAGGATACCGTCGCGCTTTTCCTTGGTCCACCGAGCGCCCACGGTGATGTGGAGCGGATCGATCGGCGTCCAGGTCGCCTGCCCGAAGAAGCCCAGGCTCTCGGCATCCGCCGTGCTATGGCGCTGGGTACACCAGAAGTCGCGATCCCAGCCTTGCTGAGGAATGGAAATCGGGTTGGGCGTCGAGGGAATTGAGGTGTTTCCGCACCGCAGAGGAGGCGTGTCCGGCTGAGGAACGCCATCGCCGTTCTCGCTGACAATGGTGTAGCCTGTTCCATCCGCATTGAAGCGGTTGGTGAAGGGCGTTGCCGCAGCTTCTTCGGCGTCTTCGTTGAAATAGTAGCCGCCGATCACGTAATCGACGTTGGTGAAGCTGCCGACCGCCTGCACTTCCTGGCTGAACTGGTGCTGGAACAGCTCGGAAAGGCTGTAACGGCTGAAGAGGCCGGCGTTGCCGGTGGTAACGCCAGGAATGAACGGCGTGTAAGTCGAACGGTGCGCACCGCCCGAGTTGTCCCACTGATGGACCTCGACTCCGCGCCATGCAGTGATCGAGCGCAGCTCGAGGTTGTCGAGCACCTTGTACTTGATCGTACCCGTGAAGCCATGCGTTACGTCGGTGCTGAGCTGCTGGGGTACCCCGACGTCGGCAGTCTTCATCCGGTCGCCGCCGCTGACGTCGACGACCGGCGCCAGCGGACGGATACACGGGACACCCACATTGGGGCAGACCAGCGCACCCGACGCGTTGAAGGTGCCGACATCGTAGCCGTTCGGGTTGAAGTTGATCAGCTGGCTGTAGTTCGGGGTGTTCTCGTCCTTGACGTAGTCATAGGACAAGTCGACCGTGAGGTTGGAGGTCGGAGTCCAACGAGCCTGCGCGCGTCCGCCGACTGCATGCTCGTAGTTCCAGCCATATTCCCCGTCGAGCGGGTTCTTCACCGTCTCGTCCTGGTGCTGGACGAAACCATCGAACTTGAGCGCGATGTCGTAGAAAGACGGCAGATCCACGTGGAGGATGCCGTTGTACGAACCATAGTTGCCGACGCCTGCGGTCCCGCGAATTTCGAGCTCACCAGTGGGCGCCTTAGTGATGATGCTGACAGCACCGCCTTCGGTGTTGCGCCCGAAGAGCGTGCCCTGCGGTCCGCGCAGAACCTCAATGCGGTCGATGTCGAGCAGCGAGGCGTTCAAGCCCTGCTGGCGACCTAGATAAACACCATCGATATAGACGCCGACGCCCTGGTCGCGTGCCGTCTGGTTCGCGTCGAACGGAACGATGCCCCGAATACCTACGGTCAGCGCCGACTTGCGCGCTTCGAAGGTCGCGACGCGAAGGCTCGGTATCGAGCCGTCGCCAAGGTCGAGCAGGCTCTGGGCGTGACGGTCGGTCAGGGTCTGGGTGTTGGCGACGCTGATGGCAATCGGCGTCTTCTGCAGGTTCGTCTCGCGCTTGGTGGCGGTGACGACGATGTTCTCAAGACCGTTCTGCTGAGCCGGCGCGGCATTGGTATCGGCGGCGGTCGAACCGCCAGCCTGATCGGCGGTATCGCTGACGGCAGCATCTTGCGACGGAGTCGCCGGCTCAGTCTGTGCGAACGCCGGCATGGCAGTCGTGGCCAGCAGGAGCATGAGTGGGATTGAGGAATGGCGAACGGACAATTGTCCGCGAATGTGCGTGGTCGGCATTGGAATTCTACTCCCGCTCAAAACGGCAAAAACTGATGCGCGAGGGGGATCGGTCTCGGTCCGCCCCCTCGGACGGGGCGAGTCCTAAGAGCGGGTGGTGACCGTAAAATGCGTTTCCTGTGACAGTTTCGTTTCCCAACCGGCTTCAGCCGCGATGTTGCGAAATTGCATCATCGTCGAGGGCATAACCGACGCCGCGGGCGCTGCGGATGAGGTCGGTTTCGCCCTCTTGAATTAAGGCCCGACGGAGGCGGACGACACAGGCGGTGACGGCGCCTTCATCGAGGCTCTCGTCGCTCCACACCTCGTGAAGCAGCTCCTGGCGAGTGAAGACGCGGCCGGGATGAGTCATCAGGAATTGCAGGAGCCGAAGCTGGAAGATTGTGAGCGGGATCAGGCGGCCCGCGCGCCATGCCTTCAGGCTCATTGGATCGAGCATCAAGTCGGCGAAGTGGAGCTTTTCACCAATGGCGACCAGCTTTGATCGACGGGCGAGAGCTCGAATGCGAGCGGTCACCTCACGCGGATCGAGCGAGCTGCAGACGCATTCGTCGATCCCGGCATCAAGGGCCGTCAGCGTCAGGTCCTTGTACGCCGGATCGATGAGCGCGGCGACGGGTGTCGGCCATGGTCCCCCGGCGGCACGGAGGCTGTAGAAGAACTGCAATTGCACCGGGAAATCGTCGCCGGCATCGAGGATGACGACGTCGGGATGACTGCGCTCGATCTCCTCGATGGCACGGACACCCATGGCGCACTGTCTCACCTCGACCGTGGCATCGCCGCAAAGGCAGTTCGGGATTTTGGCCCCGTTCCCCGTCACGAACACGGCGTGCACCATCTGTGTCATCCGAGCGTGATTCCCCGACCCGGATTGGCCATGCCTTCATGGCGCGAAAATGGTCCCCCCAGCATGACTTGCCCAAATCCAAGGCTTTTGTTGCATGCGACGGACTGGGAAGTGACAGGCGCGTGACAGTGGGCAAAAGAACGAGCCCGCTCAATGATCCAACGCTGATTTGGGTGATGCCGAAAAAAATTTTTGCGGGCACGGAACCCCGAGGCAGGTCGGGTGTTTTATCATTGTGCTTCGGTAGCAATACCAAAGCATGGAGCCCCGGTTACTTCGGTAACCGGGGCTTACTTATGTCCGGCCCTAGAGTGAGGCCAGATCCACCTTAGCGAGATCGAGCCGGCCCGATTTGTCGGGTAGCGGATATTTATTGCCATTGGCGCAATTGAACAGGACGACCCGCTCGCCCTCGACCACCAGCTTGCGCTTCATAGCCTCGCGCCAGGCCGCGAGCACCGCCCCTCCTTCGGGGCAAAGCAGGAAGCCATCGTCACGGGCTGCATCCTCCACCGCCAAAGCGATTTCGGACTCTTCGACCGCGATGGCGGCGCCGCCGGATTCCCGGACGGCGCGGAGGATGAGGAAGTCGCCGATCGCCTTTGGAACGCGGATGCCGGTGGCGATGGTGGCGGCATTTTCCCAGCGTTCGGCGGACTCAGCACCGGTTTCAAAGGCGCGCACTATCGGGGCGCAGCCCGTAGCCTGCACCGCATACATACGCGGGCGTTTTTTGCCAATGAAACCAATGGCTTCGAGTTCATCGAAGGCCTTCCACATGCCGATCAGACCGGTCCCCCCGCCAGTGGGGTAAAAAATCGCGTCCGGAAGCTCCCAGCCAAGTTGCTCGGCGAGCTCGAGGCCCATGACCTTCTTGCCCTCGATCCGGTAGGGTTCCTTCAGCGTCGAGCAGTCGAACCATTTGCCGGCGGCCGCCCCCTCCCCAACGATCCGGCCGCATTCGTCGATCTGGCCGTTGGCGACATAGACCTGTGCGCCATAGGCAGCGGTCTCGCGGACGTTGATGGCGGGCGTTTCGGCGGGACAGATGACGAGCGTCTTCATGCCGGCCCGCGCGCCGTAAGCGGCAAGTGCCGCGCCGGCATTGCCGTTGGTTGGCATGGCGATGCGGTGGACCCCGAAATGCTTCGCCATGCTGACCGCCATCGCCAGTCCGCGCGCCTTGAACGAACCGGTCGGCAGCCGGCCTTCGTCCTTCACGAGCAAGTTCAGGCCGCCGGTTTTGGTCAGCGCCACCAAAGGCGTTTCAGGCTCGCCGAGGCTGACCGGTTCGACGCCGTCGGGGAGCGGCAAGAGCTCGCGCCATTTCCACATGCCCGCTGGCCGTGACGCCAGAATTGCCCTGGTCAGGGCGCCTTTGACGGCGTCGAGATCGTAACGAACGAGAAGCGGCTTTCCCGCGCGGGAAAGGTTGTGCGGCTTGTCCGCGTCGTAGCGCTCGCCGGTCGCCGAGCATTCGAGATGGGTGACGAACATCGGCTCTCGCTTCAGTGATGATGGTGACGGTGGGTGGGTGCGTCGTGGCAATGGTCTTCGTGATCCATGCCGGGCCTTTCGACCTGGATGGTCGAATGGGAAATGCCGAACAGCTGGTGGACATAGGCATTGGCCTGACGGATCAACTTGTCGCGGTCGCACTCGTCATGGACGACAAGATGAACGGTCAGCGCCGTTTCGGTGGTGCTCAGCGACCAGATATGCAGGTGATGGATTGCCGTCACGCCCGGCAGCTTTTCCAGCGCATGGCCGACCTGCGCGGAATCAATGCCCTTCGGCACGCCGGCGAGCGTCATGGTCGTGGATTCGACCAGCAGGTCCCAGGTGCCCCAAAGGATGATGGCGGCGACGATGAGGCTGGTGACCGGGTCGATCCACAACAGGCCCGTCCGCTGGATGAGGAATCCGGCGGCGACAACGCCGACCGAGACGCCTGCGTCCGCGGCCATGTGCAGGTAGGCGCCGCGGATGTTGATGTCGTGATGCCTGCCGCGGGCGAATAGCCAGGCGGTGATGCCATTGACGAGGATGCCGGCGGCGGCGACCCACATGACCGTGACGCCATCGGTCGGCTCCGGACTACCCAGGCGCCGGATGGCTTCGGCGATGATGGCGCCGATCGCGACCAGCAACAGGAGCGCGTTGAGCAAGGCGGCGAGGATCGAGCTTTTCTTTAGCCCGTAGGAAAAGCGGGCGTTCGGCCGTCGCTTGACCAGCGCTGCCCCGGCCCAGGCTAGGACGAGGCCGAGGACGTCGGACAGATTGTGTCCCGCGTCGGCCAGCAGCGCCATCGAGTCCGCGAAGAAGCCGTAGAAGCCTTCGACCGCGACAAACGCCAGGTTGAGCGCGATGCCCACGGCAAAGGCGCGGGTGAAATCGGCGGGCGGCGAATGGTCGTGGTTGTGTCCGGCACTCATGGTTCAACGCCTAGCCTCATCCGTTCGTCGAAAGCAAAGTTGTAACAGTATAACATCAAGGCTAGCAGCCGGGCTCCCCGAGTCGCTTCCCCGGAATTTCGCTGACATGGTTCGTACCTCGACTTCGCTTGCCGCGTTGATTGCCGCTCTCGCCAGCCAGCCGGCACTTGCCGCTGACGTGGCAGCCGATGCCAATGTCGACGCCGCCACTGCGGCTGATGCGAGCGCGGGCAGCGCTGACAGCGCCGGGACCGACAAGCATGAGGAAAGCGTCGTCGTCACCGGATCTCGCAAGAAGACCGACGTGCTTGGCGGCGTCACGGCGCTGGAGCCGGAAGAGCTGGCGCACGACCTCAAGCCCAGCCTGGGCGACACACTGGCCGACCTGCCCGGCGTCAGCTCGTCGAGCTTCGGCCCGTCATCTTCGCGCCCGATCCTGCGCGGGCTTTCGGGCGAAGACGCACCGATCCTGCTCGACGGCCTGACCAGTCTCGACTTGTCGGCCTCCGACCCCGACCATGCCGTCGCCATCAACCCGCTAACCGCCGAGAGCATCGAGGTGATCCGCGGGCCGGGCACCCTGATCTACAATTCGGCGGCCATCGGCGGCGTGGTCAATGTCGTCGGCAATCGCATTCCGCGCCATGTCCCGGACGGCATCGAGGGCGATGCGCTGGTGAATTACGGTAGCGCCGCCAACGAGCGCTCCGTGAATGCCGGCGTCACGGTCCCGCTTGGCGGCCATTTCGTTGCCCATGCCGACGGCAGCTATTCGAAATATGACGATTTGGAAGTGGGCGGCTTTTTGCTGTCGAAGGAGCTGCGGCGCGAGGCCGCCGCAAGCGCCGATCCCGACATTCGCGCGCTTGCCGACCTCAAGGACAAATTGCCCAACACCGCCGGCCGCAGCGACGATTATTCGGGCGGCCTTGCCTATGTCGACGGCGACCTCGATGTCGGCCTGTCCTACAGCCGCCACGACGCGAAATATGGCGTGCCGATCCGCTTCTCGCTCGACCCCGCCTTCGAGCCCGAACAGCCGACCATCGACGCGCACCAGGACCGCGTCGATGCACGCGCGAGCGTGCCGATCGGCGGTTTCTTTCGAGCGTTCGACTTCAACGGCGGCCTGTCCAAATATCGTCATGCCGAGCTGGAAGCCGACGGTGCGGTCGGTTCACGCTTTTATTCGGACGGCGGCGAGATGCGCGCCGCCCTCGTCCAGTCCGACCATGACGGCTGGGGCGGGACCAGCGGCGTCCAGTACCTGGACCAGGACTTCCGCATCCGCGGCGACGAGAAATATCTGCCCGACAGCGAGAACAGGAAACTGGGCCTGTTCACGCTCCAGAACCTCGAGCGCGGGCCGCTCAGGCTGGAGGCGGCGGCGCGCGTCGATTTCGTCCGGGTGAATGCCGATGCCGACGCGGACATCGCCGCCAATGGCGGGATCATCGGCACGCGGCCCTTCTCCAACAAGTACACGCCGGTTTCGGCGTCCGTCGGCGGCAATTACGACGTCGGCGGCGACTGGCGCATCGGCCTGTCGCTGTCGCACGGCGAGCGGGCGCCAAACGTGCAGGAGCTATTCTCCAACGGCCTGCATGGCGGTAGCGCGCAATTCCTGATCGGCAATCCCGACATCGGCACGCAGAAAAGCAATGGCGCCGAGTTGACCGCGCACCACAACGCTGGCCCGCTGCACATCCAAGCCAGCGCCTATTACAACAATTACGGTAATTATATTTTCGTCGCGCCGACTGGCGAGGTCCGCGACGGCCTGCCGGTTTATGCTTACCAGGAGGGCAAGGCGAAATATTACGGCTTCGAGATCGAGACCGAGCTGAAGTTCGGCAATGCCCTGGGCGTCGACTGGAGCGGCGAAGTGACCGCCGACGCCGTCCGCGCCAAGATCAGGAATTTCGGCGACGCTCCGGAGATCCCGCCGTTCCGCGTGCTCGCGGGCCTCAGCGGCGAACGCGGCCCGGTAAAGGGCCATGTCGAGGTCGAGCGGGTCGCCAAGCAGGACCGCACGGCACCCGAGGAAACCTCGACCCCCGGCTATACGATGGTCAACGCCTCGTTCGACTGGACTCCGTTGAAGGAAAATCCGGAGCTGACCCTGTCCCTGACCGGCGACAATCTGTTCGATGTCGAGGCACGGCGCCACGCCAGTGACCTCAAGGATTTTGCGCCGCTCGCGGGGCGGGACATTCGGCTGACGGCAAGGTTGGGGTTTTAGTCGGGGGTCAGTTTTGGCCGGCTAGAGCCGCGCATTTAGAGCAAAGGTCATCGTCGGAAGGCTTGTCACCCCGAACGGCAAAGGTCCTCCAGGGATAGGATTGGCAGTCCGGATGCCAATGCCAAAAGCCGTTCTTCCTCTGGCTCACGACGCCTCGGCGATACTCCACCTTCAGCCACTCCGTGCTCTACGCAACTGGATGAAATATAACCCAAGTTAGTCTTCTTTAAAATAAATTATATGTTGCCCTCTGGGATTCCGGCTTTCGCGGGAATGCCGCGCCGAGGGATGAGCCGGGCGAGCCAAATGGCAAGCTGTTGTCGCGATTCATGAAATCCTGAATTCCGGATCGCGTATTGAGAGGGCTGTCGGAGCGCGCAGATGCGCGACCGGCAATCGATCATCCGGAGGGAATGGTCCCGTAATGCGTCGGGGGAGGCTAAGCGTTTGCCCCCTTTTTCGTTTCGCCTCCCCCAATTCGCCCTTGTGGCAGCTTTCGACCCAAAGCTGCCACTAGACGGTCACGTCACCTTGAGAGCGCCCCGGTAGATTTTTGATACGTTTAGGAGGCCCAATCTCGCCGCGTACCGCTTTCTGTCAGCGACATTTCCGCGAACTCCGGCGCCGAGATACTTGCAGTATAGCCGAGCATACTCGTCCGCCGATGATTTCGGGTTCTGAAACCAAGCGAATCTCTCCGCCTTTTGGATGATTGACGGCCCCTTTTCCGGGTTGTTGGCCAGCACCAGCATCCGCAGCCGATAGGCATCGCGCAAAGAGCGGTATCGGTATGGAACAGCGCCTTGTTCCAAGACTCGCGCAGCGCCGGAGAAGTCGTGGCCGATTGCTCGTAGCCGAGCGCGGAGCAGGCGGGTCTGAAATCTAAGGTTTTCGAACACGTCAGATTGTTGCCACGGCGAACGTCCGCTTTCCACCCAAACTTGCCGCGTCCGGTATCGACCCATTGCGGACATTCGCAACCACTGACATCATTTCTAAATGAAGCGCTCGCCCCTCATCGTCATCTTTACAACTGTCTTTATCGATCTCGTCGGCTTCGGAATCGTGATTCCGGTGTTGCCGTTCTACGCCGAAGGCACCGCTTTCAACGCAACGCCGCGCACGGTCGGTCTGCTCTTCGCCTCCTATTCGGTCATGCAACTGATCTTCTCACCGATCCTCGGGGGCTTGTCAGATAAACATGGACGGCGACCGGTGCTGCTCCTCTCCATCATCGGCACCGGCATCGGCTTTCT
>Ga0207701_10003004_pt1 | contig 17405 bp, 25 predicted proteins | sample KBSSwiSSwithPhiX_FD_184294 | JGI IMG/M metagenome (GOLD analysis project Ga0207701, IMG submission 184294) | Switchgrass rhizosphere bulk soil microbial communities from Kellogg Biological Station, Michigan, USA, with PhiX - S5 (SPAdes) (version 2) | ecosystem: Environmental > Terrestrial >... | reverse complement strand
ATTAACTTTGCCAGTCACCACAACATACAAACCATCCCAAATCAAAGAAGCAATCGAACACTCCCAGCGTGGTGGCAAGGTTCTATTGAATTTCAATCATCCAAACTAGCGCCATGCCCTACAACATATCGACCTTGCTCACCCGCAATCTTCACGACGTCTTCGGTGAAAACGACCCCGCGCGCCGGCGCGCGGCCATCGATGAGATCTGGACCGAAGATGGCGTGTTCTACGACCCAAAAACGGGCGTCCACCGTGGCCGCGACGAGATCGATCGAGTCGCGGGCGCGATCAAGGCTACTCACCCTGACTTTCAATATCAGCCAATTGCCGAACCCGAGGAATTGGGCAATGGCGGCCGGGTCAAATGGGTAGCGGGCCGGCCTGGTGAACCGCCAGCTTACGCCGGGACTGATTTCATCATTGCCCGGGACGGCCGGATTGCCGCCCTTTATCTCTTTTTCGACAAGCTACCCTGATGAAAGGAAATCATAGGACAATCAAAGAGTGGTCCGCCCATGTTTGACGAAGAGTTTTCAACAGAAGGAGAGGTTCGATGATAAGAAAAATTGAAATCGAGCGATTCACGCTGAGCTGCTCCAAGCCGTTTGATCAAGTAGTTGCAGCTCTCAATTCCGCGGTCGGTCACCCGAACATGTCGGAATTCTGGAAATCAACTCATCGGACGCAATCCGTCGCCGAACTACAGAGCACAATCGAAAGAGTTCTCGGGCGAACAGGACTGATGTTGTTTGCGGAGTTCGACCACGGCGCAATTGTGCGCAAAGGAACAGGTCGCGATACACCGAGGATGATCCGCTTTGTCATTGGCAATCCGCTTATCATGAAAGAAATGGCCAAGCGTGTTCCGGACGCCGGCTCATACGCTCCGATAACAATTCTGATCGACGAGCGTCCTGACGGTGTTCATCTTTCCTATGACAGAATGACGAGCTTTCTCGCTCCTTACCAAAACGCAGCTGCTCTTAACGTCGCCAGAGAATTGGATGCAAAGGTTGAGGCGCTGCTTGCCTCAGCAGCGGCCTAACGAACGTTTGCGCCATCTGCCACGTACCGATGCTGTCCAATCCCAAGCTTGTGATCGACGTGATCCGTACCGCCGCAAACGCCTAACCAGTGCGATTTTCACTCAGCAGGGTGTTGAGCTATAACAACCTGCGTGACGCCGCTTTGGGCGTGACGCGGCAAATATTGGGACTCACTCGCAGGGCCGATCGATCATCTCAGCTCATCGCCGCTCCGTGGCGACACGGACGTTTCTCAGGACACGGCCGGCCAGTTGCCTGGATCGCCGCGGATATTGTCAGGATCGAGAATGGCCGCCTCGCCGAGCATTGGGATGTCCTGCAGGATGAGGCGAGCAAAGCCGAATCGAAGAGCGGCCTGCCGATGTTTGGTGCGACGTTTCCAACTTACCCTTGAGACTTTCAGCGATCAGAGATTTTGCGCCGCCGAGGCGGTGGCTTGAATTGAATTTTGCTTCGATGTCATGTTCGAGTTACTGACCGCTGACCTGTGATCTCTGACTATGGCTCACCTGTTCGATCCGCTCACGATTCGCGATGTCGAATTCGCCAACCGCGTCTTTGTCTCGCCGATGTGTCAATACTCGAGCACTGACGGGCTGCCTCAGGACTGGCATCTCGTGCATCTCGGCAGTCGCGCCGTCGGTGGCGCGGGACTGGTCATGACAGAGGCGACCGCGGTCTTGCCGGAAGGCCGCATCAGCCCACAGGACCTCGGCATTTGGAGTGACGATCACGCCGAGGCCTTGCGCGCCATCGTTCGATTCATTCATGAGCAAGGTAGCGTCGCTGGAATGCAATTAGCGCATGCTGGTCGCAAGGCGAGCACGCGCCGGCCGTGGGAAAGTGACGGTGCGGTTCCGGAAAGCGAAGGCGGCTGGAAAAATGTCATGGCGCCGAGTGCCATTGCGTTCACCGAAAATTATCCGATGCCGCAGGCGCTCACGCGCAATGGCATTCGGGAAATCGTCGTCGCCTTTGCCGCGGCGGCGCGTCGCGCATGCGATGCCGGTTTTCGCGTCATCGAGATACACGCCGCGCACGGCTATCTCATTCACGAATTTCTTTCGCCCCTCAGCAATCAACGCGACGACGATTACGGCGGCTCGTTTGAAAATCGCACACGCATACTGCGCGAGATCGTGCAGGCCGTGCGCGGCGCCTGGCCAAAGGGCGCGCCGTTGTTCGTGCGCATCTCAGCGACCGACTGGGTCGAAGGCGGCTGGGACTTGGAACAATCGATCGCGCTCGCACGCGAGCTGAAACAACTTGGTGTCGATCTTATTGATTGTTCGTCCGGCGGCAGCGTGCCGCATGCGAAAATTCCCGTCGGTGCCGGTTATCAAACACCCTTCGCACAGCGTATTCGTGACGAAGCTGAAATTCTCACCGGCGCCGTCGGCATGATCACAGCGCCCGCGCAGGCCGAACACATCATCAACACGGGGCAAGCCGACGCCATCCTCATGGCACGCGAATTTCTGCGCGAGCCGTACTGGCCGTTGCGCGCGGCGGAGGAACTTCGGCAATCGGTTTCATGGCCGCTGCAATATCTCCGCGCCGCGCCGAGAGACGCGCACGCGCGTGTTCCCGTTAACCTCGACAAACTGAAATCCTGCTTCGAACAACAACACGCCATCCCCGAGCGGCGTTGATTGATTGTTTTGCGACTGGAGAGTGCCTAGCTATCGAATGCTACTGCGGGCGGTCATAAGCTTTGCCTTCCCAGACGCTGTGCGGGCGAAGGCATTTTACGCGCGTTGTTGGCGCGATCATCTGTGCTTGTTCACAGGCAATGGGTACTCAGATTATCTCAGCCCTCACCGGCGAAAGACCAGACTGGCCAGACGAGCCCGAGCGGATACAGTTTTTGCAGCGATTTTCGTGGCAACGTCGACTACTATTCCTTTTCATACGATCGAAAGGGACCGCGGTCGAGGCGACGCGCCGAACAGCAGTGATGGCGTAGTGCCGTATTGGAGCTCTCACCTCGACGGCGCGCAGTCGGAACTCATCGTGCCGTCCGATGACAGAGCACAGCGTAATCCTAAGGCGATCGCTGAGGTATCGAGAATCCTTAAGTTACACCGCGAATGACGAAGTTAATCGGCCGTCTATCGCTAACGCTCGTTGTAGGACTGGCCACCGTCTGGGCCGCTGGCGCGCTTTACTTTGACCTGCCTGCGCCGCTAGTCATCCGCGAGGTTGCCGCCACGATTTGGTTGCTCGGAGCCTTCATTGCATGGTTCTTTCTTCCGTATCGTCGCTGGTCCCGATTAACCGTTGGAATTGTGTTTCTCTGCATCCTCGGCTGGTGGCTTGGCATTTCGCCACGACAAGACCGGGATTGGAAACCGGACGTCGCGGTGCTTCCCAGTGCAGTAATCGACGGCGAGCAGGTGACCATTAACAACGTCCGCAATTTTGATTACCGTAGCTTGGACGATTTTACTGCTCGCTACGATACGCGGACTTACGATCTCAGCCAATTGCGCGGCGCAGATATGTTCGTGATCTACTGGGGGTCGCCGCTCATTGCCCATACCATTGCGTCATTCGATTTCGGCGACCAGAACCGCATCTGCTTCAGCATAGAAACGCGCCCCGAGCGCGGCAAAGCCTACTCCGCTATCGGCGGCTTATATCGACAGTTTGAACTGATCTACGTTGCCGTCGATGAGCGCGACGCCATTCGCGTGCGCACGAATTTCCGCAAAGATGAAGAGGCATACCTTTATCATTTGAATCTGCCAAGAGAGGACATCCGGGCGCGATTTCTTGAATATCTGAGGCGAATGAATCAGCTCTACGCACGCCCGGAATGGTATAACGCCATCACGAGCAACTGCACGACGAACATCCGCACCCAGCACGTGGTGGCGAAGCCGGCTCCTTGGGACTGGCGCATCCTAGTTAACGGAAAAGGTGACGAACTGCTTTACGAGCGCGGTGTTTTAGATCGCAGTTTGCCTTTCGCCGAGTTGAAACGTCGCGCCCACATCAATACGCGGGCGAAAGCTGCCGACAACGCTCCTGACTTCTCCGAGCGCATACGCTCGGAAGCGGTGGCCGAAAGCAAGCTAAGCCAGCATTTGTAAGGAGAGCCAAACCATGAAGGTTGAATCGATCGCGCCAGTCATACGGAAAGCGTCAGGATGGCTGATACTTTGGAGCGCGGTAGTTTTTGTTTGCGGGATTTTAGCCGTCATTCTTCCCCTGACGTTCTCTTTTGCAATCGGGGTTGTCATCGGTTGCTTGGTTTTAGTTGCGGGAATCGCGCATTTAGTCTTTGCCATCCAGGCGCGGAGCACCGAGGGCTTTCTCTGGCAGGTGCTCGTGAGTTTGCTCTATGTAATAGCGGCGGTTTGCCTGTTGGTGAACCCGCTCTTGAGTGTTCTTTCGCTGAGTCTGCTCCTGGCGATTTTTCTCCTCCTGGAAGGCATTCTGGAACTCGTTCTCTACTTTCGCCTCAGGCGATCCCGCCATTCCGTCTGGTTGGTGATGGACGGTGTCGGGACTTTGATTCTTGGGATCTTGATGGTTCGGCAATGGCCACCAGATTCGCCGGAAAAAATCGGAGCGTTGATCGGCATCAGCTTGATGCTGAGCGCGTTCTCCAGGCTCATGTTTTTGCTCGCGCTGCGTGTGCTAAAAGCCGCGCCCGCCTAAAAAAGTCTTCAATGTCAGCCGAGCATTCCTCAGCAGTGAAAACGCCGCAAAAGCTGCTGTCGATGTCGATCGGCTTTTACATTTCCATCCACCAACTGAAGATTGATCCAGTGTGGGATCCAATCCGCAACGATCCCGGATTCCAACCGTCCCTCGGCGGTAAAGAACTGGTCGGGCCTAACAAATGGTAGGAGACGCTTCCTAAACACGGCAGTAATGAACAGCCTTATACCTCTGAGTTTGAACCGAAGGAAATCTCTGTTGTTAGCTTGTCTTTGTACCGTTTCGCTCCAGTTAGCCCACGGCTCCGAACCGCCTGCTTTAATCGACCGACCGAATGCTGGAGACGGACCAACTCAAGTATCGGTTGGAATATGGTTTGTCGATATCAATAGCATCGACAGCGCGCAGCAGACGTTTACCGCTGAGATCGCCATCGTGTTACGCTGGAAAGATTCTCGCTTGACTCACACCGGAAACGGAATCGTGCGTTACCCGCTTGAACAGGTTTGGCATCCACGGATCGCCGTCGTGAATGAAACAAACTCGGTGAGTCGCAAGTTCCCGGACTTGGTCGAGGTCGAGCCTGATGGACGAGTGACTTATCGCCAGCGTTATGCTGGGGCGTTTACTCAGCCATTGCGGTTGCGATCATTCCCGTTCGACCGGCAAACGTTCCGACTTCAGTTCGTCGCGGTTCGTTATCGGATTAACGAAGTCCAATTCGTGCCAGACCAGGATTGGATCGATAACGGGCTCAAACAAGCTGGCGGTATCGCGCCGTCGATCACGCTACCGGACTGGACGATCGAAAGCTGGAACACTAAGCCGCTCAGCTATGCGCTCGCGCCGGGCTTCGAGTATTCCGGTTACGCTTTCGAATTCACGGCCACGCGAAACGTGCAGAATTACATTCTGAAAGTGATTTTTCCCCTCGTCTTGATCGTGATGATGTCATGGTGCGTTTTCTGGACCGATCCGGCGAACTCGAACACTCAGTTCAGCATCGCCGTGACATCAATGCTCACGCTCATCGCGTATCGTTTTACCGTCGACAACCAGCTGCCACGATTGCCTTACATGACGCGGCTCGACGTTTTCTTTCTGATCAGCACCCTGCTCGTTTTCTTTTCGTTGATCGAAGTTTTGGTCACGACAATTCTCGATAACAATCAGCAGATCGCACGAGCGAAGAGAATTGATCGCTACTGCCGAGTAATCGTTCCTGTAATTTTCGTTATTGCTTCGATTGCCATCTTTGCCCATCCGCGCGCCTGATGGGCGTGAACCGTTTCAGCGCGGCCAAATTGAGCCGTCACAATTTGAGCTCGAATGCATGGGCTGGTCAGTCACCAGCGCTTGCGCGCGGCGAGTCCGCTTCAGTCGTTACAGAGCGCGTCTGAAACGAGGCGCAGGCACTTCTGAGTGGGTGAAGTCACTCTGGTCGATGCAGGCGTGCTTCTGCTAAGTCAATGTCCCGCTGGATTCGCCGGAGCGCTTGATCACTAATCGCCTCCGCGTTGCGCAATGTGATCACAGTTTCACGTTCTGTATGTAGTAGTTCGCAGGCGAGCTCTTCAAAATCGGCTGAATATAATCTTCTCGATTGGTGCGGACTTTCCGCGCGCAGTTGGCCAATCCGGTCAAGATATTCTGCGCGTAATCGTTCAATCGTTTCTGGCTTGGCTTGATGCGAACTTTCAAGTTCCTCAAGACGCGCCAGCGCCGTTTCATTCGCCTTGAGCCGCGCCAATCGCTCTTCTCTTTCGGTTGTATGATCGTCGACCACGCCAAGCCAGCGGACCAATGGCGTCACCGTGAGTCCCTGCCCAACCAAGGTCCCAAAAATGACGCAAAAGGTAAGTAGTAAGATGATGTCGCGTCCCGGAAATGCAGCGCCGTTCGGGAGAAGAAATGGGATCGCTAATGCACCGGCAAGAGAATCAGCCCCCCGCAGGCCGGTCCACGCAATCAAAGTGGTTTGTTGCCATGGAAAGCGATTCTTGCGACGCCGTGCAAGAGTGCCTGGGAAGTAGCTCATTCCGAACATCCAAACGAAGCGAACCAGCACCATTACGATAACGATGATTACGGCCAGTCCCAGCACCTGAGCTATACCAGTTGGCGCAAGGGCACGAAGAACCTGCGGCAGCTGAAGGCCGATGAGCATGAACAACATACCATTAAGAATGAAGACAACCATGTCCCAGACGGGAATGGCTTGCAGCCGCATGCGGCCGGTTAGAATACGCGGCGCTCGCCAGCCATAGTAAATGCCGGTGATAACCACAGCCAGGATCCCGGAGACGTGCAGGTGTTCGCCAGTGAAATAGGCGACATACGGAGTGAGAAGGGAGAACATCGTTTGCACCGGTGGGTCATCTAATCCCTTTTGGACGCGGGTGGCGACCCAGCCAATAGCCAGGCCGACGATCACGCCGCCCGTAGCCACAAATAAAAACTGCAAACTCGCCGCTCCGAGTGAGAACGCGCCTGTCATTACTGCCGCCACGGCGAAACGGAATGAGATGAACGAGGTCGCGTCATTGATCAGACTTTCACCTTCCAAGATGACGATGATCTTTCGCGGAACGCGCAAGTTCTGTGTAATCGACAGAGCTGCGACTGCATCTGGTGGTGAAATGAGCGCTCCGAAAACAAAGCCGACCGCCCACGGGAAACCGGTGACGTAGTGAAACAGAGCTGCTATGACTGTCATCGTTAACAGCACGAGCAGGATCGCTAGCGAAAGAATTGGACGAAGATTCAACCGGAAATCTCTCCACGAGGTGTAAAGAGCCGCCGGATAGATCAACGGCGGAAGGAATAAGTTGAATACTAACTGCGGCTGGAGGTAAAGCGTCGGTAAGGCGGGAACGAGAGCCAGAAAAATACCAGCTATCGTTAGAAGAATCGAAGATGGAATCCGAATTCTCCGCGCAACGATCGAGAGTAAAGCGACAACAACGAGACAGATCAGGATCAGTTCGCCTTGGGAGATACGGGCTTCCATTTGGGACATTACAACGTCGAAAATGAAAGCGGCGTGGGAGGAAGGCCGCAAAGAGCTGCTCTATCCGTACGGAAAAACATACGCCTAAAAGATCGCAGAACAGGAATAGAGCGCCTATCTCATTTGTCCGCTGGCTATGGCGGCTTGAACAGCAGTCAGACCATCGTTCAGCGGCGGGATTTCCAGCATCGTCACAAACCGCGTGTCATTCCAGAGGCACACCAGATCCATTGCGCTTCCGAATAACTAACTCATCGATCTCGAGGCGACGGATTCTGCCGCGCCCTATAGCCAATCGCCCTACGGCAAGAGCACCCACTGCAACCGCGGCAAACGCGAAAGCTCCAACTGCAACCGCACCGATGACCATGGAACCGATCGCCCGCGTGGCATCACTCACGACGGTTCGGTTTTGTCGAGAGGGTTTCACGTCTCAACTTTCCAAACTTTGACCGGGATGTGGTGTGAAGGATTGGATTGGCCGAGCGTGGTGAAGGCGAGCATCACCATGGCGCCACAAACAAAAGGCAGAACACAGTATTTTTTCATGTCACGCAGAATACAACCTATCGGGGAGGAACATGAAGGACTTCGTCCATGTATCGATCGGCCGCGGCGGCGGCCTCTTGCGGACTGCTGCCGTTCTCACGTGTGCCTAGGTAAGGCGCGTACCAGTCCCACCAGTTATGTTTGGCGTGCGATTTTTCGTACCGGCCGTGGTGCTGTTCCGTTTCGTGAAGGAGCGCGGAAAGTGTGGCTACGTCCATCGCTTCGGGTTGCTTCGACTTCCATTCGCGGCCGGGAAGTCGCGTCGTGATTTCCTGCAGCAGCCATCCGTTCCCGTCCGGATCTTTGAACGTGGCAAACGATCCGTAGGACCCATGTTTCGGATCCGGCCCTGCTACCCGCGGCCCAAGGAGTCCGGCAAAGTGAAACACCTCCGAAACGTCGATGCCACGGCCCATAAGATCAGCGCGAGCTTTCTCGATATCAGAAACGATAAGGTACAGGTTTTGAACCGAAGCCGGCGCCGCCGACGTGATCCCCTTGCCGATATGAATCGACGCTTCGGAACCGGGAGGAGTGAACTGCACCACTCGATGATCCGCGTCACGCGCGTAATCGATATCCAATCGAAAGCCGAGTTTCTCGTAGAACGCTTTCGCTCGATCGACATCGGAAACGGGAATGACTACCACTTCAAGTTTCATGTCCATGATGCATGCTCCTCTTCTTGATTCAGTTTTATCCCTGGTCGCGGCTAGTCAGCGATACAAAAGTGACTCTCCAGGCACTTCTGCCGAAGCTGAAACAAAGCCCAGATAACAACATCTGGAGGTAAGCGTCGAACATTATCGGAAAGCACGAAAAGCGTTGACCGAGCTGGCAGTCGAAGGAAGCGAGCGCAAGGACAGTCACCCGCAAATCGGATACGACAAGGCTTCAAAGATCCCGTTCCACGCCGAGACCCGTTCAGCATTGGCGTGAGCAGAGTTTGAATCAATGTTACGGCATGCCTGGTCGCGGACACTCGCACTCAGATGAACACGACGCGAAATGCCCTCCGCATGTCCCGCAGAGTTTCGGGACGGCGTTTGTAGTGGGAACCGCGCTGAATGCCGGTTACGTCGTTGTTGAACTGATTTTCGGAATCTTCGCACATTCACTCGCTCTCATCGCCGATGCCGGTCACAATTTCGGGGACGTCCTGGCGCTGCTCCTCGCCTGGGGTGCAACTTATCTGGCGTCGACGCCATCAACCGCGCGCCGGACTTACGGACTCGGGCGATCTTCGATCCTTGCCGCACTTGCGAACTCGGCCTTGTTGCTCATCGCGGTCGGCGGAATCAGCTGGGAAGCGATTCGCCGATTTTCGGATCCCGGTGAAGTCGGCGGCAAAACGGTGATGATCGTTGCTGCAATCGGGATCGTCATAAACGGAGTCACGGCGCTATTATTTTTCGCCGGGCGCGAGCGTGACCTGAATATTAGAGGCGCATTTCTTCACATGACGGCAGATGCAGCCGTCTCGGCTGGTGTTGTCATTGCAGGCCTCCTGATTCTCCTGACGGGGTTGCACTGGATCGATCCAGTGGCGAGCCTGATTATCAATACGGTGATTGTTTGGGGAACATGGGGTTTGCTCCGCGACTCACTCGCGATGGCTCTCGACCTGGTGCCGGCGAACGTCGACCCAAATGCAGTTCGCAAGTATCTGGAAGGGCTCGATGGCGTCACCGCCGTGCACGATCTGCATATCTGGCCGCTGAGCACGACGCGAACAGCGTTAACGGTTCATCTGGAAATGCCTGACGCAGCGGGCGGCGATGCGTTTCTGCAACAGGTTTGTGAACGCCTGCACGTCGAATTCCAAATCGAGCATTCGACCATTCAGATTGAGCAAAACGCCGAAGCGTGTGCACTCGCGCCCGACCCGAGCTCGCTCCCTCGCTAAGCGACGTTTGCCGTCGCGCCGCAATTTTTTAGGCAACAATCCGCAGGCTGCGCTCCTCCGAATCCCGGAGCCGCTCCGAAAGAAACGATTGCTCCGAGGTCAGCTCTGTGAGCTCGAGTGCTTTGCGAAAATTATCGATCGCGGCCTGGAAATGGTTCAGCTGTTTCTCGAACTCGCCGAGCACGGCGTACAACAGATAGTACGAACGTAACTGTTCGCCGTTCTCAATGGCTTCAACCGCTTCAATACCGGCTGCCGGCCCATGAACATTCGCCACCGCAACGGTGCGATTGAGCGCAACAATTGGCGAGTTGTCGAGCTCCAACAGCTGGTCATACAAAGAAAGAATCTTTCGCCAATCGGTCGATTCATAATTTGTCGCCACGCAATGACACGCCGCGATCGCGGCCTGGAGATGATACGTGCTCAGTTCATCGCCGTCGGCGGACTTGCTCAAATGGAACATGCCCCGTGCGATCATCGTCTGGTCCCAGGTCAAACGGTCCTGTTCCTTGAGCCGCAGAATGTTGCCTTCTGAATCCGTTCGCGCAGGCAGGCGCGCGGCATTGAGCAACATTAGTGCGATCAACGCGTGCGTGCGTGGTCGATTTCCGGTCGGATGTTCCGCCAGCAAGGAGGCCAATCGGATCGCTTCCTGACAAAGTTCTTCCCTGATCAAATGCTCGCCGCTGGATGCTTTGTAGCCTTCGTTGAAAAGCAGGTAGAGCGTTTGCAAGACGCCATCGAGCCGGTTCGACAACTCATCGCCAGCCGGAATTTCAAATGGAATGTGAAGTTCCCGAATCCTCTGCCGTGCTCGGGTCAGGCGCTTCGCAATCGCCGCTTCGCTGGTTAAGAACGCCTTGGCAATTTCCCCGACGCCGAATCCGCAAAGAGTCTTGAGCGCCAATGCCGTCTGCGCTTCCGGCGGCAGCAGCGGATGACAACACGCAAACATTAACCGCAGGCGGCCGTCTCTGATCTCGTTCTCGAACATTGGCGATTCGCTTGATTCCGACGGCCACTGCTCCATGAAGGCGATGATCTGCGGTTCCTTATCGTGAAATAATTTTTCACGGCGAATCAAATCGAGCGCGAGGTTCTTGGCGGTTTGCGTCAGCCACGCTGCCGGATTTTTTGGAACACCTGTGTATGGCCACGTCCGCAGCGCACGAATGAGCGATTCCTGCACAACGTCCTCGGCCAACTGCAACCGATTGATCCCGAAAATTCCAGACAGAACCGAGATTAACTTTCCCGCTTCCTGACGAAAAAGGTCGTCGGTAAGGCGAGAAATCTCGCTGGTTTGCGGCGGACCGTTCTCTGCGGTGTCGCTCATGACGTTAATCTATGAACCACGATTCCGATTTAACGGCTTAACGAATCACGCTGCTATTTTTGATCGTACGCTTTCTTCAGCACCGCGATGTCGATCTTATCCATTTGCAGCATCGCATGCATGACGCGTTTCGCTTTTGCGGTGTCCTTGTCTGTCAGCATCTCTATTAATACCGTCGGCACCACTTGCCATGACAAACCGAATTTGTCTTTCAGCCAGCCGCACCGGCTCTCTTCGCCGCCGGCGGAAAGTTTCGACCAAAAGTAATCAACTTCTTCCTGGTTCTCACAGTTCACGACAAACGAGATCGCTTCCGTGAACTTGAACATCGGACCGCCGTTGAGCGCGACGAATTCCTTCCCGGCGAGCTGAAAATCAACCGTCATGACTGAACCGGCAGGCCGGCCCGTCGGCCCGGCTGCCTCCTCATCGTAGCGCGTGATGTTTCCAATCTTCGAGTTCTTGAAAATCGAAGTGTAAAATTTTGCCGCCTCCTCGGCCTTGTCGTCAAACCAGAGGAACGGTGTAATTTTTTGTGTGATTTTAGCTGGCATACCTAAATTCTGTTCTCGAATGATTTTTTCTTAACCGCGGATAACGCGGATTTAGACGGATAAAGAGGCCGATTATTTTTGCCTAAGGGTTTAACGAATCAACGATTTGCTTCCGTTAAGCCGTCGCGCCAGCAAGCTCTCTCTTGGAATATTCCTGCGCACGCTGCTTGACCGAACAGACATCGCCGACCGGACGGACCTCGACGACTGCGCCATACTCAAGACCCGGGCACTGCCGTGCGATCTCGATGGCTTCGTCCTCATCGGCGACTTGCAGGTAAAAATACCCGCCGATCGCTTCCTTCGATTCGGCGAACGGTCCGTCAGCGACCGCGCGGCCCTGCTTGCCGGAAACAACCTTACCTTCCTCTTCCAACGGATGACCGCCGAGGCATTTTCCCTCCGCCTTCAACCGCTCGAACCAGGCCATCCAGTCGGACACGACCTTCTGAAGTTGCGCCGGTGAAAGCCCGCGGTCCCACACGTTACCGCGAAAAAGCAGCAGATAATCAGTCTTTGTTGTTGTGTTCATAATAGTTCCTTTCGTTTCAGTTATGCTTTCTCAAAATCTTTTACGCGGCCGCCGCAATCCAAAGTTGCTCAGCCGCTCGGTCTGTCTCTCGCCGAACCAGGTCCGGGTGACGCTGGAATATGGGACACTCCGCGAGGATCGGCCGCACTTCAACGCTAATGCCGTAACGCAACGTCGGCATCGACCGTGCGATTTCCACCGCCTCGTCGAGGCTGTCGGCTTGGAGCACGAGATAACCGCCCACTGCTTCCTTTGTTTCCGTGAACGGCCCGTCTACGACGAACCGTCCGTCCGTACCAGAGATTACCCGGCCCTGGCCGCCGAGCGGTTGGGCGCCTTTGATCCTGCCGCGTTCGTTCAATCCCTCGAACCACGCCATCACTTTGTCCATGGTCTGTTGCAGCTCGTCCGTGGAAAGCTCTCTGTCCCAATGCGGTCCGCGGAAAAGCAGCATGTATTCACCTGTAGTTGTTTCTGTGTTCATAGTTTTTGTTTCGGTTGTCGATCTTGCGACGAACGAGCGACTCAGTTTAGGACAACTATTTTGCGCCTTCGTCCGCCTCCCAGAGCGCGAATTGATTATTCTCGGTATCGCTGCAGACGACGAAATAGCCCATCTGCGGCACCGCCGTTTTGCCCATGCAGATTTTGCCGCCAAGTTTCTCGACCTTCGCCGCAGCCGTATCCACCGACGGCACGGCAACGTAGTTCGTGATGGTATGATCGGGAAACTGGCGCTCCATCATTCCACCATTGCGCGAGGCATCGTCAGCGCCGGTATCGATGAGCCAGTAAGGTTTTGCCGTCGGACCTGGGAACTTGTCGATCTTCCATCCGAACAATTTACCGTAAAACGTTCGGGCCCGCTCCACATTATCCGCCGGAATTTCAAACCAGACGACACTGGGCGAAGTGCCGTTACTCTTTTGACTTTTGGATTTGGTTTTTGTCTGTGTGCTCATAAGTTTTGTTTCCTTTCAATACCACGACGAACGAATCGCCGGTTTTAGGACACTTTTTTGAAGAAATTCTCGCCGGATCGGACCGGCTCAGGCTTGATCCGGAATTTCGGCCTCGACCAGTTTCGCGAGAAGAGTCAGCGACTCCTGCCAGCCCAGATAGCAGGCCTCGGCCGGAATCACCGCAGGCACCCCTTCCTGTGTGATGTTCAACTCAGTTCCGCAGGACACTTGCTTTAAAGCGATCGTCACTTGCATTTCGCCAGGCAGGTTTGGGTCGTCGAACTTGTCGGTGTGGCGAATGCGCTCGTGGGGCTTCAGTTCGAGATAACTGCCGCCAAAGGAATGGCTCTTGCCAGTCGTGAAATTGGTGAACGACATCTTGTAAGTGCCGCCCACTTTCGCATCGAGGTGATGAACCTTGCCGGTAAATCCGTTCGGTGGCATCCACTTAACCAATGCGTCGGCATCAAGGAAGGCTCGGTAGAGTCTCTCCGGCGTTGACCGGAGCACTCGGTGAAGTCGAATTGTGTTTGTATCATTTGTTGGCATAATTTTCCTCGTCTCTGGTTTTCATTACTACGACGAACAGAGTCGGGGCTTTAGGACAAATTTTTATCCGCGGCCAGTCAGTCGTCTTTTTTAATCAGTAGTCGTTTTCTCGCCATGAGCCATTTCGTTAGGCCGAGCAAGCTGATCAAAAACCAAAAGACCTCGATCAAGAACGCTGACACGTTGAACTTGAAGACAAGGGAAAACATGATCAGCAACGAACCCGCCGCGTTTAGCAGCGAAAAGCTCAGGGACGAACTGGGAAGCCTATCGAGTTGCAGGAGGAGATAGGCGATGACGATTAGCACGACGCCGATAAATCCTGTCAAGTCGAACAAATCGAAGCTCATACCTATCTCCACGTCACTGCCAAGCGGTCTGAATGTCGTGCTTCTGCACTTCATTACAACCACCTCACCTCGGTCTTAACGCTCCGATCAGTCGCCCACGTGCGGCAGAAATTCTTCGCGCACGATCTTCCCGTCTTTCACCGTATAAACGCCGACCTCGGACATTTTTCGTCTCTTCTTGGACTCTTTCTCGGTCACATCGGCGTCGTACTGCACCACAAATCGATCATGGGCGACAAATGGTTCGCTTGCTTTGAAGGTGTGAACCTGCATCGCATTGACCCACCAATCGATCTTACCGCGCACGGCTTCTTTGCCGCGACTGTCAGGTGCAGTCGCTTCGACGCTCACGATATCGTTATCGTAAAGAGTATCGAGCGCTTCGTACCACGCTTGTTTGCGAACTAATTCCACGACTTTCTTTGCTACTTCTTCCGTTGTCATTTTTCCTCCGTTATTAGATTGACCCGCCTCCGCCGAGGCTACGGCGCGGCAGGTAATTACTTGTTGAAAATTTTTAACCCTCGTTGCATCCCAATCCTCATTTGTCCTCCACGAAGCCGCCCGGTTTAGCTTTGTGCGGAATTGACCAGCCGAAATAAACCTCCACATCGACGATCTGGCCATCGCGGACACTCACAATCTCTGTGTTCCGGAAGCGCTCGCCATTTTTGCTGTGACCTCATAGGTAACAAAGACGCGGTCACGATCGGGCACGAGGTTAATGAAGTTGAAGCCGTCGATCCGTTCGCTGTTCGGCCAGCAACGCGCAAAGTAAGTCGCGCGATCAATCCGGTTATCCAGCGGGCTGGTAAAACGGAAATCCGCTGCGATCAGTTTCTCAATTGCCGCGCGATTCTTCGCGACATAGGCCTCGTAAGCAGCGCGAGCGATCGCGACAATATCATTTGCTTTGGTGATTTTGCCATTGGGCGTTTTCTCTGTTGTTTCCATTGCTTCAATTGTCATTTTCCTTACTCCCTTTGTTCGTTGGTTGCTTTCTGGCGTGACATCCAATGTTTGTTTCAGGTTCCCAGCGACGCGCAGGGTCGCGTGATTAAGCGGCGCGTCTGTCTAGCGGCGAGAAATATCAGCGACATCACGCACACGATGATTAACAGCACTCGCAGATTCGCCGCTGCCGCCACAGAAAGTCCGAGTCCGGTCCAAAGCGCGATGTACGCGGCCAGACAGATTGGGCATTTCGGAATCAGCGCAAGGATCGCGCCTGGAACAATCCAGCCCACAAGATCGACAGCGCGCCGAACGATTGAACTGTAGCCGACACGGCTTCCACTACAGAATTTTAGCGACTTAGCTTCCATGTTGCTTCAAGCGGCTGATTGATGTGCCTCGCACGCGCAGGCGGGCTGATGATAACGACCTGTCGGTTCTACCGTTCCGCCCTTGCCATACATGTTCCGCGGCCGGGCCCAGTCCGTCAGGCTGTGATATGGACCGTTTTCTTCGCGGCCTTTTGGCGTCGCGTCGAGAAATCGGTAAATGCCCAGGAATTCTTCACCGCCACGTCCGAACGTTGAGTATGTGTGAAAGATCTGTCCGGCGTCGTCTTTGTAGAACACGCTGTCGCCCGACAGATCCTCAATGCCCGCCGCCCACTCTGGCAGGACACCGAAATTGTAGATCGCGTGGCCGGAAGCAGCGTCTTCGTGAGTAAACGAGACATTGAAGTCGTAATTGAAATCCGAGCGGTAGGACGAGACCCATCGGAATTTCCACCCCAACCGTTTGCGCACGGCTTCGATTTCCTCGATTGGCGCGCGCGCGACGGCCACGTAAATGACGTCGTGGTTTTCGAGGTGCGTAAGGATTCCCTCCGTGTGATCGACTTCAAGCGAGCAACCGACGCATTGCGTCTGCTGCCCTGGCGCCATCATGAAGTGTTTGATGAAAAGCTGGCTGCGTCCATCGAACAGCTCCGCCAGCGTCACCTCGCCCTCCGGCCCGTCAAAAATGTACTCCTTGTCTATCTTCACCCACGGTAACGCCCGGCGTTCCGCAGCCAACTGATCGCGCAAACGCGTAAGCTCCTTTTCTCTTTCAAGGAGGTCCTTACGCGCGATTAGCCACTCGGAGCGCGACACAACTTCATGTCCCGTAAGCGAGTCGGTCTTTTCCAATGTCATTGTTTGAGTGCTCATGTTTCCTCTTTCGTTCTTCAATAGTACGACGAACGAGAGAACATGTTCTGGACACAAATTTCAGTTGCCGCGGCGCAAGGTTTATTGCGTTGCCGCGCTTACATCGTCGATTACTTGCCGGCGCCGCGCTTCGAACGGGTGCGCCGCGGTCGGGGATCGGCGGCGTCGAGGTCGCCCTCGTTGCGAGCGCTCCACCACTGGGACGGTTGAGCATCGGCGTATTCGTCGTGCCAGATCCACCACTCGTAAGGCCGGGTGCGCGGATAACCCTTCGGCGAGTCCTCCCACTCTTCCTGGCGGCCGAGCGCAGTGATGTCGAGGTAGTTCCAAGTGCTCCCCATCTGCTCATCGCCGCGGTTGTTAATAAAGTAGGTGCGAAACACGCAGTCGCCGTCGCGGATGAACGCGTTCGTGCCATGCCACTCGTCTACCCCGAAATCCTTGTCGAAGTCATCCGTCAACGTGTACCAAGGAATGAGCTCCCAGCCCATCCGCGCCTTCAAGCGCTCGATGTCCTTCTGCGGCGCTCGTGAGGCGAACACGAGAGTGGTGTCGCGGGCGTTCAGATGTGCGGGGTGAGCCACCTGGTCGGCCACCATCGAGCAGCCGATGCAGGCATGCTCGGGCCAGCCTTTCACACCGGGCTCGAAGAACGCGCGGTAAACAATCAATTGGCGACGGCCGTCGAACAGGTCGGGCAGGCTCGCCTTCCCTTTGGGCCCGTCGAACTTGTACTCCTTTTCCACGGCCATCCACGGCATCCGCCGGCGCTCG
>Ga0207701_10003003_pt1 | contig 17406 bp, 13 predicted proteins | sample KBSSwiSSwithPhiX_FD_184294 | JGI IMG/M metagenome (GOLD analysis project Ga0207701, IMG submission 184294) | Switchgrass rhizosphere bulk soil microbial communities from Kellogg Biological Station, Michigan, USA, with PhiX - S5 (SPAdes) (version 2) | ecosystem: Environmental > Terrestrial >... | reverse complement strand
GCTTCAGGCTTCAGGCTTCAGGCTTCAGGCTTCAGGCTTCAGGCTTCAGGCTTCAGGCTTCAGGCTTCAGGCTTCAGGCTTCAGGCTTCAGGCGTGATTACGGCGATGCGCCGACGGTGTTTCAGTGCTCCGACCGGTCTGTAGCCCGTAGCCTGTAGCCTGTAGCCTATCGACCGGCCGCCGCCGTTAGCGCCGGCGCGCCCGCCTCCGTCCCCCGCCTCTCTCCAATCTGCTGCCGCCACATCGCGTAGTACAGGCCCTTCTGGGCCAGCAGCTGAGCGTGACCTCCGGTCTCGACGACCCGGCCGCGCTCGAGGACGTAGATGCGATCGGCGTGCAGGATGGTCGACAGGCGGTGCGCGATGAGGACGGTCATCGCGTCGCCGCTGGTGGCGACGTCGCGGATCGTCGCGGTGATCCCCTCTTCGGTGAGCGAATCGAGCGAGGACGTCGCCTCGTCGAACACCAGCAGGTGCGGACGGCGCAGCAGCGCGCGAGCGATCGACAGCCGCTGCTTCTCGCCGCCGGAGACCTTGACACCGCCCTCGCCGAGGATCGTATCCAGGCCGCGGTCGGCGCGCGCCAGGAGGCTGTCGCAGGAGGCCTGGTGCAGGACCTCGAGGCACGCCGCGTCGGTCGCGGCCGGGTTTACGAACAGCAGGTTTTCGCGAATGGTGCCGGAGAAGAGCTGCGTATCCTGGGTCACGAACCCGATCCGCGCCCGGAGGTCGTCGAGATCGATCTGCGTGCCGGCGATTCCGTTATAGAGAATCCGCCCCGCCAGCGGCTGATACAGCCCCACCAGCAGCTTGACCAGCGTCGTCTTGCCGGAGCCGGACGGCCCGACGAACGCGACCGTCTCGCCCCGTGTCATGCCGAAGCTGATGTCACTGATCGCCGGCGATGAGGCCGACGGGTGCTGGAACGTGACGTGATCGAAGGCGAGCGTTTCGAGGCCCCGCAGCGGCGCCGGGTTCGCCGGCTTCGCCTCCTTGGGCATCGCCAGGATCGTCTGGTACACGTTCAGCGAGGCTTCGGTCTCACGATAGATGTTGATGATGTTGCCGAGCTCCTGCAGCGGCCCAAAGATGAAGAACGAGTAGATGAACAGGGAGAAGAACTGGCCGACGGTGATCGCGCGCGTGTAGATCAGGTACAGCATCAGGAACATGATGCTGGTCCGGAGGAAGTTGACCGCGGTCCCCTGGATGAAGCTCAGGCTGCGGAGATAACGCACCTTCTTCAGTTCGAGCTTCAGGATCTTGCCGGTCGTGCCGTTCAACCGGTCGATCTCCTGCTGCCCCAGCCCGAGGCTCTTCACCAGCTCGATGTTCCGCAGCGACTCCGTCGTCGATCCCGCGAGCGCGGTCGTTTCGGCGACGATGACCTTCTGAATCGCCTTGATTCGCCGGCTCAGCACCGAGCTCAGGATCCCGAGCAGCGGCACCATCAGGAAGTAGACCGGGGCAATCAGCCAGTGGACGCTGAAGGCGTAGATGACCACGAAGATCACCCCGACCAGCGACGTGAACAGCACGTTGATCGAGGTCGAGATCAGCCGTTCGACGTCGGTGCGGACCTTCTGCAGCCGCCCGAGCGTCTCGCCGCTGCGCTGATCCTCGAAGACCGAATACGGCAGCTCCAGGGAGTGCCGGATCCCGTCCGAGTAGAGCTGCGCCCCGAGCCGCTGGGTGACGACGTTGATGTAATAGTCCTGGAAGTTCTTGGCGACGCGCGAGATGAAGGCTACGCCGACCGCGGCCGCGAGCAGCAGGCTGACGCCGCGGAAGAACTCGCCGGTCGAGTATTCCGCGAAGCGCGTGGCGTACTCGTCGATCACGTGCCGGAAGATCAGCGGATCGAGCAGCGAGAACACCTGGTTGATGGTCGCGAGGACCAGTGCGAGCGCGATCAGGCCGCGATATTGGCGGAGGTAGTCGTAGAGCAGCTTCATGATTCAGGAGGCGGCCGGAAGATCCGTCGGATCGGGCCCAGTCGGGCCCACGCGTTGAGGGTTCATTATCCCCTACCGCCGCGCCTCGGACCCGGACGTTCCGCCGCAGCCACCTTGGTGGACGTCACGCCCCGCCTGCGCCGCCTCGACGACGACTCGCAAAGGATAGAGCAGCGTCCTGTGCCTCTTGGCGCTGGAGGTGCGCGGGGATGTATAGTGAACCCGGGCCGCGCCCACGGCCTGTGAATGTTGCCGATTACCTTCCAGCATTGCGCCAAGGACCCCATCCCCGTCAGGGGCATATGCGGCGTTTTGGGGGCATCGACACACGGCTCGAGCGACCGGTGGCGCTGAAGGTGAGGCGCGCGGCTCCCATCGACCCGCCGCATGGCGCGTGGCTCTTCGTTCGCGAAGCCCGCGCCGGTTTCAGCCGCAACGCCCGGCGGGCGAAGCCGACGTCCTGAGCTCAATGCTCTCGGCCGGGCTCTTCGCCATCACCTTCGCGACCCTGCTGCTGGAAATCCTGGACAGCCGGCTGCTGTCCGTACTGACCTGGTACCACCTCTCGTTTCTAGCCATCTCGCTGGCGATGCTCGGCATGGCGGGCGGTGCGATCCGCGTTTTCCTCGGTGGCGCCGGGCTGGCAGGCGAGGGGGCGCTGAGACGACTGCCGCTGCTGGCGATCGCCTTCGCGGTCGCGATGGTGGCCACGCACATCGTCGCGCTGTGCATCCCGCTGTCGGTGCAGCCCGCGACCTCCTTCGTAGGATTGGCATCGCTGACCACGACCGTCGCCGCGCTCACGCTGCCCTTCTACTTCTCCGGAATGATCGTCACGATCGTCCTGACTCGTGCGGCCTCGGCGATCGGCCGGCTCTACGCGTGGGACCTCGCCGGCGCGGCGTTCGGCTGTCTCTCGGTCGTCCCGCTGCTCGATGGCGGCCTGTTCAACGTGAGCTCGCTGGTGGTGCTCGGCGCCGGCGCCGCGGCGCTCGGCGGCTGGTGCTTCAGCCGGGCCGTCGCCGGCACGCATGGGCGTGTGCCGTTCCTGCTCGCGGTGCTGCTCGCGGTCGCGGCGATCGCGAATGGCACCGGCCGCGCGGGGCTCGAGATCGCCTACACGAAGAACCGCCAGTTCTGGCGATCGGAGAGCACCGACCGCACGGTCTGGAACAGCCATTCGTTCGTGGTGGTGCAGAAACCAGGCCGGTGGGAGCCGTTCCTGTGGGGTGGCGGCAAGCTGTGGAACCGCGCCGAGCGGGTCAACGCAGCGTGGATGGTCATCGACGGTGAGGCCGGGACCCCGATCACGGAGTGGAACGGCGACCCGGCGACGCTCGACTGGGTCCGACATGACGTCACCACGCTGCCGTACTACCTGCGGCGGGGGTCGGTCGCGGTGATCGGCTTTGGCGGCGGGCGCGATCTGCTCGCGGCCATCTGGGGCGGCAACCGGGCGATCACCGGGATCGACGTCAACGAGACCATGATCGGCCTGCTGACCGGCAGCCATCGCACATTCGCGCGGATTGCCGACCGCCCGGAGGTCCGCCTGGCACACGACGACGGCCGGGCATTTCTGACGCGCAGCGCGGACCGCTTCGACGTCATACAAATGTCGCTGATCGACACGTGGGCCTCGACCGGCGCGGGCGCATTCAGCCTCTCCGAGAACGGCCTCTACACCACCGAGGCATGGGACGTAGTGCTTTCGCGGCTCACGCCAACCGGTGTCTTCAGCGTGTCGCGCTGGTTCGCGCCCGGCCACATCTCCGAAACAAACCGTCTGCTGGCGCTCGGCACCGCCGCCTTGCTGGCGCGCGGTGTCGACAACCCGAAGGCGCACCTGCTGCTGATCTCGCGGGGTAGTGTCGCGACGTTGCTGACGTCGCCGTCGCCGTTCACGGCCGCGGATCGGGCCACCATCGACGCCGTCAGCACGGACGAGGAGTTCACCCTGCAGGTGTCCCCGTGGACCGGCAGTCCGAACGCCGAGCTCGATCACATCGCCGGGAGCACCAGCGCGGCGGCGCTAACCGCCGCGACCGCCGACCCGCGCTTCGACTACAGCCCGCCCACGGACGATCGCCCCTTCTTCTTCAACATCCTGAAGCTCGCCAGCTTCGCACGCATCCAGGCGCTGCCTGACGAAGGCGTGGTGCGCGGCAACATCTATGCGACGACGACCCTGGTGGTGCTCTTTGGGATCACGTCGGCGCTGGTGGCGCTGCTCATCCTCGGACCACTCGTCGCGCACGGCCGGCCGCGTATGCCCGGCCGGACGTTCGCCGCGTCGCTGGTCTATTTCGCGGGGATCGGCCTGGGCTTCATGCTGGTGCAGATGGCGCTGCTGCAGCGCTTCTCCATCTACCTGGGGCATCCGACGTATACGCTGTCCATCACGCTGTTCTCGATGATCCTGTTCGCCGGGATCGGCAGCTTCCTCTCCGACTTCGTGGTGATGCCGCACCCGCGACTCGAACGCGCGCTGCCGCTGCTGGCGGCCGCCATTCTGATGACCCTCCTCGCCGTGATCGGTCCCGCGACGCAGGCGACGATCGGATCGCCGCTGCCGGTGCGCAGCGCCGTGGTGATCGCGCTGCTCGGCCCGCTGTCGCTCGTCCTGGGCGGCTTCTTCCCCACCGGCCTCCGCCTGGTCGGCCAGCTCTCGAGCGAGGCCACGGCCTGGATGTGGGGGATCAACGGCGCGTTCAGTGTGCTCGGCTCAATCGTCGCCGTGGCGATCTCGATCTTCGCAGGGATTCACACGAACCTTCTGGTGGCAGGGGGGGTTTACGCACTGCTGACGGTACCTCTGACCACGCTCACGGGGGCGGTCAGAGGACGATGACACCCCAGGTTCGACGGGTTCGACGGGTTCGAAGGTTCGATCGGTGCGTGTTCGAACGTTCGATGGTTCGAGGTTCGATCGCTGCGCGTTCGCAGGTTCGCCGGTTCGACAGTTCGGCATGCTATTCGCGGCGTTTGAACGTGCCAGGCGCCTCGCAATATGTAGAGAACCATCGAACCCTGGAACTTGCGAACCCGCACCTGTCGAACCTCCGAACCCCCGAACCCTTCGAACCGTGAAAACCGCGAGCCTCCGAAGTGGAGCGAGCTTGCCTTACTGTCTCGGCGCATGACAGTCCCCGCAATCGGTGAACGCCTGCTTCCGGTTGTGGCACGCGACGCACCCGATCATGGTCGAGACGTTGGTTTCGCGCGTGGTGACGTCGTGCTCGGCGACCGGGCCGTGGCACTCGGCGCAGGTCACGCCGGCGGCCAGGTGTGTGCCGTGCTTCCAGTAGACGTAGTCCGGCATCTGGTAGACCCGAACCCAGGGGATCGGCTGTCCCGAGGCTGCGAAGGACGCCAGCTTCTGGATCGACGGCCGGTCGGCGGCGATCGTCTGATGGCAGCCCATGCAAGTCGTCGTCGCGGGAAACGTCATCAGCTTCCCGTTGTCCGGGTTGACGTGGCACATCCGGCACTCGAGCCCGCGCGACACGTGCGTCTTGTGGCTGTACGGAATCGGCTGCTCAGGGCCCTGGACAGGCGGTGAGATCGGCACCTGCGCACGCATCGCAACGGAGCCGGCGAGTACCGTGCTCAGCAGCGAGCACAGGAAGGCAACACGAAGCCTGGTCATCGGCACAGAGATACAACATTCGCTGCGACCTGTCAGCTGGCTACCCCGGCCGGACGGTTTTCAGCTGCGCAGTCGGCGCGCTTCCGACGTCAGCCCTGTGTTCCTCATTCAGGAATGGCCCGCTCGCGCCGGTAGAATTCATACATGACGGTTGAGACGGTATTTCTCGACGCCGGTGGGGTCTTGCTGTTTCCGAATTGGGCCCGCGTCAGTCAGGCGCTCGAGCGGCACGGTGTTGGGGTCAGCGACACCGCCCTGTCGCAGGCCGATTACCGCGCCAGACGGCGGCTCGACGTCGGGGACACGATCAGCGCGACAACGGACGCCAGCCGCGCGTGGTTGTATTTCGATCTCGTGCTGAGCGAAGCCGGCGTCCCGCTGTCGCCCGCCACGCACGCCGCGCTGCAGGAACTGAACGCGTACCATCGTGAGCAGAATCTGTGGGAGTGGGTCGCGCCAGGCGTAGTGCCGGCGCTCGAAGCGCTGCGCGCGCTCGGCCTCCGCCTCACCGTGGTGTCGAACGCCAACGGCACGTTGTGCGCGCACCTCGATCGCCTCGACCTCACGCGCTGGTTCGATTGCGTCCTCGACTCGTGCGATCTCGGCGTGGAGAAGCCGGATCCGCGCATGTTCGAGATGGCCCTGGAGCGCAGCGGAGCACGCGCCGAAACCACCATCCACGTGGGCGACCTCTACCACGTCGACGTGGTCGGGGCCCGTGCGGCGGGCCTGCGCGGCGTGCTGCTCGACGAAGCCGACTTGTATCCCGAGGCCGACTGCCCGCGCATCCGAGGCCTCGCCGAGCTCGTGGACGGTCTGAAGGCCGGGCGGCTGTAAGCGCCGCCGAGCCGTGGCCGAATCCTGTAGGATCTCCGTCGGTCAACGGCAGCAGCGGGAGGATTGATGCGTCTCACGATCCAGCGGCGACGGCTTGGGGCGGCAGCGGCCGTCGTGTTGGCGGCGGTGGCCGCGACGTACGCGCAGTCGAGCGCGCCGGCTCCGATCGCGTCGAAGGAATGGCCGACCTACGGTCACGATCCCGGCGGGATGCGCTTCTCTCCGCTGACGCAGATCACGCCGGCGAACGTTGGCCAGCTGCAGGTCGCGTGGGTGTATCACATGAAGCCGTCGGCCCCTGCGGCCGGAGAGGCGGCGGGCCGGGGCCGCGGCGGCGCCGGCTTCAATTCGAGTGAAGTGACGCCGCTGGTCATGAACGGCGTGATGTACATCGCCACACCGTATTACCGCGTCGCGGCGGTCGACTCGTCGACGGGCAAGGAGCTCTGGAGCTATCGCCTGCCATCGGGCAATCCCTCGGCACGCGGCGTCGAATACTGGCCGGGCGATGGACAGACTCCACCGCAGATCGTCTTCGGCTCGAGTGACGGAAAGCTGTACTCGCTCGATGCCAAGACCGGTGCGCCGAACGAGGCGTTCGGCGACAAGGGGATCGTCAACCTCGATACGCCCGAGATCCTGCAAGGACAGCCGGGCAGCAACGGCCTGAGCTCACCGCCGATCGTCTACAAGAACCTGGTCATCACCGGCGGGCGGACGCAGGAGAACCCGCCCAAGGGTCCAGCCGGCGACGTCCGGGCGTGGGACATGCGCAGCGGAAAGCTGGTGTGGACTTTCCGCTCGATTCCCAGGCCCGGCGAGAAGTACGCCGACACGTGGGGCGGCGACAGCGCGAAGGACCGCTCCGGCGTGAACGTGTGGGGCCTTCTCACCGTCGACACCGAACGCGGCATCGTCTACATGCCGTTCGGTGCGCCGTCGGTCGATCAGTACGGCGGGGATCGCCCTGGCGACAACCTGTTCGCCAGCAGCATCGTCGCGGCCGACGCGAACAGCGGGAAATACCTGTGGCACTTCCAGATCGTGCACCACGACATCTGGGACGGGGACCTCGCTGGCGCGCCGGCGCTCGTCGACGTCAAGCAGGGAGGGCGCACGATTCCCGCGGTTGCGGTGATCAACAAGATGGGCCTTCTGTTCCTGCTGGATCGAACGAACGGCAAGCCGATCTACGGCGTTGAAGAGCGGCCGGTGGCACAAAGCGAGGTGCCGCTCGAGCGCACGTCGAAGACGCAGCCCTTCCCGGTCAAGCCGGCGCCGCTCGCGAGAATGTCGTTCACCGCGGCGGACGTCGCGACGGTGACGCCGGAGCTCGAAGCCGCGTGCAAGACGCTGATCCAGGGGATGCAGCTGGGTGGCCCGTACCTGCCGGTGTCCTATAACCGCCTCCGCGTGCAGTTCCCCGGGAACCACGGCGGCGTGAACTGGGGTGGGACGTCGTTCAACCCGCAACTGGGGTACCTGTTCGTGAGCACCAACGAGCTCGGACAGATCTCGGGACTGCGCGATCGCGCGCCGGACGCGCAGGGTCCGGCCCGCGCCGACGGGCAGGGCAACCGCGTGCTTCCCGACGGACCGTACGAGGGCGTGCCGGGCGGCGGCCGTTTCAAAGACAACGCCTCGAACATGATGTGCCAGCAGCCGCCGTGGGGCCAGCTCACCGCGGTCGACGTCAACACCGGCGAGTTCGCCTGGCGCGTGCCGCTCGGCATCACCGACACGCTGCCTGCCGAGAAGCAGAAGACCGGACGTCCGGGCAACGGCGGCACGATCGCGACCGCCGGCGGCCTGGTGTTCATCGGCGCGACCGACGACAGCCGCTTCCGTGCCTTCGATGCCAAGAGCGGCAAGGAGCTGTGGACATACAAGCTGACCGGGGCGGCGGAGGCCACGCCGATGACCTACGAAGGCCGCGACGGCAAGCAGTTCGTCGTCATTGCCGCGACCGGCGGCGGCTTCTTCGGCAACCCCGTCACCGACGACAGCGTCATCGCGTTCGCGGTCGGCGGCGGCAGCAAGTAGACGTCAGCCCGACGGCCCGCATCGAGGCTCGTCGTCCGATTGTCACCCGTCGACGCGGACCGGCGGGTGTATCGTGCGGGAATGGCCAAGCAGACCAGGAGTGATGGCAAGGCGCCGTGGGAGCGAAAGCGCCCCGAGGGCGCGAAAAAGACGAAGCTGACCGCGGCGTCACGCGCGAAGGCCAAAGGCCGGGCTCGCAAAGCAGGACGGAAGTACCCCAACCTCGTCGACAACATGCGGGCCGCCGCCGAGCAGCGCAGCCGCAAGAAGTCTCCATCCGGCGCCAAGCGCAAGACCGGCGGCGCGCGCAAAACGTCGGCCAAGAAGTCGGCGGCGAAGCGGCGCTGATCCGCGCACGCACCGTGCGGGGGAAACGCGCCGCGCGCGAGGCGCGTAGACACTGAAGGAGGTGAGCAGGACGATGCGCCTGACTACGAGGACGCCGGCGCGGAGCCGGATCACGGTCGGCGGCGCAGCATGGCCGGCGAGCTGGACGGTCGCGGCGGTCGTCGTCGGCCTCGCGGCGACATTCCTGCTCGATCGGGCCACCGGTGCGGCACCGGTGCAGCACCTCTACTACCTTCCAATCATCCTCGCCGCGCTGCGTCTCGAGTGGGCCGGCGGCTTGCTCGCATCGCTGAGCGCGATCGTGCTGTACCACCTCGCCAACCCCGCCCTGCTGACGTTCGCCTACCGGGAGTCCGACCTCGTGCAGATCGCGCTATTCATCGCCGTCGGCCTGGCGACCGCGCGACTCGCTGAGAACGGCCGCCGCCTGCACGCGATGGCGATGACCGACGACCTCACCGGCCTCCACAACCTCCGCTCGTTCGAGGTTCAATTGACGGCGATGATGCGCTCGGCGCGGTCGTCAGGGGCGACGGTCTGGATGCTGGTGCTGGACCTCGATCGCCTCAAGTCGTTGAACGACACGTACGGACACCTGACCGGGGCCGAGGCGGTGCGACACGTCGGGCACGTGCTCGCCACCCAGCTCCCGGCCGAGGCCGTGGCCTGCCGCTACGGCGGCGACGAGTTCGCAATATGCGTGATGGGACGGACGGAAGCAGAAGTCCGGGTCATGGCGGAACGTCTGTGCCGGGGCGTGCACGGCAGCGCGCCGGTGCTCGCCGGACGGGCGTTTCAAGCCGGCACCCTGTCGATCAGCGTGGGCATCGCGGCACACGAGTGGCCCGGCACCCAGCCAGCGAATATGACGGACCCGGACGTCATGGCCGGCGAGTCGCTGTTCCGCAGCGCTGACGAGGCGCTCTACGGGGCGAAGAGCCGCGGCCGGAATCAGGTGTTCGTCGCCCGGGTCGCCGCACCCGACTACTCCGCCGTGACGGGCGTGCCTGGCGCGTAGCGTCCCGACGACGCTCAGCGGCCTGCCGACCGCGCAAAGCCGGATCTACTGCGGCACGCCGCCCGGCGCCGCGACGACCTTCACCCAGTCGACGACAAAGCGGGCCTCGTCCTGCTTGATCAGGTCGATCGCGACCGGCGAGAGGCCGGGGTATGGCTCGTCGACGTGATTCACTGACCGGGGGTATGCCCCACCCAATGCGAAATTGAGGATGACGTGCTTCGGGTTGTCGAACGCCCATGCGCCATAGCGTTCGACCATCTCGCGCGTGGCGCGATACACGTCGCGGCCGTCGACCGTGAACGTCATCGCCTGCGACGTCCACTCCACCGCGTAGACATGCCAGCTCGCCAGGCCCTGTGCGGGATCGGCCGGGATCCGGCTGGCCACAGGCGTGTTCCCGGAGTAGCCGGGCCCGTGGATCGCGACGCTGGTCCAGTCCGGCTCGCCCACGTGCTCCATGATGTCGATCTCGCCAGTGGCGGGCCACGGCCCGCCGCCGAGCAACCAGAACGCCGGCCACAGGCCGGCCCCGACGGTCAGCTTGATCCGCGCCGACGCGATGCCGTGCGTGAACTCGAAGCGGCCGCTCGTCTCGGCGCGGCCCGAGACGAAATCGAAGCGCCGCCCCTGCGGCGTGGTGAAGCCCGCCCGGTAGCGCGGCCGAATGACCAGTGCACCGTTGCTCGCCCCCTCAGCGTCGCCGGACAGGAACGTGAACACGTCGGGCGAATCGATGTAGGCCTGCTGCTCGTTGTTGACGGTACGCCCTGTCACGACGACGTTCCACCGGGACCTGTCGAGGGTGGGACCGCTGAACTCATCGAAGAACAGCGTCGTCTCAGTCGGCGCCTGGATCGAAGGCCGGACCGCCAGCGGCGCGAGCGCGAGCAGCAGGAGCACGGCCATGCGCATCGGCCGCATCATACGCCGGGCATGGCGCTCGACGTTCGGTGCGCGCATCAGCATCGACTCAGCTGACGGCGACTCCCGCTTCGGGCGAGCTTCGCAGTATCGTGTGCCGATGCTGCGAAAGGTCCTGCTCGGGATCGTCCTGCTCATGGTGCTCGTGGCCGCGGCGATCGTGCTGGTGGCACGAGGCGTCGTCGGCAACGACACGCTGCGCACGACCCTCGAACAGCAGCTCAGCGGCCGGCTGAAGCAACCGGTCCGGATCGCGCGGCTCGGCGCGAGCTTCTATCCGCGGGTCGCCATCGACCTGCACGACATCACGATTGGCGAGCCGGCCGGCGCGACGATCGCCGAGCTGTCGGTCACCACCGGGCTGCGCGGCCTGCTGTCGCGCCGCGTCGAGGACGCCGAGGTCATCGTCTCGAACAGCCGCATCCCCGTCCCGGTCGCGGTCGGGATCGCCGGAGCGGTCACCTCCGGCCCGCCCTCGACATCGGGCGGCGGCGTGACGATCGTCTCGGTGAAGACACTGGCCTTCCGTCACGTCGAAGTGGTGGCGGGCTCACGTTCGCTGCTGATCGATCTCGAGTCCTCGCTGGCCGGCGATCGCCTCGACATCAGCCGTCTCGCGGCCCGGTCCGAGGGCACGCGGCTCGAGGCGAAGGGCGCGATGTCGAGCCTCGCCCGACGCCAGGGCCGGTTCACAGCCACCGCGAGTCAGCTCAATCTCGACGAGATGTTGGCCGTCGCGTCCGAACTATCGAGCGGCACCTCGGCGGAAACGCCCGCGGCTGGGTCCTCGTCTGATGCCGCAGCGGCTTCGCCGCTCGACGTCACGGTGGCGCTCACCGCGCCCGGAGGCAAGCTGGGAGGATACGCGTTCACCGCTCTCACGACCACACTTCACGTCACTCCGTCGTCGCTACAGCTGCAGCCGCTCCGGTTCGGCGTGTTCGGCGGCAGCTATGACGGCAAGATCACGGTCGCAACCGGGTCAGCGACGCCGGAGGTCGCGCTCGACGGCACGATCACGGGTCTCGACGTCCTGACGATCCTGCGCGACACCCGCGGTACGAGCAGCCTCTCCGGCAAGCTGTCCGGCACGATCGGCGTGACGACGCACGGGACGTCGGCAGACCAGATGCTGGCCGCGGCGCGCGGCAAGGGGCGCGTCACCATCGTCGACGGCGTGATCCCGGGGCTCGAGATGGTGCGGACGGTGGTCCTGGCGTTCGGCAAGCCGGCAGGCGTGGCGCCCGGCGGGTCCGGCTCCGCGTTCAAGGAAATCGACGCGGCGTTCTCGCTGGCCAATCGCACGCTGCACTCGGACAATCTCACGTTCGTGTCGCGGGACTTCGACATGGCGGGCGCGCCGACGATCCACCTGCCCGACGGCGGGATCGACATGCACACGAGCGTCCGCCTGTCGCCCGAGCTGACTGCCCAGGCCGGCACGGATCTCCGCCGCTACGCCCAGGAAGACGGCCGCATCGTTGTCCCGGCGGTGATCACCGGGACGGTCGCGGCGCCGAGCGTGATGGTCGACGTCAAGTCGGTCGTGACCCGCGCGTTCCAGAACGAGGTCAATCGCCGGGTGCGCGGACTGCTCGACCGGATCATCAAGAAGTAGCGGTTAGACGATCGGGTTGGCGACCCGTCCGAGCTGCTGGTTGAAGGTCAGGAAATCGATGCAGTTCCAGCCTTCGACGATCTGGCCGTTCTTCACGCGGGCGAAGATCATCCCTTCGAACTCGACCGGCTTGCCGGTCGCCGGCCCCATCGTGCCGCCGGTGTGCGTGCCGGTCGAGTGGATGTGGGTCGCGACCATGTCTCCTTCCGAGACCATCCGGAGGATCCGGAGTTTGAGGTCGGGAACCGCGGCGACGAACGAGCGGTAGAACGGCTTGAAGCCGGCGGCACCCTGAATAGGTTGGGGTCCGAGCCCGTGCGCGACGGCGTCGTGGGCCATCAGCACCTCAATCAAATCCTCGCGCCGGCCGTTCCACATCTCCTCATACCACTGGCGATTGACTTCGGCGGGGCTCAGCATCCTGATCTCCTGTTCCATATCCGGATTGTCTTGAAGGCGGCGCCGGCTCACGCCGCGGCGGGCTCTATGTTATGTCCATCGCGGCGCCGGGACGTGAGTTGGTAATCGCCAGCGGCATGTTTTCTCGACCTCGGTTGACGGCGGCTGCCCGCAAATCCGGTACGATTGCAGGCCGGACTACCCAGAACGGTGGACGCGGTGGCGGTGACGGAGAAGGAGACACACATGGGACTGCTGGACGGCATGCTCGGCGGCATCGTAGGCGCGGGAATGGTTTCGGTCGTGAAGAACGTGATCGATCAGAACGGCGGCGTCGGCGGTCTGGTCGAACGGTTCCAGCAGCACGGCCTCGGTGACATCGCGCAGTCGTGGGTCAGCACCGGGCCGAACAAGCCCGTCGCGCCCGCCGACCTGCAGCGGGTGTTCGGGTCCGACGTGCTCCAGCAGCTCTCGCAGAAGTCCGGCCTGTCGGTTCAGGATGTGGCGGAGAAGCTGGCGCAGGTCCTGCCGCAGGCGGTTGACGGGATGACCCCGGACGGCACGCTGCCGAAGGCGTAAACGCGGGCGGTGCTGGCGACTCGGTGCCGGCCACGGAGGGAGGAGGACCTCCGGGCCGACACCCCAGCCGCCCGGCATCCGGGCAGCTGAACCCACATCCGAACCGTCTAGAACTGGAAGCGGATCTGCACCTGCACGCGGCGCAGGTCATTGGCTCCAGTCGCCGCGCCGAACCCGGAGTTCTGCGGGGTCAGCCTCGTCGCAACGAGATTGCCGGCCGCGTCGTACTGGTTGTTCGTCTGGACCAGGCTGGTCGGGCTCGCCACCTGCAACGTGGTGTTCCGGGCGCTGTACACCACGGAATCGAACACGTTGAACACGTCCACCCGGAGCTGCAGCTCGCGATCGCCTCCGAACACCCGGATGTTGCGCGCGATCGCCAGATCGACGGTGTGATCCGGGCAGCCGATCAAGTAATTGCGACTCGATTCAGTCCCCACGCTCGGATTAGTGGCGGACGGCGCGGGCACCGAGAACGCCGCGGTGTTGAACTGGGCGTACTGGTTGCTCGAGCAGCCGCTGCCCGGATCGCCGGTCACGACCACCCGCGGCGCGTAGACGCTCGACCCGGTCAGCGTCTGGTTGATCCCGGACCCGTTCTGGAAGCTGAAGCCCACATCGTAGGGAGTGCCCGAGCCGGCGGTCAGCACCCCTGAGAGCTGCCAATCATTGGCGATCACCTTCAGTGCGGTGACTGCACCGCCGCTGCCGTGCACGTCCGGCAGATCCCACACCGCGTTGGCCTTCACCGTGTGACGCCGGTTGCCGGCGTTCTCGAGCAGCTTCTCGTAGGCGCCCTGATCTTCGCGGATTGCGAAGCTCCCGTCGGGGTTGTGCTGCAGGCGCACCTGCGTGCCGGTGTTGCCCTTGAAGCTGAGCCCGAGGGTATGGTTCACCCCGAACGACAGCCCGTCGCGGAAGCGGCGGTTGAACGTCGTCTGGATCGAGTGATACGTCGTGTGGAACCGGGGCCACTGCATGTTGATCGCACCGAGTCCGGCGTAGGGGCGCAGCAGGTCGACCGAGAGCGCGTTGGCGCCGGGCGTGGCGCTCGCGGCCAGCGTCGGGTCCTGATTCTGCGGCGCGAACGCAGCCCCGAGGTCGGGCGCGTTGATGTCCGCCGTGCCGCTCAGCAGGTTGTAGGAGTGGTTGCCGACGTACGAGACGTCAAGCGTCGAGGACCACGGCAGCGACATCTGTCCGCCGAAGTTCCACTGGAATGACGACGGGAGCTTGGCGTCGTACTGGAAGATCTGGAGCGTCGGCGCGCCCGACGTCGCGAGCCCGCTGCCGCTGAGATTCTGCAGGGTGGCATAGCGGATCGTCGTGGACGTCGAGAGCGGCGGGTTGCCGACCTGCGGGAAGACCGAGTTGCCGTCCGGCCGATCGAAGAACAGCCCGCCGCCGCCGCGGAGCACCAGCTTCTGATTGCCGCTCACGTCGTAGGCGACGCCGAACCGCGGCGCCAGCGCAATGCCGGGCCAGGTGAAGTTGGTCTTGTCGATGCCGTCGCCGGCCTGGACGATGCCGTTGGTCGGGTTCCCGCTGCCGGACACGACCTGGCCGATCGCCAGCGAGCTATTGGGCCCGAGCAGTTGCCCGGTCACCGGATTCAACGCCTGCCGGGCGGTCGTCGCGCACGGGTTCACGCCGCCCGGGCACGCCGGCAGGTAAAGCTTCGGCGCGGCGGAAGGCGACCAGAGATTGGGGAAGAAGTTCGACGACTGCGACAGGGAATCGTACTGCGGCTGCTGGTGGACGAAGCGCAGCCCGTAGTCGAGCGTCAGCCGGCTGTTCATCTTCCAGTTGTCCTGGAGATACCACTCGACGTTGTTGTAGAGGAAGTTGCCCTCGACGAACTTGGAGTTCTGCGAATACGACGTGAACACCCCCGTCGCAGCATTTGCGAAGCCGAATGTGGTGTCGAGCGGGTTGTTGGTGTCGTTCGCGAAGCTAAGCGATCCCTGCCAGGGATTGCCGGACTGGTTCTGGGCCTTGTAGCTGTGATTCAGGTAGAAGCCCGCCTTCGCGGTGTGCCGGCCAATCACCTTGGTCGCACTGATCGAAACATCTTGCGTGCGATTGATGTTCAGGAACCCGGGGAAGATGACATTGGGAGGGGCATAGTTCGGCGTCGTATTCGAGACTCGCGAGCCCCAGGTAAACGCCGGTGGAACGACAATCCGGCCGTCCTGGTAATACGGCGGGTTGACGCTGCTCAAAACACCATACTCGTAGTAATCGGGATTCACGAGGCCGGCGTCCGGATAGATCTGCGGCAGCGCCCCGAGACCGGCGTTGAACCGGTTGGAGATGTCGTTGATCACGAATGACCCGAGCTGATTCTGGCTCCAGCCGTAGGTCGCTTCGATGAAGGTGGTCGCGTTCAGATTGTAGTTGCTGGTGACCGACACCTGCGCAATCCAGGGGTGCGGCTCGAAGTAGTCGTTGAAGCCGGGAATCAGCGTGGCCTGCCCGGGCGCCGCGGCCGCGCCAACCGAGTTGGTCTCGTGGCTGCGCAGCTGGCCGGCGTACTTGGCGGTCGTGCGCCACTTCGGGGACGCCTGGTAATCGAGGCGCACCGCGGGCTGCTGGATCAGCGTGTTCACCGTCGGTAGGGCGACCTGATAGTTGTAGGCGGCACCTGGCACGCTGATGTTCGGCTCCGGCCAGAGCTTCAGGATGTTCAAGCCGGTGGGATACAGCGCGCTCTGCGGGATGCGCCCGAGGACGCCGCCATCCGCATAGCAGCCGCGCTGATCGCTGGTCGAGCACGGCAGGCCGCTCGCGGCGTTGCGAATCAGGTTGTACGGCGCGCCGTTGTTGTCGAGCGTCTGCGAGAAATCACCCTGCCGCTCGAGCGCCGTCGGGACGCGGAACTGGTTGATCTGATTGCCGCTCTCCCGCGGCCGGTACTCATGGCTGTAGAAGTAGAACAGCTTGTTGTTGCCGCCAGGCTTGCCGACTGGCCCGCCCAGCGAGTACCCCAGATCCTTCTCCCTCACAACCGTCTTCGGCAACCCGTTCTTCTGATTCGCCCAGCTGTTCGAGTACCAGTCGGAGTTGCGGATCACGTCGTAGGCCGAGCCGCGCATCCGGTTGGTCCCACTCTTCGTGACGGCGCTGATCTGCAGCCCGCTCGAGCGGCCGTACTCCGCCTGATAGCTCTGCGTCAGCACTTTGACTTCCGCAATCGCCTCGACGTTCATCTGCAGCAGCTGGCCGTTGTTGCCGGTGTCCATCGCGGACACGCCGTCCATCATGATGTTGTTCTGGCCGCCGCCGCCGAGCCGGCCGGTCGTGCCGCCGTTCTGGACCTGCACACCCGGCGTGAAGGCGGTCAAGGTGGCGAAGTTGCGGCTCACCCCGACCGGCAGGTTCTGCACCGCTTCGGTGGCGATGGTGAAGGACCGCTCGCCGCTCTGTGATTGGATCAGCGGGCTTTCCGCGCGTACATCGACGGTCTCGGAGGTGCCGCCGACCTGGATCGAGAGCGGTGGAATCGCCACACGGTCGCCAGCGCTCAGGGCCACCCCGCTCCGGCGCAGGGTCTTGAACCCGTCCATCGTGACTTCGACGGTATACGTGTCAGGCGTGACGTTCGGGAACGCGTACGTCCCATTTTCACCAGTGACGACGGGGGCGAGCTTGGTACCCTTGGTATCGCTGATCAAGGTGACCGTCGCACCGGGCACGACCGCCCCCTGCGCATCCAGCACCGTGCCTGAAATGTTTCCGGTCGTGATCTGCGCGGCGGCCGGCGCCCCCAGCACTGCCGACATCAGCACCGCCGCCATCACCCGCCATGGCGATCTCGGATCCACCATGCTGCTCCTCCTCTGGGCCGACGCCCCAGCGCGTTGTCGGATGCGACTCTTGGGGTAGCCGCGGGTTCACCCGTCCGTCGGCTGCCGGCGAGAAGATGGCCTAATCGCCATGTCGATGCAAAACAAATTTCGCAATCTGCGATGTATCTCGCAAGGCGCAACGAAAAGGCCGGTTTACAGGGATCGTTCACCGCAACAGTGAAGGTGAGC